>TARA_R110002110_G_scaffold12692_21_pt1 | contig 20545 bp, 14 predicted proteins | sample TARA_R110002110 | Tara Oceans TARA_R110002110 (sample SAMEA4397330) | marine metagenome | biome: Polar Biome; feature: [SRF] surface water layer (ENVO:00010504); material: water (ENVO:00002006), including particulate matter (ENVO:01000060) such as... | depth 5 m
TGCGGCCGATGACGCTGCGGCGCGAGGCCGGCAATCACTCGACGATGGGCGAGCCCGAAAAGATCTTTCTGGAGGATACGGATGTGGTGCTGATGCGCCAGGATCCGCCATTCGACATGAGCTACATCACCGCGACCCATATTCTCGAAACGGTGCATCCCGGAACATTGGTGGTGAACGACCCGGCGGAGGTTCGCAATGCGCCGGAGAAACTTTTTGCCGTGCGTTTTGAGGGTCTGTTGCCGCCGACGCTGATCAGCCGCGACCCGGAGGAAATTCGTGCCTTCCGCCGCGAATTTTCCGACATCATCGTGAAGCCCCTGTTCGGCAATGGCGGCATGGGCGTCTTTCGCATTCGCGACGGCGATGAGAACCTGGCCTCACTGCTGGAAATGTTCGGCCAGATGAACCGCGAGCCGGTCATCGTGCAGAAATATCTGCCGGAGGTGCGCCAGGGCGACAAGCGCATCATCCTTGTGGATGGTGTGCCGGCCGGCGCGATCAACCGCATCCCCGCCGAAGGCGAATCGCGCTCCAACCTGCATGTCGGCGGGCGTGCCGAAAAATGGATGCTGACGAAGCGCGAGCAGGAGATCTGCGACATGATCGGCCCGGAGCTGAAAGCGCGCGGGCTCATCTTTGTCGGCATCGATGTGATTGGCGATTATCTCACCGAAATCAACGTGACCTCGCCCACCGGCATTCAGGAAATAAGCCGTTTCGACGGCACCAACCTCGCCGGCCTCGTCTGGGATGCAATCGAGGCGCGGCTCTAAAGGCTTAAGGGGCGGAGCCTTCCGGCACGAAAATCACATCCTCGAATTCAAGATTCTCGTTCTCGAAGCGTTTCTTAAGTTCGTCATAGCCGATGGGGCGGATCCGTTCGTCGCGCCGCTCCACCAGCAACATCGAATAGCCCGCCGTCTCGAAAAAACCGAGCAGGTCTTCATATGAGTCGCCGATCTCCACCAGCGCATGGGGCGCGACTTCGCAAAGCACGATGGGCTTGTCGCGCAAGATCGTCTTCCGCGCGCCGGAGATGAGCTGCCACTCGAAACCCTGCGTGTCGCTTTTCAATATGTCGATCCGCCGCTTGATCCCCTTGTCGGCGAGATACTGGTCGAGCGCATAGACCGGCACCTCCACCTTTGCACCCGCCTGCCAGATAAGGTTCGGATTGAAGCTGTGCCCGCCGGGGTTCGCCTCGTCGGTGATGAGGTCCATCTTGCCATTCGCCGCCGCCAGGCCCGCCTGTTCGGTGACGACGTTCTTCGTCGCGAGCAGGTCCACATTCGAGGTCAGAAGATCATAATTGCGCGGGAATGGTTCGAAGGCGACGACAAGTCCATCGGGCCCGACGATGTCCGATGCGACGAGCGCATAATGACCGAAATTCGCGCCCGCATCGATGACGAAGGCTCCGCGCCTCAGATGTTTCACGAAGAATTCCGTCTCGGCGGGCTCCCAATAACCGCGCCTGAGGATGACGCGCGTCAGCGTACCCTTCTTAGGATGTACCCAAGCGCGGTAATGCGGCAGGCGCATTATGAAGGGCCGACCCGGGCGGAACAGATAGAAGAGGACACGCCAGAGCCCTGCCAGCAATTTGTTACCGCCGATCTTCTCGGTCGGAAAGCGCCGCGTGATAGCGGCGAAAAGTGCATCTCGCAGGTCAGCCTCCCCGGCAATGTCCCAGAACCGCCGAGACAATAGTGTGTGCGCCCGCATGAGTCTATCTGCGGGCGCGCATGCTGGATCGCCGCTAGGCGGAAATCAGTCTTCTTCGGTCGTGGCGGTGGTGTGCGTGGTCACGGTCCGGGGCTGTTCGGTGGTGATGGTGCGCTTCGTCACCGTCTCGCTGTCGCTGCCGCAACCGGCAAGACGCGCGACCGCGCCAAAGGCGGCGAGAGGGGTTGCGATACCGGCCATCCGGCGATTGCTTGTCATCGGGAGAACGCCTTTTGTCGTCTCATTGTCAGCCGCGCCCCGGAGCAGTGAACGGATGCCGCCGCATTTGTGGTCCGGTCAAATCGGGTTAGGGTTTGTGTAATTGGCCGTAACGAGGCGGGCTGGGGGAAAGAATGCGAATGAACAAGCTGAGATACGCCGTCGTCGCGGCGGCGGTGCTGCTTGTGCTGGTGGCGATCTGGACGCTGCGTCCCCGGCCCGTATCGGGTGAGGGTGCCGAAACCCCGGCGCAAACCATTACCCGCATCCACAAGGACGTTATCGCCATCGACACCCATGTCGATATTCCGACCTTCCTCGGATCGGCGAAATACGATCCCGGCCTTTCCAACACCTATCCCGTGCAGGTCGATCTGCCGCGCATGCGCGATGGCGGTCTCGATGCCGCCTTCTTCGTCGTCTATGTCGATCAGACGGAGCGCAACGCCGCCGGCTACGCGGAAGCGGCATCCCAAGCCTTCGCGAAATTCGCCGCCATCCGCCACATGACGGATATTCGGTATAAGGATGAAATAGGGCTCGCCCTCACGGCAGCCGACGTCCGCTCGCTGCATGCACAAGGAAAACGAATCGCGCTGATCGGCATGGAAAACGGCTATTCGATCGGCAAGACGCCCGCACTTCTCGATCTCTATTACGATCTCGGTGCGCGCTATTTCGGCCTCGTTCACAATGGTCACAACGATCTCGCCGACAGCGCGCAGCCCCAGGAGAAATTCGGCGACACGCCGAACGAGGAGGGCGGCGAACATGGCGGCTTAAGCAATCTCGGCCGCGCGGCCATAGCGCGATGCAATGAGCTTGGGCTTATGGTCGATGTGAGCCATGCGTCGAAATCATCGGCGCTTGCGGCCATCGAAGCGTCGCGCGCGCCGGTCATCGCGTCGCATTCATCCGTCTATGCGCTTCGCGCCCATCCGCGCAACATGGATGATGAAACGATGCTGGCGCTGAAGGAGAAGGGCGGCGTTATCCAGATTGTCGCCTTTGACGAATATCTTCACGATGTGCCGGAGGAAAAAAAGACGGCGCGGCACAACCTCGCCGTCTCGCTCGGCTTCGTGAGCCTCGATGCGGTTTTCGATGCAAGCGATGAGGCGAAGGCGGAGTTTGCGGAAGGCGTGGCCGCGCTCGACGCCAAATGGCCGCGCGCCACCGTCTCCACGTTTGCCGACCATATCGACTATGCCGTGAAGCTCATCGGCATCGACCATGTCGGCATCGCTTCGGATTTTCAGGGCGGCGGCGGCATCGCGGGCTGGTCGAATGCGGGCGAGACGGAAAATGTAACGGCCGAGCTTGTCCGGCGCGGCTATACGCAAGATGAGATCGCCAGACTCTGGGGCGGCAATCTATTGCGCGTCATGGAGGCGGCGGAACGCGCGCGCAAGATCGCCGGCGTCCGGTAATGAGCACCGCGCGCCCCCTGGAATCCGCCGCCTGGGCGCAACCGCTCCCTGCCAGACGAAGAAGGACGCCCGCGCGAAGCGAGCCGGCTGATGGTCTCCATAATTTCACGACTCAGGCGGAGTTTCGTTCGTCCAAGGCTTCCTTTACGGCTTCCGGTGCGCGCTCGATAAGCCTGATAAGCGTTCTGGCTGCCCCGCCGGGATAGCGTTTTCCCTGTTCCCATTTTTGCAGGCCGGACACGCTCGTCCCAAGCAGAAGAGCAAAATCCGGCTGGGTCATGTCGAGCGCCTTGCGGGCTTTCTTCACATCGACGGGTTCAATCGCGTGAACGCGAACACCGGTCTTCTTGCCCTGAGCGTGGGCGACGGCCTCTTCCATGGAGGCGATGAGTTCCTGGGCAAAATCGCTCATGGCATAAACTCCGTTTACCTGGCTGCTTTCTTGAAGGCAGCGGCCAGCCTTGAAACCGCTTTCTTGTCGTCGGCGGAAAGATTGTCTTTTTCGCCTTTGCCGTAAATCAGAAGGGCGTAGAGCGGCATGGCGTCGGAATAGAAATAATAGATCACCCGGACACCGCCGCTCTTGCCTTTGCCCTTGGCCGCAAACCGGACCTTTCTGACCCCGCCCGTGCCGGTGATCGGGTCTCCGGCTTCGGGGTTGTTGGCCAGAAACAAAATCACCTCCTCATGTTCCTCTGGGGAAAGAAGGGCTTGGGCCCTTTTTTGGAAGAGGGTGGTTTCCGCCACGGTCTGCATAGTCTGAATATAACCCATTGGGCGAGCTATGCAAGGTAAAACAACCCATTGGGCGAGATGGCCAGTCCGGGCTCCTTCATATCCTCGTTTTATTCCTGATATCGAGAGGCGATTGGGTCGTTCAAAAAGCAGGGCGTGGATGATTCGACATTTGAGCGAGTCGTCACGCGGGCCGGAGCTTTACTCGTCCAGATGTCGAAGGACGCCCGCGCGACGCGCGCGGACTGATCCTCCATCCTTATGCGAGACCCTTATTCGGGCCGGACGATCGGCGTCGATTGGGAATTTTTCGCGGGAAGGTCGGCTTCCGACGGCGTATCGGTCGATCCCATCGGACCGGGGGCTTTCTGCGCCGGACCGATATCATCGGCCGAGGAGCAACCGGCAAGCAGCGCGCCGGCAATGAGGAGGGGCGCTGCGAGAGCGACGGTTTTGATTCGCATGTCGTTGTTCCTTCTGTAGACCCCCAAGTTCACATAACCACTGAGACGCCGCGGAGGTTCCGCGTCGGCCCTTTACCTATTTGTTCTTATAATGTTCTTGCGAAAGGGCCGGTGAGCCGCTAGCATCCCCTCATAACCGGGGAAATCGTGGGCATGGTCGCGCATATCGAGACAATCGCCTTTCAGGGTGTCGAGGCGCGGCCCGTCGATGTGCAGGTCCATATGGCGGGCGGCATTGTCGGCTTCGCCGTTGTCGGGCTTGGCGACAAGGCGGTGACCGAAAGCCGCGAGCGGGTCCGCGCCGCGCTTCAGGCGATCGGCCTCGGCCTGCCGGCAAAGCGCATCACCGTCAATCTTGCGCCCGCCGACCTGCCGAAAGAAGGCAGTCATTACGATCTGCCGATCGCGCTCGGCCTGCTCGTCGTGATGGGTGTGCTGCCGCCCCAGGAACTTGAGCGTTTCGTCGCCATTGGCGAGCTTTCGCTCGATGGTGCGATAAACCCGGTCGCGGGCGCGCTGCCCGCCGCCATTGCCGCCAATGCGCGCGGCAAGGGCCTCATCTGCCCTTTCGAATGCGGCCCCGAAGCCGCCTGGGCGGGCATGGGCACGGACAATCCGGGCGGCGTCCTCGCGCCGCGCTCCATCATCGCTCTCGTCAATCATTTCCGCGGCACCCAGGTTCTCTCCGAACCCGCCCCCATGAAGGCCGTCGAGAGCGGCGCTCTCCCCGATCTGCGCGACATCAAGGGTCAGGAAACGGCGAAGCGGGCGCTCGAAGTCGCTGCCGCCGGCGGCCACAACATGCTGATGGTGGGCCCGCCCGGCTCGGGAAAATCGATGCTCGCCGCCCGTCTGCCGGGCATCCTGCCGCCACTCGGCCCCCGCGAGATGCTGGAAACCTCGATGGTTGCCTCGCTCGCCGGTGAATTGCTGAAAACCGGCATCGGCCGGCGCCGGCCTTACCGCGCGCCGCATCACTCGGCCTCCATGCCCGCCTTGATCGGCGGCGGTTTGCGCGTCAGGCCGGGCGAGGTATCGCTGGCCCATCGCGGTGTCCTTTTTCTCGATGAACTGCCGGAATTTCCGCGTCAGGTGCTCGACAGCCTGCGCCAGCCGCTGGAAACCGGCGAGGCCGTGGTCGCGCGCGCCAACGCGCATGTGACCTTTCCGGCCCGCTTCCAGCTCGTTGCCGCCATGAACCCCTGCCGCTGCGGCCATGCCGGCGATGCGGCGCGCGCCTGTCCGCGTGTGCCGCGCTGCGTCGCCGATTATCAGGCGAAGCTTTCGGGGCCGCTGCTCGACCGGATCGACATCCATATCGAGGTGCCGCCGGTCGCCCATGCCGATCTGGCTTTGCCGCCGCCCGCCGAAGGCTCGCCGGAGGTCGCGATGCGTGTCGCCGCCGCCCGCGAAATCCAGCAGGCGCGCTTCGATGAGCTTGCCGGGCCGGGCTCCCTCCTCCTCAACGCCCATGTCGAGGGCGAATTGCTGGACCGGATCGCCACCCCGGACGATCCCGGCCGCCGCCTCCTCGCGCAAGCCGCCGAACGCATGGGTCTCACCGCGCGCGGCTATCACCGTGTGCTCCGCGTCGCGCGCACCCTTGCCGATCTCGAGGGCCATGACGGCGTCACCCGCATCCATATCGCCGAAGCACTGGCCTACCGCGAAACGGTGGCGGGCCGCCTCGGCGCGGCGGCGTGAAGACATGCCGGTAACCTCTCGCTAACCATCTTCGCTAACCTTTCTTCAAGCACAATTCAGGCAGATTGACGGGCGTTTCATAATCTCGCCCCGCGGGCAATGCCCGTGCGGCACGCAAGACAGAGCCTGCCCTCATGCCGTTCGCCCTCGAAGAGACACCCGTTCTGCTGCTGGGCCTTGCCGTCGTCCTTCTGCTCGGCATGGAGGCGTGGCGCCGGGCATCGGCGCGCGCCAGCGCCCATCGCGCGGAAAGCGAACTCCTGCAGACGCGCCTCGAAACCCTGCGCGATGAGAAATGGGAGATTGCCGAGCGCGAGGAGCGGTATCGCGATCTCGTTCGCGCGCAGGGCGATCTTATCGTCCGCAAGGATCTGCAAGGCCGCCTGACATATGTGAACGACATTTTTTGCGACACCTTCGGCAAGCGCCGGACCGATGTGATCGGCATGCCGTTCCTGCCGGACCTGCCCGAAGGTCAGGCCCCGCGCATGCTGGCGAGTTTCGCCGGCCTTTCGACGCCGCCCTACCGTATCCATTATGACGAGCGTGCACTGACGACGCGCGGCCCGCGCTGGATCGCCTGGGAAGAATTCGCGATCCGCGACGATGATGGCAAGCTCATCGAAATTCAGGCGGTGGGCCGCGACGTGACGGACCGCAAGGAGACCGAAGACCGTCTCGCCGAAGCGTTGCAGCAGGCGAAGGATGCGAACCGCGCCAAGAGCCTCTTCCTCGCGACCATGAGCCACGAAATCCGCACGCCCATGAACGGCGTGATCGGCATGACACAACTTCTTCTCGACACGAAGCTCGACCCCGCGCAACGCTCCTATGCCGAAGCGGTGCGTGCGTCCGGCGAGGCGCTCCTCAACATCATCAACGACATTCTCGATTATTCGAAGATCGAGGCCGGCAAGGTCACGCTCGATGAGGATGCGTTCGATCCGCGCGCCGTTCTCGAAAGCGTTGCCGAATTGCTGGCGCCGCGCGCCTTCGACAAGGGTCTCGAAATCGTCACCGAAATCTCGCCCTCCATTCCGCGCCTTTTGATGGGGGATGAAGCACGCATCCGCCAGATCCTTCTCAACCTCGCCGGCAATGCGATCAAGTTTACCGCCGAGGGCGGTGTATCGCTGCGCCTCTTGCGCGTGGAAGCCAAACGCAAGAGTGACCGGCAGGACGGCCGCGTCGAACTTCTCCTTGAAGTGGAGGACACCGGCATCGGCATGGACGAGCCGGCGCGCACACATATTTTCGATGAGTTTGCGCAAGCCGATCAGTCCCATGCGCGCCGCTATGAAGGCACCGGCCTCGGTCTCGCCATCACCCGCCGCCTTGTCGATGCGATGGGAGGGCGCGTCGAGGTTGAAAGCGAGGAGGCCAGAGGCTCTATCTTTCGCGCTCATCTGCCGCTTCGCCGCCTGCCCGGCCAGCAGGACGGGCCCGTGCCCGCGCCGCTCTCCGGTCTTCGCGTGCTGATTTTCAACGACCCGCCGCTGGTCGGCGCGGCGCTCGCGCGGGCGGCTTCGGGCGCCGGCGCCGATGTCGCGCTCGTGGCAAACCGCGGCGCTCTCTCGCGCGCCCTTGAGGCCGCTCCCGCCGATATCTTCATCTGCCCGATCGATGGCGCGGCGGGCGACGGCGCGGCTCTGGCATCGCATGCACGCACCGTTTTGCCGGACGTCGGCACATTGATGCTGCTCCGCCCGCAGGACCGGGACCGCCTCGACGAACTGACGCAAAGCCCCGGCGCGCCCTTCGATGGCTATCTCGTCCGTCCCGTGCGGGCCGCATCGCTCATTGCGCGCCTGACGGCGCTGCGTGTGCGCGGCTGGGCGCCGGGCGTCGGTGCACCCGCGACGCGCGATTATGACGATGCGATTATTTCCGGGGCGGACAAGCCAGCGCCGCCGGAGGTTGTGAACGCGCCGCCCATGCGTGTGCTTGTCGCCGAGGATAACGAGATCAACGCGCTGCTCACGCGCACCCTGCTCGAACATACCGGTCATGAGGTTCGCCTCGCCCGCAACGGCGCGGAGGCCATTGCCGCGCTCGAAACCGGCGGTGGCGTGGAGGTCGACCTCGTTCTGATGGACCTTCACATGCCGGGCGTGGACGGTTTCGAGGCAACGGCGCGCATCCGCGCGCTGACCACCGCGCACGCTCATTTGCCGATTATCGCGCTGACCGCCAACGCGATGGCGGACGACCGCCAGGCCTGTCTCGATGCCGGCATGGACGATTATCTCTCCAAACCCGTCGCCGCCGCAGCGCTTGGCGAGATGCTGGTTCGCTGGTCGGGCCGGCGCTCGCCGCACCGTCGCGACTCTGGCGAAAAGGCGAATCACGCCTAAACTGGGGCAAGCCTCGCCGGCGTGGCCGGCGGGCGGCAAGAGGAGAGCCCCGCCGAGATGACGATTGCCAGGCGCACCCGCGAATGGGCCGGAGGTTTTGCCGTCTATGCGCAAGCCCGCATGGCCTTCATGCTGCTGCTCGGTTTCTCGTCCGGTCTGCCGTTTCTGCTCGTTTTCTCGACGCTGTCGGCGTGGCTGCGCGAGGCCGGCGTCTCGCGCACCGATATCGGCCTGATGAGCTATGTCGGCCTCGCCTACACGATCAAGTTTCTCTGGGCGCCGGTTCTCGATCATCTGCGCCTGCCCCTGCTCGACCGGCTTCTCGGCAAGCGCCGCGCATGGATGGTGCTGGCGCAACTCGTCGCGGCCGCCGCGCTCGCCGGTCTTTCGCTTCAGAACCCCTCGGCTGCGCTCATGCCGGTCGTCCTTTTCGCGCTTGTCCTCGCCTTTGCCTCCGCGACGCAGGACATTTCGATCGACGCCTGGCGCATCGAGGCCGCGAGCGATGAAAAGCAGGGCGCGATGGCCGCCGTCTATCAGCTCGGCTATCGCATCGCGCTGATCGCGTCGGGTGCGGGCGCGCTTTACCTCGCCGAAGCCGTGTCATGGTCCGCGGCCTATCTGGCGATGGCACTTCTGATGGGCGTCGGCATTGGCGCCGCGCTTCTCGCGCCCCGCGTCGCGGAGGCGCAAGCTCCCGTTATCGGCAAGGAGACGGTCGACCATTTCGTTCAGCATTTTCACGTGCGCGGCCGCGCCGCCTTGATCGTTGCGTGGGGCTATCGCGCGATCGCCGCGCCCTTCATCGATTTCTTTCACCGCTACGGCTGGTGGTCGCTCGTCCTTCTCGCGCTGATCGGTCTCTACCGGGTGCCGGATTTCGTGATGGGCGTGATGGCGAACCCGCTTTACATCGATCTCGGTTTTTCTCTCTCGACCATCGCCACCGTGGTGAAGCTCTACGGCATCTGGATGACGATTGCCGGCGCGCTGATCGGCGGTCTCGTTTCGGCGCGGATCGGCGTTCTGAACGCATTGCTGCTCGGTGCGCTGGCGGCCACCTTCACCAATCTCATTTTCGTCTGGCTCACCTTTCGCGGCGCCGATCCTCTCGCGCTCGCCGTCACCATCAGCATCGAGAATTTTTCCGGCGGCTTCGCGGGCACCTGCCTCATCGCCTACATGTCGAGCCTTGTGAACCATGAATTCGCGGCGACCCAATATGCCCTTTTCAGTTCCGCCTTCGCGTTGCCGGGCAAAATCCTCGGCGGCCTCTCCGGCGTCATGGTGGACGGCTTTTCGGCGGCGCCGCGCCTGACGGAGAGTATTGTGAGCATGGCCCCCCATCTCACCGCCAAGACGGCGGGCTATATCCCCTTCTTCATCACCACATCGCTGATGGGTGTGCCCGCCATCCTGCTCATTCTTGTCGTCATGCGTGTCCGGCCGGGGCCCCGCCCGGCGCCGCTGCCGGCCCCCGCCTGATCGCGTCGGCGGTGGCGCTTTGCGGCAGCAATCGTCGAGGAAAATCAGATATTTATCCTGACATTCTTTTGTCACTTCGGCCTGCCACAAAGGGGCCGGGCTTGGTGTGCGCTCGCCGCTCATCCAGTGCCTTGGCATTGGGCGGCGATAATGAAAGGATAGGGAAATGGCCGTTCGGACCTTTGCAAGGGGCGGGGCAGGTATGGTGGCGGTGGGGGAGGGTGTGATGCCGCCCGTCACGCCGCAATCCCTACGGGCCGGTGCGATACAAAATGGGGTTCGGGTTCCGGAATAATGTCATCCAGTGAGACGGAGCGGAACGGTAATCCACCGGTGGAGGCTGCTGCCACGGCGCAGCCCTTGAGCTATGGCCGCAAGGGCGCGCTGGAAGTGCGTCTCGCCCGCTCGCCGGGCGAGATCGACGCGGCGCAGGCGGTGCGCTACCGCGTCTTCTATGAGGAGATGTCGGCGACGCCGGATGCCGAAACGAAGGCGCGCAAACGCGACTTCGACCGCTTCGACGATATTTGCGATCATCTGCTCGTCGTCGATCATTCGCTTGCACCCGAAAACGAAAAAGGCGGCGCGGCGGAGGCGGGCGATCTTGCCTCTGAAGCCGTCGTCGGTTGCTACCGTCTGCTGCGCCAGGAGGTGGCGGAACGCGAAGGCGGTTTCTACACCGCCAGCGAATACGACATCGCACCCCTTCTCGCGCGCCACGCCGATCTCAATTTTCTCGAGCTTGGCCGCTCCTGTGTGCTGAAGCCTTACCGCACCAAGCCGACCGTCGAGCTGCTCTGGCACGGCATCATGCATTACGTGACAGAGCACAAGCTTGACGTGATGTTCGGCTGTGCAAGCTTCGAGGATACGGACCCCGAGAGCCTCGCGGCGCCGCTCTCCTATCTCGCCCATCACCACGCCGCGCCGGACGACTGGAAAGTCCGCGCCCTGCCCGATCGCTATGTCGAGATGAATCTCGTGCCGGAAGACAAGCTCGATCCGCGCAAGGCGCTGCGTGCGCTGCCGCCGATGATCAAGGGCTATCTCCGGGCAGGCTGCTATATCGGCGAAGGCGCGGTGATCGACTATCAGTTCGGCACAACGGACGTGCTGATCCTGTTTCCCGTCGCGCAGATTTCCGACCGCTACCTGACGCGCTTCGGCGCGAAATACCGCACACCGGACGGCAACAGCTGACAGGCCCTTCGCCGCTCAGCGATAAAGATTATACGCCGCCAGCGCCGCCATGTTGACGAGGTCGGAGACGTTCGCCGTCATCGGCACGATCTGTACCGGCCGCTTCAGGCCGACAAGCAGCGGGCCTATCAGCGTCGAGCCGCCGAGCACACGCAGGAGCTTCGTCGAAATCGACGCCGCATGGATCGCCGGCATCACCAGCACGTTCGCCGTATCGCTCAGGCGGCAGAACGGATAGAGCGCCATCGTCTCGCGATTGAGTGCCACATCGGCCGCCATTTCGCCGTCATATTCGAAATCGACCTGCCGCTGGTCGAGAATATGTACGGCCTCGCGCACCGTCGCGGGGCGTTCATGGCGATGCGTACCGAAGCTTGAATTGGCAAGCAGTGCGACGCGCGGCTCATAGCCGAGACGGCGCGCGACTTCCGCCGCCTGCGTCGCAATATCGGCAAGCTCCGCCGCCGTTGGCATTTCGTGGACATTCGTATCCGCGACCAGCACCGTGCGTCCGCCCGCGACAACGAGCGTGACGCCGATGGGGCGGCGTCCGTCCACCGGATCGATCACGCGGCGGACATCTTCAAGTGCAACCGAATAGGTGCGCGTGACACCCGTGACAAGCGCGTCCGCATCGCCGAGTTCCACGATCAGCGCCGAAAAGATATTGCGGTCATTGCTGACCAGGCGGTTACAGTCGCGATAGAGCAAGCCGTTACGCTGCTGCTTTTGGTAGAGGAAGTCGGCGTAGTCCTGCACTTTTTCCGAGGTCCGCGCACTGCGGATATCGAGATCGATATTCGCGTCGAGTCCCATCTGCCGGAGCGTCTCACGGACCTGTTCTTCGCGGCCGACAAGGATCGGATGGCCAAGGCCCGCATCGCGGAAGGCAAGCGCTGCACGGATCACGCGCTCTTCCTCGCCTTCGGCGAAGACGACGCGCTTGGGGTCGCGCCTCACCTTGTCCATGATGATCTGTAGCGTGCCGGCCGTCGGACTAAGCCGTGCCTGCAACCGGTTCCTGTAGGCTTCCATATCGACGATGGGGAGGCGCGCGACGCCCGAATCCATTGCCGCCTTTGCAACGGCGGGCGGGATTTCGCGGATCAGGCGCGGATCGAACGGCACGGGGATGATATAGTTGGGACCGAAGCGCGGACGCTCGCCATGATAGGCGGCGGCGACTTCGTCCGGCACATCCTCGCGCGCCAGCTTCGCCAGCGCCTGCGCGCAGGCGATCTTCATGTCCTCGTTGATCGCGCTTGCGCGCACGTCGAGCGCGCCCCGGAAAATATAGGGGAAGCCGAGCACATTGTTGACCTGGTTGGGATAGTCGGACCGCCCCGTCGCCATGATGGCATCGTCGCGCACCTGTGCCACTTCTTCCGGCGTGATCTCGGGATCGGGATTGGCCATCGCGAAGATGATCGGCTTTGGCGCCATGGAGGCGACCATCTTCTGGTTGATCGCGCCCTTGGCCGAAAGACCGAGAAAGACATCGCAACCGACCATCGCTTCTTCGAGTGTGCGCGCATCCGTGGCGGCGGCGTGCGCGGACTTCCACTGGTTCATGCCGGCCTCGCGGCCCTTGTAGATGACGCCCTTGGTGTCGCAGAGGAGGGCGCTGTCATGGGGCAGGCCCATCGCCTTGATGAGCTCGAGACAGGCGATGCCCGCCGAGCCCGCGCCGTTCACGACGACCTTGATGTCCTTGATATCGCGGCCCGTCAGGAAGAGCGCATTGATGAGCCCCGCCGCCGCGATGATCGCCGTGCCGTGCTGATCGTCGTGAAAGACCGGAATGTCCATCAGCTCGCGCAAGCGGCTTTCGATGATGAAGCAGTCGGGGGCGCGAATATCCTCGAGGTTGATACCGCCGAAGGAGGGGCCGAGATAGCGAACTGAATTGATGAAGGCGTCGACATCTTTCGTATCGACCTCGAGGTCGATGCAATCGACATCCGCGAAACGCTTGAAGAGGACGGCCTTGCCTTCCATCACCGGCTTCGAGGCCAGCGCGCCAAGATCGCCGAGCCCGAGGATCGCCGTACCGTTCGACACCACGGCGATGAAATTGCCCTTGGATGTGTAGTCATAGGCGGCGTCGGGGTTTTCCGCGATGGCGCGCACCGGCGCCGCGACGCCGGGGCTGTAGGCGAGCGAGAGGTCGCGCTGTGTCGCCATCGGCTTGGTCGCATTGATTTCGAGCTTCCCCGGCTTTCCCTGGGAATGGAAGAGGAGCGCTTCCTCGTCTGTGAATTGGCGGCGCTTTTTGCTCATGATGCTCTCGATCCGGCTATCGGTGTCGGGTGCCGGTGGGCCCCCATCCTCGGAGCCCGCTTTTTAGGCTGGCGATCCACCAATAACAAGCGAACTCGGCGGATTTTACCAGAGTATGGCTTGCCTTGCTGCTTTCGATCCCACCCGTCGGGGAACCCATTGCCGCTTTTCGCGGACGCGTGTTCTGCTAGTCTGCGGTCCCATGTCAGAGACCAAAGCCCCCTCTTTCCAGCATGAAATGGCGTCCACCACGCAGGGCGGGCGACTTTCCGCGTCGCCGACGCCCGCCTCGCGGGAGGCGACACCCCCCTCGCGGGAGGCGACACCCATGATGGCGCAATATCTGGAAATCAAGGCGGCCTGGCCGGACGCGCTTCTGTTCTACCGGATGGGCGATTTTTACGAGCTTTTCTTTGCCGATGCCGTGGCCGCCTCCGCGGCGCTCGACATCGCGCTGACCAAGCGTGGCAAACATCTGGGCGACGATATCGCGATGTGCGGCGTTCCCGTTCACAGCCACGAAGCCTATCTGGAACGCCTGATCCGCAAGGGCTTCAAGGTGGCGGTCTGCGAGCAGGTGGAAGACCCGGCGGAAGCGAAGAAACGGGGCGCAAAATCGGTCGTTGCCCGTGCGGTCCAGCGCCTCGTCACCCCCGGCACCATCACCGAGGAGACGCTGCTCGACGCGCGGGCGCATAATTATCTGGCGGCGCTGGCCAGAACCGGTGGCGATGACGCGCTCGGGCTCGCCTGGGCGGATGTCTCGACCGGCGACTTCGCGGTCATGAGCCTCGCACCGGCCGCGCTGGGCGCTGAATTGGCCCGACTCGCGCCGGGCGAACTCCTCGTCGCCGAGACCTTTGCCGGTGACGAAGCGCTTGAGGGGCTCTCTTCGCGCTCCGGCACGGCGGTGACGGCGCTTCCCGCCCAGCGATTTGATTCCGCGCAGGCCGAGCGGCGTCTGACATCGCATCTTGGCGTCGCCGCGCTGGATGGGTTCGGCGCCTTCTCGCGGGCGGAACTGGGCGCGTTGGGCGCGCTTCTCGACTATATCGAACTGACCCAGGTGGGCCGGATGCCGGCCCTGATGCCGCCGCGCCGTGTCGCTACCGGCGACACGATGGCAATCGACGCCGCTACCCGCGCCAATCTCGAACTGGTGGAGACACTCCAGGGTGAAACAAGGGGCTCGCTTCTCGCCACCATCGACCGGACGGTGACGGGGGCAGGCGCGCGCGAACTCAGCCGCCGCCTCACCGCACCCCTGACGGACTGGGAGCACATCAACCGCCGCCTCGATACCGTCGAATGGTTGCATGATGCCCGCGATCTTCGCCACGCCCTCCGCACCGTGCTGAAATCCGCGCCCGATATCGCGCGCGCTCTTTCGCGCCTCTCGCTCGGCCGCGGCGGCCCGCGCGATCTCGCCGCCATGCGCGACGGGCTCGCCGCCGCTCACGCGCTTGCAAGCCTGCTCGATGACGCCGCGCCCTCGCTTCTGCCGCTTGCCGACGACATCACACGCCAAGGCGAGGCGATGCGCGAGGTCGCGGCCCCCTTGCGTGAAACGCTTGGCCTGATGCTCGCACAAGAGCTGCCGCTTCTGGCCCGCGATGGCGGCTTTATCGCGAAAGGGGCCCATGCCGGCCTCGACGAGGCGCGTGGCCTGCGCGACGATGCGCGCAAACTGATCGCCGGGCTTCAGGCGAAATATGCCGAGGAGACGGCAATTTCCGCGCTCAAGGTGCGGCACAACAATGTGCTTGGCTATTATATCGAGGTGCCGCCGCGCCACGGCGAAAAGCTTGTCGCGCGGCCCTTTTCGGAGAGCTACATCCATCGCCAGACCCTGGCGAACGCGATGCGCTTCACAACCCCCGAACTCGCGGATCTCGCCAGCCGGATCGCGCAGGCGGCGGGCCGCACGCTTGAAATCGAACTGGCGCTCTTCGATGAGCTTGTCGCCGCGACGCTCAAGGAGGCGGCGGGGCTCGCGCGCGCGGCCGAGGCGCTGGCAACGCTCGATGCGGCGGCCGCCCTTGCCGAGCTTGCCGCCGAATGCCGCTTTGTGCGGCCCCGTGTCGATCGAAGTCTTGCCTTCGCCATTCGCGGCGGCCGCCATCCGGTGGTTGAGGCCGCCCTCGCTCGTGCTGGCCAGCAATTCGTGCCCAATGATTGCGATCTCAGCGCCGACAGGGAGGGACAAACAAGCGCCGAGCAAGGAGCGGTGTCCCGCCGCGAGGCGCCACTAAATAAGAGCCTCTGGTTGCTCACCGGACCCAACATGGCCGGCAAGTCGACCTTCCTGCGCCAGAACGCGCTTATCGCCATCCTGGCGCAGATGGGCGCCTTTGTTCCGGCTGAGGAAGCGCATATCGGCGTCGTGGACCGGCTTTTCAGCCGCGTCGGCGCGGCCGACGACCTTGCCCGTGGCCGCTCCACCTTCATGGTCGAGATGGTGGAAACCGCCGCGATCCTCAATCAGGCCGGACCCCGCTCACTTGTTATTCTCGACGAGATCGGCCGCGGCACGGCGACCTTTGACGGCCTCTCCATTGCCTGGGCGGCGGTCGAGCATCTCCATGACGTGAACCGCTCGCGCGCCCTCTTTGCGACGCATTATCACGAACTGACCGTATTGTCGGAAAAGCTCGCGCGTCTCGCCAACGCCACCATGCGCGTGAAGGAGTGGCAGGGCGATGTCGTCTTCCTGCATGAGGTGGGCCCGGGCGCCGCCGACCGCTCCTACGGCATCCAGGTGGCAAAGCTCGCCGGGCTCCCGCCTGCCGTCATCGCGCGCGCGCGATCGGTTCTGGCGGCGCTCGAAAAAGGCGGCAACCATCAGGCCCGCGCGAAGCTGATCGACGATCTGCCGCTCTTTTCGGCCACCCCCGCGCCAAAGCCCGCTTCAGCCGAGCCCAGCGCCGTGGAAGCGGAACTGAAAAATCTGAACCCGGATGAGCTGACGCCGAAGGCCGCGCTCGAACTTCTCTACAAGCTCAGGGCGCTGGCGAAGGGAGACTGATCTCCCGCGCCCTCCAACCCCTCCCCGCGTCCAGCGGAACGGGTAAGGGTTTCGGCAGTTTGCCCGGACTATGATAAGGCTTCTTGATTGCCGGGCTCATGCCCTCATATGCCGGTCTGATATGTGCCGGGGGCTTTCCGGTGCCGAATTTGAACCCTCAAGGAGTCGCCCCCTCATGGGCCGCAGCCTGCCAAGTCTGCTCGAAATCGCCGATCCGGACGCGGTCCGGCGTGATCTGGCCGCCGTTTTTCGCGGTGGCGGCGAGGACGAACTCGATCGGCGGCGCGGTGTCGTCGAGGTGCTGAAGGCGGCGCTGTCCGCGGGCCGCGCCAAGGCGCGCGAACGGCTGGAGCAGGGCGCCCACAAAGGCCGCGTTTGCGCCGAAAGCCTCTGCTATCTGCAAGATACGGTCATTCGCGAACTCTACACCTTCACCACCTCGTATATTTTCCCGGCGCCCAATCCGAGCGAGGCTGAACGCATCGCCATCGCCGCGGTGGGCGGCTATGGCCGGGGCAAGCTGGCGCCGGGTTCGGATATCGATCTGCTTTTCCTGCTGCCCTACAAGCAGACGCCGTGGGGCGAGAGCGTCATCGAATACATGCTCTATGTGCTCTGGGATCTCGGTCTCAAGGTCGGTCATTCCACGCGCTCGACCGCCGATTGCATTCGTCTGTCGCGCGAGGATTTCACCATCCGCACGGCGCTTCTCGAAGCGCGCTTCATCTATGGCGACCGTGCGCTCTTCGACGATCTCGAAAAGCGCTTCGACGACGAAGTGGTGAAGGGCACGGCAAATGAATTCGTGGAAGCCAAGCTCGGCGAGCGCGACCACCGCCATCAGCGCGCGGGCGAAAGCCGCTATCTGGTCGAACCCAATGTGAAGGAGGGCAAGGGGGGTTTACGCGATCTCAACACGCTGTTCTGGATCGCGAAATATGTCTACCGGGTGAAGCGCGCCTCCGATCTTGTGAAGGTCGGCGTCTTCACGAAGGAGGAATACCAGACCTTCCGCAAGGCGGAGAATTTTCTCTGGGCGGTGCGCTGCGAACTGCACTTCGTCACTGGCCGCGCCGAGGAACGCATCACCTTCGACCTGCAAAGCGAGATGGCGGATCGTCTCGGCTATCACACGCATCGCGGCCTGAAAGCCGTCGAGCGTTTCATGAAGCATTATTTTCTCGTGGCCAAGGATGTCGGAGATCTGACCCGCATCTTCTGCGCCGTGCTCGAAGAACAGGAAAAAAAGAACAAGCCCTCCATCGGCCGCTTCATGCAGGCCATGCGCCGCAAGAAGATCATTCGCGGGTTCACGGTCGAGACGGGCCGTCTCTCCGTTTCCAGTCTCGGGTTTTTTGAAAAAGATCCGGTGAACCTGATCCGCCTCTTCCATGTCGCCGAGCAGCATGGCCTCGACATTCATCCGGACGTTTTAAAACTCGTCACCCGTTCTTTGAAGCTGATCGACGCTCCGCTGCGCAAGAACGAGGAGGCGAACCGCCTCTTCCTCGAAATCCTGACCTCGAAGAAGACACCGGAAATCACGCTGCGCCTGATGAACGAAGCGGGCGTGCTTGGCCGCTTCGTGCCCGATTTTGGCCGCATCGTCGCGCTGATGCAGTTCAACATGTATCACCACTACACGGCGGACGAACATCTGCTGCGCGCGCTCGGCATTCTGTCGGAAGTGGAAAAGGGCGCCGAGCTTTCCGAGTATCCCCTGGCTCATGAACTCATGGGCAAGGTGAAGAGCCGCACCGCGCTCTATATGTCCGTCTTTCTGCACGACATCGCGAAAGGCCGCGACGAAGACCACTCCGATGCCGGCGCCGCCATTGCGCGCAAGCTCTGTCCGCGTCTCGGCATGGGGCCGGGCGAAACGGAAACCGTTGCATGGCTGGTGCAGAACCATCTCGTGATGTCGGATGTGGCGCAGCGCCGCGATATTGCCGATCCGCGCACGGTGCGCGATTTCGCCGACCTCGTGCAGGGCCCGGAGCGGCTTCGCATGCTCTATGTGCTGACCGTCGTAGACATCAAGGCGGTCGGCCCCGGCGTCTGGAACGGCTGGAAGGGCCAGCTTCTGCGCCAGCTTTATTTTGAAACGGAAGCCCTTTTGCAGGGCGGCGACAACGCGCTCAATCGCAAGGCGCGTGTGGCACAGGCAAGAGAAGCGCTTGCCGCGCGCCTCTCCGACTGGCCGAAGGCGGCACGCGAGCGCTATCTCGCGCGTCACCAGCCGGGCTACTGGTTTTCCCTCGACACCGACACCCAGGAACGTCATGCACGCCTCATCGGCGATGCGAAAGACGAACCCCTGATCATCGATGTCGAACCGGAGCCCTCGCGCGACGTAACCGAGCTTACGCTCTACACGCAAGATCACCCCGGCCTCTTCGCGCGCTTCGCCGGCGCCTGCGCGGTCCTCGGCATGAACATCGTCGACGCGAAAATCTACACGACGCGCGACGGCATGGCGCTCGACATGCTCTGGGTGCAGGACGCGGAAGGCGGCGTCGTTTCCGAAAAGCGCCGCATCGACCGTCTGGAGGAAACCATCCGGAAAGTTCTGGCTGGCGAAATCCTGCCGCCCGATGCGATTGAGAAACGCGCGCGCCGCGAACGCAGGAGGGAAGCCTTTTCCGTCGCCCCGCAGGTCTTCATCGACAATGAGGCCTCCGAAGAGTTCACCGTGATCGAGGTGAACGGGCTCGACCGTCCGGGCCTCGTCCACTCCCTTGCGCGCGCGCTCTTTCATCTCGGCCTCACCATCGGCTCGGCCCATATCACCACCTATGGCGAGCGCGCGGTCGACGTTTTCTATGTGAAGGACGTGATGGGTCACAAGGTGACCAATGCGAGCAAGAAGAGAGCGGTTGAACGCCATCTTCATGAAGCGCTTGCCGACCCGATGAAAAAGGCGCGCCCCGCCAGGCGCGTGAAGCGCGAAGAGCCGGTGGCGGCGGAATGAGGACTGGCGTACGCCATGCGCCGGGCGGACGTTTTCTCAGTCATCCATAAATAACGATGTCATCCCGGGGCTTGTCCCCGGGATCCACTCGCAGTTCCACTTGCCGCAGCCGCAAATGAATATCTGCATCCGTACAGGCCGAGTGACGCGAAAAAAGTAACTCGCGTAATACTCCTATCCTGTCGGCATACCACTGCATTTTGTGGAAATAGGCGCTGAGGTTCCAACATCTTGCGTCTGAGGCTTGACGGTGACCGCGACTCGTCCGTACTCTCAGATGACCTCAAACGAAAGGCCTCGCTCTTTCGAGCGAGGCCTACGCATCTACGACCGGGTGGCCGAATGGTAAGGTAACTCGTTTTGCAGGCGAGGACATGTCGGTTCGATTCCGACCCCGGTCTCACTGGGGCGATCCTGAAACCAAGGGTCGCCCCAAATCTTTTAGCGAATCAATAACGTCCGAGTCGAATCATGCATGAGATGACTCGCTTTTTCAACCACTATAGTGCCACTATGGTGGCATGTCAGCGCCGCCTCCAAGAAACCAGAGCACACCGAAGCCAATAAAAATATCTTTGCCCAGAGATACTTACGAGTACCTTAGTCTTCTGGCGGGGCTGGGGAAGCTTGGATCTAGGGAAACCGACATTGCTTTGCATCTCATCATCCGCGAGGTAACAAAAATGCAGGACGACGGCTTTCACGAGCGAAAATATTAGACTTTTCGGTTGCTTCCCGAAGAGGGCCGGGCGAAGGCCCCAACCGCCGTTCGAAGCTTTGCGGAACCGCTCAATTGAAGAGCTTTCCGGTAATCCCCGGTCACGGCTCCCCCCGTCGCAATTTCCCTTTTGCCGGGCTCTGGCTATGGGCAAAGCATGAGCTGATAGTCGGTTCTCTATTTCAGTCTCGCTTTCGCGCTCCCATAGACCGCGAGCTTGTCCCGCTTGCCG
>TARA_R110002110_G_scaffold19619_1_pt1 | contig 20541 bp, 18 predicted proteins | sample TARA_R110002110 | Tara Oceans TARA_R110002110 (sample SAMEA4397330) | marine metagenome | biome: Polar Biome; feature: [SRF] surface water layer (ENVO:00010504); material: water (ENVO:00002006), including particulate matter (ENVO:01000060) such as... | depth 5 m
CCCGCCGAGCCGTTCGTTGTGTCCAGAACAACAACTAAATTATACCAAGACGATGTATCACGAAATACTCTTGTGGTTTGAAATAGACTGGTAGCATTTGCTCCTAAATAAACTCCGAAGGTGTCTGCCGCCGCATTGTTTACAGGATTAAAAAACCCAAAGGCATTTGTTGAGCCAGCAGTTCTACCAGCAAAAAGAGTTTGCCTATTTCCAAGAAAGTTTCCCCGTTTGACCCAAGCACTCCAAGTCCACGTTTGTTGATTTCCAGACGAAAAAGTGCGGTTTAGATAGGGGCTATCGCCATCCTCGAAACGCAGAGACTGGTCTATGCTGTGCGGATAGAAGCCCGAAGCTGGGTTAGATAACCATTTATCAGAACTAAACATTAGCTGAACGCCAGCTGTGGTGCGCCTAACAAGATAGAGTTGTCTGCTTTAATAATGTAAGGCACGACATCATAAGCATTGTTCGTTGCTGAGATTGTTAGCCCAGCACCGCCAGCCGATTCATAATCGCCATGCAAAGACAGAGTTGCCGCTGAACCCGATGATGGATTGATAAAGATGATAGTGCCTGTCTGACCTATCTGGCTGGCCTCTGTGGTAGGCGCGGCTAATGTGTTAGAGCCAGCTGCTAATGTAATTATGAAGTTTTGGTATGTGTCGAAGTCCAGCACACCGCTAGTTGCAGATAGAGCATCTGTATAAGTTGATGGAACCTGTGCCTTAGTAAAGGTGTTCTGGTCGCTTGTCTTAACTACAACGCCCTGCAAACTCACTGCACCAGATGACACTGTAAAATCAGCAGTTGCAAAAGAAGCTATGCCTTTGTTGGATACAGTTGCATCCTCCCCAGCAATAGTAAGCGTGTCAGTTGCGGATACAGTAGCATCAATGCCCTCGCCGCTAGTTATTGTAAGAGTATTGCCATTGTCGATAGACTGCGTTGTAGACCCGTCTGTAAGACTAAATCCGCCAGATGCATCTACACCTGAGTAACTAAAGTCAACTCTAATGCCATCAGTATTACTAAATGATCCGTTAGAAACAACATGCGTAACTGGCACTTTAGTATAGCCAGACGCATCAGTTACAGCACCAGAAACTTTGAACACTGCAAAAGTAGATGCTGTTCCTTCTTTCTCAATATGAATGATGCCACGGGCCGTTGCGTTTGATATATCGTCAAAGCTTTGAACAAAACCGCTAATATCAACTGAGTTATCATCAGCGTCATCTATATACAAAATGCTTACACTGCTTATTGTGCCGTTGTTAAATGCCAACTTACCAGCACCAGGGTCTGCATCAGAAGTGGCTGAATTCCAAGTCATCTGCAAGCCAGCACTATTACCTGTTGCTCCTGTTGCACCTGTAGGAATACCTAGTGCTAACGCTAAAGCACCAGTTCCGACTGTGTAAGTGGCTGATGCTGTAGGGCTACCACCAACAGACACAGATGATGCTGTAGCTGACACAGTATCAACCTTGCCCTCAGTAACAGAAAGCTCACCACTACCGTCAAAACCAAGTATTTTGTTAGCTCTAGCTGTTGCTCCAACGGTAAATTCCGTAGATGTCATAGTGTTTGTACGAGAAATCTTGATAGATCTGCCCTGCTCCTCTGCAATTTCTTGAGCAATAAAGGTTAGCTTATCAAGAGCGTCTTCATGCGAGGCTGCTGGGAAAGGATCGTTAGGAGTATAATCAGTTGTTTGAGTTTGAGCTGTTGATCTTAGTAGAACAACAGTTTCACCAGAAACAGGGGCAGAACCGAATGTAATATTTCCACCAGTTGTTACACCAACACCCGAAACCGTGTAATGGGTTGTCTTTGTTTTGACAGCTTCAGCACCAGTAGAGTCGGTTTTAATAATGACAGTAATATCGTCATCGTCAAATATCTTAAAGTCATAAGCAAAGACAGTAGTGCTGCCGTCACCGTTGTAACTTTTCTTTGTTGTAACGCTACTAACTGTCATGTCTATCTCCGGTGTTGGCCTACTATAACAAAAATTACTCCATTGTGGAATACTTGGGTTGAAGCTCCACTAATTTGTTTAATGCGTTCTTTATTATTACAGCGTTTTGCAACGGAACTAATGTGTTCGCCGCCCTTTGTTGACCTTGTGACCACTGTAAATCTGGGTTTAATGCGGCCCTTGTTCCTGCTTGTATAGTGCTAAGACCTGTAGAAAGGGCTTGCAAACTTGGGATACCCTTGATCAAGTTAGTATCCAACCCACTGCTTCTATACGCAAAGATTGGGTCATCAGTAAAGAACCCTGCTCCTGTGTCTACTAATGCAGGGAACAAAGAAGCCCAAGAACTACGCTGAAAACCAGCTTTTCCTATCGCACTTACCGATAGCCTTTCTTTTAAAAACTCTTCTTTGTCATCTCTAAACTGAGCATTAAGTTGGGTTTGAGCCATGTATGACAGTGACGCAAAAAACATACTTCCCATCATCGCTTGATACCCAGCAAAATCATTGGCCTTCATGCCATGCAAAAACTGCTTACCCCAAGACACTAACATAAATGTACGGAACTGAGTTATTATTGCACCCATTGTAGATGTCATATAAAGGTTAAGGTTGCCAACATCATTCTGTTGGATGCTTCTCCTTGTCCACCGATTAACAGCAACAAGAAACGCACTTCTTGCATCAGGATCCCACTTAGCAAGATTGGTAGCTTTTATTTTTCTGTTACGAAACATAGAAGATTTCTCAGTTGTTCCATGAGTTCTAATGTTATCGTATATTTTTTGTGCCATCTTCTCGTCTAGGCCAAGACCAGCCAAACGCTCCAAAGATAATTTTTTACCAGTACCCATAGCTAAGTTGGTCAAGCGTTGCACAGCCATTCTTACCGCCGCACGTTCCAGTGCCAAAGTTATCGGTGCCATGCCTGATATATCGGCAACTGCTCTTTTTACAGGAGCCATAAAGAACAATGATTTGTCTATCCAATCACCTCTGCCCTCACTAAATACCCCTATAGTGTCGGCCTTGTTCATCGCTTGGTTTGTTAAACGGTCAGACCCAGAGCCACTAAAAGCCTCCAAATCGTTAATAACTTCGTCTTCAAGTTCGCCATTTTTGGCTCTCCTTAACATGCGCCTCATCTCTGGTATGGCTTGCATCAGCCCACGAACACCATCAATGCTTAAAGCGTTGCCAAGTTCAGCAACTTGAGCAAACCCAACTTGGTTCATCAGGCGAACAAAATTATAATCTTGGACTAACCTAGCTGACCTAGCGTATGTGCCAGAAGGGTCTGCGGCTAAAGGTGCGCTACGACCTATAATCATGTTAAACATTGTTTCAGCAACAAAGTTCTCTTTTTCAGCGCGAGTTCTACCGTTCACAGGATCTCTGTCAAAAGCTTCTGCTAAGTTTCTATCTAGCAACTGTTTGAACTGACGCTCTGACTTAATGCCAACTTTAGCAAACCCGATGCGACCAGCCATTTGAGATGCGTAAGAGGTAAACACTTGTTCAGCATCTCGCTCCTGCAAATCTTTAAGACGCAAAACTTCTTCTTTATTGGTTTGCTTGTTGTAAACTCTTTTTTCTGTGTTCATGTCAAAACGCAATCTACGTTTTGCTCTCGCTGGGGTGCCATCTTTGTTGACATCAAACAAAGATAATATTCTGTCTGCCTCTACTTCATCCATATAGTCTTCATCTATTAGGATAGAACGCATTACATCTCTTTGGTCAGTAGTAAAAAGACGCGAAGCCCCTGTGTCCAGCCCAGCCGCACTTGTGTGCATTTTTTTAACCATGCCCCTAGCGATGCTTTGCGCTACTTCTTCTGGCATATTTTCAGTGCCTCTGACTAACCCATCTTTTAACAGCGATACTACTACGTCGAAGTCATATTTATTGATTGCTGAGTTATATTTAAAGTTATCCCAAAGGTGACTAAAGTAAGATAGGTTTTCTGGTATATCCTCAAACCCCTCTACTCCAAGCTCCTTTGCTTCTCTTAACAAATCTCTTTTAATTTCAGCTTGTCTGTTGGCGGCTCTGCGGATTGCGTCTGAAACAGGCAGGTCTGGGTTCTCAATCGCATCTGCAACCAACTCGCCAAATTCTCTTCTGTGAGTATTAAGTGTTCTTGTCCAAAAATTATGTCCCTGAGACTTAGCCCATTCTTTATAAGAACCGTCATAAACCCTATAGTACAAAGCAAACGAAGATTTCATGCTCATAGTTTTGTTTAAATCTGCGGTGTCATCTAGCCTTCTTGTTCCGTCCTTTCTAAACCCAACAGAATCTTCGCCCATTATTCTACCTAAATAATTTGCTATCTTATTGTCTGAGTTAAGAAGGTAGCCTGTCATATCAAAACGAACGAATTTGCTTGCCCCTTTAGGCAACTCAAAGCCAAACAAAGAGGCAGAAGCTTCTGTTGGATCCCCCGCTTTATCAAGCATACTATCCATGTCTGAACGAACATCTGGAACTTGGACTGGCCTAGATAATGGGTTCTCTGCCGCACCAACGCTTGTGTCTGTGCCAGAGGCTTCGTCTAAACGCTCCCCCACAACCTTGTTGTTTATTGCAATAGCTGTTTCTTCAGCTTGTGCGTCATCGACAACTTTGGCTAAGTTAGCCATTCCGTCATTAAAAGGATCCTCAACCCTGCCGCCAGTAATTGCACCTATGCCGCCACCAAGAAGGAACCCTGCCCCTGCCGCATACAGTACGTCATACGGGTCTTTAACACTGTTCTGGCTAACTAAGTAGGCTTCTATTGCGGCGTTAGTTGTAGCCGCCGCTGTGCCACTTCTAATGGCTCGACCCAATCTGCCTACTTTATTACCCCAAACCGCAGGGGCAAGCGCACCTTCTGTGGCTATACTAACACCAATTCCCACAGGGTCAGCTATTGCAACACCCATTCTTATGCCTATGCCGCCCCACCCTAAAGAAGATAGCTTCTGGTCATTCTCGTAGCTTTTAAGCGCACGTTCTCTTAAATTTGTTGCGTGAGGTAAACTAACCGCATCTTCTAAAAACTTATGATAATCCTCTGGCAGTCCTTTTGTTAAATCAGCGTACTGTTCTTTGCTGTACTCTAAGGTTGGATCTGGCTCATAATCTTTTTTGCCAGACAACGCCCATGAACTAATCCAATCTTCTTCTATTGCGGCGTCAACAGCATCGCCAGTTGTAATAGAACTAGCTCTTCTTTCACGATCTTTTTCTACTCTTTGTAACTCGTCAAATGACAACGGAACAGAAGGCTTAATTAACTTTTTCCCTAAAAGGCTTGGGGTGTCTGCATCTCTTAGTGATTTTTCCCTAGCACCAGTATCAATGTCTGACGGGGCTTCAATAGCAATGTCCAAGTCTGACTGAGACTTTTGCGGAAGGTTGTCTATAATAGGAAGTTCTTCTTGAACAACATCTTGCGTAGGCTCCTGCGCCACTTCCTCTATAATAGAAACTGGTTCTTGTTGTGGTGCTGGATCTTTAGTTTGCACTTCCTCTATAATTGGAACTTCGTCTTGGTTTGGTATCACATCTTTAGGTTGCACTTGCTCAATTATCTGTGGCTGACTTTCCACACGATCTGCAATGATTGTTTGCCCCGTAGCAATCTTTGCTCTTGTTCCCACTGCCCTGCTTTTTTCTATTTGAGCTTGCGCGAGAGCCACTGCCTGTTCGTTGGTTATAGGACTATCTGGCTTCTGACTTGCTGTAGGAGTAACTTCTTGCTTCTGGGGTAGATTAACCCTATCCAAAGCATCACTAAGTCGGAAAGACTGTGGCATAGTATTGTCTTGAGAAAGCGTATTAGCAACACTGAGAAGTTCTGGCTTTATATAATTACTTGCCATTTTCTTTGTGTTTTCAAAAAGAATAAAGCTTTTCACAACATCTGTTAGGTCATTACTGGTAACAGTTGTTTTGCCGATCTTATCTGATACAAACTTATGGTAGGCAACAGGATCATTACCATCAGCTTCCGGCGCATACTTTTGAATCATCTTCATTAAGTCGCCATCAAACTCTTTAGTCTTGGAACGCAAGTCAAGGAACATAGCTCTTAACCCCATTTCTGGGGTATCGAAGATAACGTATTCACTGCCATCTTTAGCTTTGTAAGTCTCACCAGTTTCCCCAGCGTAGCCTTCCCCAGCCCTAATATTTCCGGGATTATTGTATTGCACCGCCATTACTGAAATGCCCTTAACTCTATGAATTTCTTTAACAACCCATCAGAATCAGTGCCCGTTAAAGCCTTGCCAATTGTATCAAAGTTTATTGTTAAAGGTGGGCCGTTCTCCATCTTATCTTTTAGTGTTTGCTTTTGCTGAAGCGTAAGCCCCTCAAACGGGCCAGTACCCATTTTAAAGTTAAGGTCTATGTAATTTTGACGATTTAAGTCTACCTTAGTCTGTTCTTTTTGCAGAGCTTGGTCAGCGTTAAAGATTGTCTGCAACTGGTTCAATGTCATCGTGACTATTTTACCATTTTCACCTCTCATCGGAGTTGTTCCGTTAGACACAAGCATCCAATTTTGTGTTTGGCCTTCTATAGGGAACAGTGAAAGTTCATTAACATCCACATCCCCTTCTCTAATAAGCTCTGTAAGTTCAGAATCGCCAGACGGTATTATCCCAGCGGCAAGCGCATCTTGCCTGTTTGCGTAGCTACCGCCCATGCCGCCCTCAACAGTCTCAGAGCTTGTGATATAATTCACAGCAGACGTAGCTAACTCCTCTATGTTTACAGGCAAGTCTTTCGTTCTGGGTATAACAATATTTCTTACCCTGACATTAGTTTCGCCCCATTCTGTAGCAGCTTGCTCAAGAGCTAACTCAGCACTCAATCCTGTTTTAATATACTCTTTTGTTAATAGGCTTATGTCAGTTTTGATTTGCGCTAGATTAGTAGGCACAAACTCATTGTCCTTGCCAAGAAAAGGTATGTAGTCATACCAAGAATAAGTAAGCGATTTAGTGTCAGCTACTTCTTCTACCTTTTTTTGAACTTGCTTATAAGAAGCGTTTATATCAATGTCGTCTCTTTGGTTTCTTATGGTTGTTATCGCTCCATCTATGCCGCGAGTTTTCTCTAATATCTCTAAAGATTTAAAAACTTTCTTTGCATTAGCATCTAAGTGGTTATTAGCCATGCCCTGTCTTAGATCCATCTCCCGATACAATTCTATCGCTGACAATATGTATGCGTCTTCCTCAGGGTCAACATCTGGGTTCTGTATTCTTGCCGCCGCACCAGACAAAACGTCTTTCCAGTAATCCCAAGTGACGTTGTTTTGCGCCGCAACATTAAGCTGGTTATCATTGAAAAGACCTTCGCCAGCTAAAGATGTCATGGTTTCGTTTATGCTGGTTTTGGTTTGCTTTTCCGTAACACCAAGGCCGTTTGAAACTGTAATAAATGTACCGTCTACTAAGGACTGGTTTAGACCAGATGCTACAGAGCTTGTTCCGACCATCTTACTCAAGTCTTTTCTCGCCCTTGCTATAGACTGCTGTATTGTATTGGCTGTGTCGCCCACGCTTCCAGTTCTTTGCAAAAAGCTACCTGACTCACCAAAGCTGTGCTTTATCATTTGTTCTGCTGTATTCAAGCCACTTATTATTGATTGGACTTCAGCTTCGTCTGCTAAAACACCGTCAGCTATGTTAGCTATTGCCGCCTGAGATGTGTCTTGAGCAACACTAAGTATTATCTTTTCTACTTTTACTGGCTTCATGCCGCTACTAGCCAAGCCGTCTGGCGACATTGCTTCTACTGCCGCCCCAAACACATCGTCTGAATTTGCAATGCTGTTGGAAACATTTTGGGCAGATGTGTCCTCTAGCTTTGCTTTCTCCCCCGCAATGATAGCTTGCAACTGGCCTCTTTGAGTAGGTAAAAGGTCTGCTGGGTCAAACTCCATTACAGTACCCGACTCATCAACAGTCCTAAATCTTTCGCCTTTGCCTAAAGATTCTATAGCATTTTGTGCATTATCAAAACTGAGATCAGAGCTTTGTATTATTCCTACACCTTCTTGATATAGGTCGCTTCTTATCTTACTTTGGTCGCTGTCCATTTGAGAAAGCAATGTCTGCTTGGTTTTAAATCCTATGTCAGTATCTTTTTTAAGACGCTTTTTAATGTTTTCTATGTTTTGAACATCTGTTGATTTGGACGAATCTACAGCGTAGTCCTGCACTTTTATCCCTATTTCAAAAGACCTTTTTGTAAACTTAATCCCAAGCCCATCGACAACAGATGTATCAATTATAGTGTTGGCTTGCGTGTTTAGCCTAAGTCTTTCTGCGCTTCCTACAGGATGTTGAGATATTTGATTGCCTAGCGAAACCAATGCTTCGTCACTAGCAAGTGTTCTTGCATTAGTGCCTTTAGCCCAAGCTTGTTTAGCCCCTTGCGTTCTACCCGAACTAAAAGCAGGAGACAAAGATTGTTTTAAATATTTCTTTTGTGCTTCGTTTAAGTCTGGCCTTGTGTCTATTTGAGACGTAAAATTTTTTTCAAAAGTGTCAAAACTTGCGTTAAACTGAGTTGTGTCTGTGTCTTTATTGTTTGCCACAAAGTCAAATTGCTTTTCAGAAAGCTCTTTAACGTACTCACTTTGCACCCTGTTTGTTTCTGCTCTTTGTTGTTCCTTAGCAAAGTCAAATGCAATTTGCCCTGCTTTCTCAAAGAAAGAAGCTTGGGCTTGCCCTACTTGGGTAAAGGCTTGCTGACTAGCTCTTGGAGATAGCTGGCCTGTAGGTGTTTTAATTGACGGCCCTAAACCTTTATTATAAACGGGTATCTTCATTTAATTCACCTATTTTAAAGTAGTAGCTTCTGCCATGCCAGATGCGCCAGAAAGCAAGGATCCATAGCTTTTATAACGAAACGTCGCTGCACTTGCCCCAGCTTGCACTCTTGTTAAAGCTGCTTCACTAAGCTTGTTTAATTCTGCAATGTTACCCGCGCTTCTTATTAAGGCAGCATCTTCTTCAGTGCCAAAAAAAGTAGTAGCCAAAGCGTTTAATGGACTGCCTGTCATTTGCACCCCTGATGCCGCAGTCATTACTCTTTGATTAGCAGCAAGACGTTCTGAGTTTATTCTAAGGTTTCGTTCTTGGTCGCGTGTTGCTCTTTGCAATAAAACAGCTTCATTCTCAGCAACTTGTGCGTTGTACTCACCAACCTGTCTTGCTGATTTAGCTGAAGCTCTGTTGCCTTTATAGCCCATCATGCCGCTTACTGCGGATGCCCCTGCTGCTATGGTTACTGGATCTACCATTATATTACCCTTGCATAACGGATATAGTCAGTGCCGTCTGGCCCGTACTTACGCATTATACCCTCTTTTTCAAATCCTAGCCACTGTGCGTATCTGTTGGCCCTAACGTCTGAGGCACATACACTTGCTTGGATGCGTGACAATTCATGCGTTTCTTGAATATGCTGGAACAAATAGTCGGTGTATTTGGCTATGGTCTTAGGAATTTTGTAACCTTCTTTAGCTACCAGTATCCAAGCTTCGCCTACGCCATCCCACATTCGATGAACCCCACCAATAGCAAGTATCACATCCTTGTCTATGCCTGTGTAGCCGATAACATCATCATAAGAAGCAAGCGAATCTTTGCCGCTTTGAGTTAGCTCAAAAGCAAGGTTTATCTTGCTGAGATGTTCTTTCTCAAATTTTATAATATTAGGCATCAAATGTGTTAGACCTTCTCATCACAGCAAGCACAGTCATTGGCAAAGGTTGGTTCTGCCGCACTATTATCCTTGCATCGTTGTCGTACCCAGAAGGGAAGTAAACTTCTTTATCACCACTAAACAAAGGCACAGCTTCATCCATAGCCATGCTACTATCTCTAAACGGCAGACGATCTAAATTAGATAGATTTGGCCCCACTTCGGCACCAATGCTATCCAAGAACCTAACTGTCACGCCGTGTATGCGCTTTACTTTGCCTTGAGAAATGCCATCATCAGCACCCGCCTCTAACCGCAAAGTCTCTAGTATTGATGTGTAATTATAGCCAATGTGTACCTTAGTTGCGCTTCTGTCTAAAGTTATAGCTCCGCCTGTTACTATCTTGTCAGCATGAGTGGAACCATCAGCAACAATAGCTACTGTCTCACCTTCGAGATGGTTTAGACTGCTAATCGTTGTTGTTGCGGCACCGCTATAAGTTAAGCCACTATCTACATAAAATGCATCAGCCCCGTCAGTGCCAAAGAAGATAGCCTTCATAAAGCAAATATGACGTACAGTAGACCCGTCTATAGTTCTCTTTACAGACATATACACAGTGTCCTCTGAGCCTTCTGGGACGCTTGTAATGCTTTCAACAATGCAACTACCTTGGCTAGTAGGTGCTAACCTTGTACTGTCTGATGTTGCAACAGTTAGGAACCCCTGATTTTCTGGAGCCGTCTCTATAATTGTAACAACTGCTGCGGCTGGGTTAGCAACTGTAAAATCTGCATGGGCATTGATTCGTGTAAAAATATTATCAGCAGTTGTATTGTTACTTTCGTTTGGCCTCCACCCAAGAGAGGTATCAGCAGGGTCAGTTCCCCCAGCAGCCTCGCTTGTGAAAACAACCGATTCGCCATCGCTTTTAGTTAAGGTAATAGTTGTGCCTGTGGCTATGTTTGCATAGTCAGAAACAGTTAGCGTTGCCTCGCCAAACTTCCCGCCTAAAGGATGAGTATGCCACCCCACAGCGTTGTTAGCGCGGTCATAGGTTAGCCCAATCAAGCGTCCATCTGTGTGAACAAACCATAAGATAAGCTCTGGCTCCTGTTGCCAAACCATATCACTGACACCGCCTCTTAAGATATGGTCAGCTAAGATAGACAAGTCGATGCCAAGTAGACCGTCTGTATCTAAGTCAAACGTAATCTCTTTAACTTTTTCCTGCCCTTTTTGGATTAGGATAGTTGAGTTTCCTGCTCGTAGTGGCCTAACCTCAGAGGTTCCAAAAGTTGTTTCTCTTAAAATGTTTACATTAGTTGGCGTAACAGGTTGGGTGCCTTGCCCACCAGACAGTGTAAATTCTGCACTACTTGTTAAAATCTGTAGAAATCTAGCTGGCAAAAGATGCTTTATAACATTTACCTTATCAGACGAAATGGTAAAGTTTACCGCACTATCATCTAAGGTTGCTGGCGTATGGTTTTCAAAGTCAGCAGATGCGCTACCAAATATTGTCTGAGGTTTACCAGTAGTTCCAGCAAAGTATAGTCGTTGCTCATAAAAACCAACAGCCCTTGGTTGACCCTCTGTTCCCCCGAAAGAACCTAGCGACCAACGAGTCGTTGCGTTACTACTACTTACTACGCTTGCTGGAAGAACCCCCTCACTGTTTTTAAACAACGCAGTAACAGTTGTTGCGTTTGTAAAAGCGGTAATTTTGAGGAACCCTGTTCCGCTATGTTGAAAAGCCCAAGTAATAGCTCCATAAGTCTCAGAGCCAGAAAGATGTACTGGGGGCGTTAGTCCAGAAGTATCTGAACCGCTATCTGTTTTCTTATAAACATTATCACCAAACCTAACTAAAGCGTTCTGGCTATAGCTTGTGCTTGTTGCCCATGCGTCGTGCTGAACCTCTATTACTTCTCTTAACCTAACTAATCTTCCTACATCTGTAGCCGCAAATAAATCAGCAGATGCCGTAAGCGTAACGCTGCCAGTATTTGCAGAAGAATATATAGTGGTGTCAGTAATGTTTTCGTCTAGGTAAGGGCCATCAACAAAATCTATATCTGACAGATCCCAACCAGCATGGGCTGATGTTCTTGTAAGCTTTGCTGGCTCATGGCTTTTGTGGGCTAAAAAAATAACGTCAGCAGATTGAGTGTAGTTTAGTTCAAAAACTTGCGCTTCTGTGTAAGTAGTAACTATCTCAACAATTTTTCCTGCGGTTCCACCACTGCCATAAGATGTGAAGCCAGAACTGTTTACACCACTTAACTGAAAAGTATTTGTTGCCGTTCCAGCCACGGTAAACTCACGGTTATTTACCTGTGTCATTCCAACAACGCCGCTAATAAATACTCTGTCTCCGTTGCTGTAGCCATGCCCATCAGACGTTACAACAGCAGGATTAGCAGATGTGATGCCAGTAATTGCTTTTGTTGCTTCTGTTACAATGCCACCGTCTTTATAGACACGGATGTAATTTTCGCCAAACTCAAGTACATAAGCCTGTTCGTCACTAAACTCAAAGTTTATCAGGCGTATTTTGCCACCATCTTTAGACGAGCCAGCATAGTATGTACCTGGCCTTCTGGTAGTTCCGCCTTGCGGGAACACAAGCATATTCTGCAAGGTTTGTGCGCCTTCATTGTACTTTTCTAAGTCAATGCGGCCCTCTAGTCTTGGGGAAAGTTCACCAGCCCGAAAGTTGGTAACAATGGTGGATACTCTCGCCATGTCTTAGTACCTTACGTTGATATACTCATTAGCTTGTGGTTGCTCTGGATACCCTTCCATAGCGTCTGCTGACTTAGCATCTCTTAAACGAGATTCATACAAAGCTTGCATGGCTTGCAAAATACTATTACTGCCCGTGATTGCGTAAGCAGTTTCAGCAGCTAACTTATGTGCGATTGCAGAAGACAGTAAACTATCATAAAGCTCTGTGTCTTCTTCTCTTGAAATGTATGTAATGTAACAAACACTATCGTTTGATAGAACTTTTCGGCCTTCTATCTTAAACATTACATTACTATCGTAAGCGGCAACCTCGTTATTAACACTAGAGTTCCAAAATGAAAGAACCCTTAAGCAATAAGGATCTGTGGGTAATGTAAATTGGTAAGCAAAACCAAAAGCAGGGCTTTCGCTGTCCTGCGCTAGTTGCCTACGGGTAATTGCAATATTCCAAGGGTGTGCGCGAAGCACAGCGTCCCTGACTGTTTGAAACCGTCTATTACATAAACGGGCTTCTTTAGAATTTTCGGTTAAAGATGTGATGGTAGCTGCACCTAGCAAGTCCATCGCTTCATTACATATGTCTACAACTGATGGCATCGCAAGCTCCAAAAAGAGTTGAGAGGGCGGATAACCGCCCCCTCAGTGTTTTGTTAGTTTACGACGTACTCAATGATAAACGCCATGTCACCACCAGTTCCACCTGTTGCATCAAAGGTTGCTGCAATGTAGTAGAAACCGCCTGGGTCAGATGTGTCACCAGCCATTGTGTATAGCTGTTGACCAGTTGTGTTAAGGTCTGCCGCCTCGTAACGCAATTCAGCTATTGCTGCGCCATCAGCTACGGAAGTGGCAAAGAAGTCGATGTCCTTAACTGCACCAGCATCCGTATAGATGCCAATGTCGTAGGTACAACTTCCGCCTAACCCGTCTGAACCAACGCGAATAGACATGATAGATGCGTTACTTGGAATTGGAGCAAGCATAACAATATCACCGTTAGTGCTGTCTGCCGCCAATAAAGCAACATTTCCTTGAGCTATTCGGACTACGCCTTGTAGCTCTTGAGTCTTGTTAGCAACTTGAGGGGATGCCTCAAGGTTAGCCACCAAGTCTGAGTTTACTGATGCCATCTTTATCTCCTATTAGTCTGGGGTTTCATCACAGAAGACTTGGCAAACTTTTGCTTCTTCCATGCGTGTAGCACCGATTGACATACAGTAATACACTTGTGTTGCGTACCCTTTGTCAGCGCGTTCATCAATACGAGCAGAGATGTCTTTACCCATACCTAATGTAAGCCCATCTTCTGCCCAAGCAAAACAAGTGCGAACATCAGTTGCAGAAACAGCAAGGCGGTTAGTCATGATGAAGCGGAAACCCATGAAGGTATCTACATCGCCCTGAACCAACGCTTTTACTGTGTTAAAATCTGCTGATGTGATTTGAGTAGTTCCAAGCAAATCTTCAATCTGCTTTGGACCAACTGCAATGTAACGCGGGATTGAAGGATCAACGTCCTGCAAGTCAAGCTTACGCTTTGCTTCAGTTAGCTTTGCAACTGTTAAACCATCGTTTGAAGAAGCAGAACCTACTGAGTTAGCCGTGGCATCTAAACTCGCAGAGCCAGAACCAGTCTCACCAGTAGAGGCGGAACCAGTTGCAGCAGAGATGATGACATCATCCATCGCACGACCCATAGCAGCAGCTGCCGCTTGAGCGTAAGATGAAGTAGGATCAATCAACATGCGAACTTTATCCTGATCATCAATGAGATCAGCATACTCGTAATCCGCTAAAGACAACCGACGACGACCATGTGGTGTGTCAATCTGTGGTGTATCAGCGTTTCTTGATGTACGAAGCTGTGCTGTAGCTACGCCAATTTGGTCAATGAAAGCATTTTTTCCAATAACATTTTCAATACGCACCGCATCACGAAGACGAGAACCCATCTGCTGTGATAGCATCTGCACGTTCGCAGAATATTGTTGAACAAATGCCGTGGTGATTTGATCGGACATACTATGCCCTCCTTTAAAAACACGGGTTGAGTTAAACTAATTGCGATGCGCTACCCTTACGGACACTTCTAGGTTTTTGAGCCACCATTAGGCTATCGTCTTTCCGATTGTCTTTAGGACGAGCTTTCTCGCTACCCCGCATAACAATCTCCCAATACTTATCGAAGAGCTTGTCAGGTTCTAAAATATCACGTTGTGTGCCAAATTCCAATGCTGTTCTTAAAACTTCTAGTCGCAATGAAACTTTTTCAAGTGTGTCCATGAATCATCCCCATCAATTCTTGGACTTTTTTAATGGCGTTCTGTCTGCCTACAACATTGCGTCTGTCCCAATAGGCGTGTGTTTTGTCGTTCATAATTGCGTCAACCTCTGCTTGCGCTGAAACAGCCGTCATCCCACCAGACTGAGACATTTCAGAGATAGTGTCTTCACTTGTTACGTTCTGACGGAAATCAGCAATGTTAGAAAACGCTTTTATTACATCTGGGTTGTTACCTAGCTTTGTGCCGTCAGCCAGTTGAAGTTCCATGATGTCTGACGCACCAAACTGGTCAACAACTTTTTGCGCCGCTTGCACTTTAGCCTCAAACTTATCACCCCACTCTGATTGCAATGACGCTGTTGCGCTTTCCATTGCTTGAGCGTTTGCATCGTTAGATGCGTTAAGGTCATTCTGAACAACAGACCTATAGTAATCTAGCACACCTTGAGCTTGGTCTGGGTTAAGGCGTAGCTTGTGGGCTATTTCAGAATACTCAGTAGCCCTTTCTTCTGTAAGCACGTTGCCGTCTGCGGCGATGTTATACTGCGACGGAGTTTCTGGCCTACCCAGCTTTGAATAGATGTTATCCAAATCATCGTCTGTAGGATTAACGGGCATCGGGATCTTATCCGCACCAATTAAACGCTGTGCATTAACGTATGACCGCGCAAGATTGCCCACATCCTTTATAGGAGATAGGCTTGGATGTTCTCTTAAATCTTCTGGAATTGAACTTAAGAAGTCGTTACCAGATCCACCTTGTGCTATTTCTGCGGGAGTTTCTATTGAAACTGTTGCCGCTGGTGTAGCTTCAGATTGGACTACCTGTTCTGCTTCTGACATTAGTTACCCTCTTTCATCATGTTAAAAATGTGCAGTAATACTGCTCTTTTGCCTTCCTCAAAGGCTGTGGCATTGGCATCGCCAACCACATAACTTGAAGTTCGCCAGTTACAACGAACCTCAAGATCTGCTAAGACTTTCTTACCTGACTCTGTGGTAAACAAGTCGTTATACATAACGCGCATTTTTGCTGCTTCTTGCATTATTTCTGTATCATCCTTGTTGCTTGTGCGGCTTGTGCGGCAGTGTAGACATCTTCTTGGTCATTCTGCCTTTCTTGCATTTGCTGTTGCTGTGCGGCCCTAGCCTCTCTATTCTGTTGTATTTGAGCTTCAGAGTTAAGAACTGTCTTAGGAACGCCCAGAGCGTCAGTAATGTGCCTTACAAGGCCATCAGGGTCTACATGATCGCCAACAGGGAATGATTCTCCCAAAGGAAGAAGTATCTCTAGTGCTTTCATTGTGTTGTTTAGGCTACTTGATTTCTGTGCCCTTGCAAGCGGGGATACATATTCAATGTCAACATCACGGCCTTCTAGCAACTCTGGCGGTTGAGAAAGCATTTCTTGTCTCAGCATCAAAGCAAATACACGGTCAATCAGTGGGCGGAGCATTTCGTTCATTAACCTACCAAGAACAGGGCCAATCACCCGCATCCGTTCTTCCTGCCTTTGAACAACCTCTGTTGCAGTCATGTTTACATTACCGCCTGACAACAACTGGTCTACATAAAACGCTGAACGGATAGCTAACCTTCGTTGCTCTTCCATTTGCAATCCAATAGGGATGTTAGCTCCTACGTTTAATGGGGTAATAGTGTCTCTACTACCCGACCTAAAGAAGTTGAGGCCACCAGGGTTTGTACGGATCGGGAGGAGAAATCCGTCATCAGGCACTAGAAGCGGAGGGTCTATCTGCTTCTGCGCCGCTTGAATGATGGTCTTAGACATAAGATTAAGCATCTTAACATCTGGCAACGCCACCATAGCTGGCGACCTCCCCATCGTTTCCCCAGTTGCCTTGAGAAAACGTGGAACTATGTAAGGAAACTCTTGGAACCCCTTAACTGACAAAGGCATTGAGCTTTCCATGCATATATACACAGAAGCAAATGGCATGTTAGCACTGTCTTCTTTTTGAAAGTCACGGTCATCTCTTGGCATTACAGCATGGAGCAACGTCACTTCATCATCAGGTCTTTTGTCGTAAGTCTTGCGGATATAGTCAGTTACGTTGTCATACCCAAAACGCAGAACAGCTTGCCTTGCTGGAATTTTATACTTACGAAATACCGTGTCAACTAAGCCGAACTGGTTTTCTGAAATGTGAAACTCAGATATGTGGCGTGTGCTAAAACGTAACTTACCTTCATCCATTTCAACAAACATACAACCAGTTCCAAACACAACTAAGTCCACATACATTTCGTGGATTTCTGTTTCAAAGTTTGACTGGTTAAAAGCTCTAATCATTCTGTTGCTAGTGTCTTCTAGCCACTCTTGAACTTCGCTGTCTCTGCCAATGTCCATGTCTTTCATTGCTAGATGGAACCAAGGAGTAGCCCCACTAGTAAGCATACCATGCAAAGACGCAGAAAGAAGGTCTACAGACTGCAAAGCCGTACCATCAAAGATTTGCTCCATACGCTTCTCGCCTTTACTGCGCTTACGCACAATGTCGGCTTTGCGTGGTAGCATGTAATCAGCAAGCTCTTGGAAGTGTGTGTTCCAGTTTTCTCGCTGACCCTCTAAGGCTGAGAACCTTTTAATGATGGCTTTAGTGTCATCCATTTGACTATCCTAACAATGTTGGCTTTTGCGTGGCGGTTGCCTTAGAGTTACCAGTCAGACCAGCTACGATAGTAGAACCAGCACCTTTACGGCGTTTTCTTTCAGTTGTCATAGCTTCTTCTGATAAGGCTGCCGCCTGAGCCATATCAGGCTCTTCTGGAACCTCTGGAACTGGTGGTGGGGCAGGCATTTTTGGTTTAAACATAGACATAATTAAATCCTATTTCTGTGTGTTTCTTACAAGTACGCCTTCACCAGCAGTGCCAGCTTGTCCAGCACGTTTGCTTCTTGTTCTTTTTCTACCCTTAGTCATTAGGGTTTCTGACTTTGCCGCTTGCTTTAAGTCTTCTGACACAAGCGTTGCCCCAAAATTAGGGGATGCACCGTCATTACCATACTGGCTTGTATTGTTTGAAAAAGAGTTGATTACGTTGTTTCCTCTATTCCCACCAGAATTAGGAGACGAAACACCGCGAACAACAAACCTGCCAGAGCTAGTATATCCAAACTGAGGCTGCCCCCCCTTGGCAAGATTATCAAGTTGCTGTTTTCTGTTCATAGAGCCAATGCCCATCAAAGCACTACCCATACCCATTGGAAGAAATTTGCCTAGCATGGATATTGGGTCTTTTATCTGACGGTATTCAAGTTGCATACGGGCAATATCCCGCCCTCTTTTAGAAACAGTCCCATCAAGATTGCTAAGTCCAGAAGATTGAAACAAACCTTCTCTATAATCATCTCTTGCTTTTGCACCCTTGCCAGTAGTAACGCCAGAACCACTACCGCTTCTTACAATGTTCCCGTTGCTTTGGACATAAGACTCCTTGCCAAGAACCTGCTCTTCAGCCTTTTGCCTATCCTTTTTTGCCTTAGCCCTTTGAGGAGCGTCATCATAAGATGAGCCTCCACCGCCGCCGCCACCACCACCCATGACTCACTCCTTTAGTATATGAAAGCCAATTTTATTTTTGTTGGTACGCAACCAAAAACATTGCGTATGTCCCATAGAAGATAACAGATTTTTAAGGCAACGAAAAGATACAGTAATATCCTTCACTCCGCCAAGGCATATAAAGTCTATGATCCAAACGTTTTTGCCGTTAGCGTAATAGCCTTCAACAGGGAACGTACCTGTTCTTAAATACTCTTGGATGTGGGCTTCTTCTGGGTGAGCAAAGGTTGCAAAAAAGAATAAACTATCATCATCGTTACCACCCAAAACAAACTGACCTAAGACCATTGGCGTATGTATATGGTTATCGACACTTTCTTCATCCCAGACACAATGGTACGGGCTACTAGCAACCATACTCATTATCTTGTCATAGGTTTCTTCTGTCATATCGAAAACGGGTCATATTCTGTCATCGCAACCGATTGCGGAGCTTTAACCATGTTTTGTTTATTCTCCATCCCAACAGCCAAATACCTAAACGCATCTGCGCTGTGGCTCGTGTAATCATGGCGCGGGTGATCTCTAAAAACTTTTCTCTTCTCATCAAACTCTTGCCTGTATTGCCTTAACATCTCAAGACCCTCTACGGTCTTCTCTTTATCAAAGTAGCATTTAGGTAACAACATTCTTGCTGCGTTGATGCCATCTACAATCTTCATCTTAGGAATAACCCTAAACCTAATCCCAAGAGTAAAGGCAGTTTCTAGCCGTGACTTGCCGCTACCTAACTCCCGCACCTCAATGTCATGCGGGGCTAAGTGGTCGCCCCAATGATAATCTTTACGGCGCAAAACTTCAGCGTAATGGTCTAACCCCACCCCACTATTCTCATAATAATCTATAACGTGGACAGCACCGCCTCTAAATACTTGGGCAAACCATATAGCTGTAGAATCATTTATCCCTAGATCCCAAGCTGTATGCACAGGGTATGCAGGGTCATAAGGAACTTTAGTAACTCTGTTCTGCTCATCAGCTTCAGCAAGTAGTCTTCCGTAGTACGCACCAATGATAGCGGCTGTAAAGGAACACTCAAACTCCTGCTCGTACTGCTCTGGTGTCATCATAGACTTGGCGGCATCAAGCTCTTCTTCTTTTACTAGATTACTCTCAGAAGCCTTTACTACTTTATAAAACCATTGATCAGAACCATTCTCTGTCTCTGACTTGGCTTGCTCTAGTACATCGTAGAAGTGGTTATGTCCTGCTGGCGTACCCAGAAACACTGCACCACCCTGTCTATCTGATAAAGCTGGTCTAACAACCTCATTCCAAACTCTAGGGTTCTGCATACCAAACTCATCAAATACGCATAGGTCTAGGTAGATACCCCGCAAAGAATCTGGATTCTCAGCAGACAGGAGCATTACACGCCCCCCGTTAGGAAAGTCCACCCGCAGTTCTGTCTCATTAAATGAAACCCCTGGAATAACACCCGCATAGTATTTAACATAATCCCAAGCGATACGTTTAGCCTGAGTAAAGGTAGGGGCTACAAAGGCCACTCTTGGTCTAGGTAGCTCACAAGTCAGGCAATGTTTAATAAGATGATTAACAGCCCACACAGTCTTGCCAAAACGTCTGTGCATAACAAGCACGTTCCAACGCTTGACACTCTCATGCATCTCCCCCTGTAAGTCTCTTGGCTTGTAAGGTATCTTAACTTGCACTAGGACAATCCATTATTCACTCCCCGTCTCCCAGACAATACGAACAGTACCATCCCCTATCTCTACACCAGCCCTGTTCTTCTGGTCACCAAAACGATCAGGCATTAACTTACCAACCTTCCAGCGAACATGCGTGGCGTAGTCCCTCAATACATTCGGATCATAATCTTTTCGCTTGTGAAGCGCATCGCTGTATAAAGCATCTAGCTCCTCTACAGCCTTTTCCGCACTCTGTTGTTGCGCTGTGCGTATCTGACGCTCTATCTCAGCATCCTTGCTCATACGAGTGTAAACATTAGCCCTGCTAATACTTAACTCAGTGCAAGCCGTAGCCAAGCTATGACCATCCATAATCATGTCAGTCAATGCATCAATGCGCGTCTGTGTAAGTTTTGCCATAGCACCCTCTCTGCCCTAGCATAGTAACTTAGACTGTGTGTTGCAATGTAGTAATTAACACATCTATAGAGTGGCACCGCATGTGGGGGTGTACGGTCGCACAATGACCCCCCCTATGCAACATCGCAAGCCCTGCAATCTCTGCAAGCA
>TARA_R110002110_G_scaffold146347_2_pt1 | contig 20491 bp, 21 predicted proteins | sample TARA_R110002110 | Tara Oceans TARA_R110002110 (sample SAMEA4397330) | marine metagenome | biome: Polar Biome; feature: [SRF] surface water layer (ENVO:00010504); material: water (ENVO:00002006), including particulate matter (ENVO:01000060) such as... | depth 5 m
CGCGGGGCAGGTCGAATTGATCCAGGCTTTGCTGGGTATTCGCGAAACCATGCACAACGCGATAAGCCAACTGCGTGACATCGCGGTTGACCTTCCGGCGATTTCCGACGCTGTCGATCGGCTGGCATTGCGGGAAAAAGCGTTGACCGAACGCGGTGTCGATACCGAAAATCTGATGTTCGAAGCAAGCTTTGGTCGGGTATCCATGGAATATTACGATGGTTTCGTTTTCGGGTTCCGCGCGGATGCGCGTCCCGATTGGCCAATGATAGCCAGTGGCGGTCGATATGACGCCTTGACCAAAAGGCTGGGCGAGGGGGGCGAGATTCCCGCAGTGGGCGGTGTGATGCGCCCTGGTCTCATGCTGGAACTGGAGGGTGCGAATGACCATTAAATTAGGGGTGCCATCCAAAGGCAGGCTAATGGAGAAGACGTTTGATTGGTTCGGTGCGCGCGGTGTTTCTTTGCAGCGCACCGGATCCGAGCGTGAATATGCCGGCACCGTCGATGGCATCGACGGCGTTTCGCTCATATTGTTGTCTGCGGGCGAGATCCCGCGCGAACTGGCCTCCGGCCGTATCCATCTTGGCGTCACCGGCACGGACCTCATCCAGGAAAAGCTCGCAAGGTGGGACCAGTTGGTCGCGCCCGTCGAGGAACTGGCCTTCGGGCAAGCCGATCTTATCATCGCGGTCCCTCAGGCTTGGGTGGACGTAGATACACTGGGCGATCTGGACGCAGCCGCCGCAGCATTTCGGGCGCACCATGGCTTTCGTCTGCGGATTGCCACCAAGTATCACCGCCTGGTACGAGACTATCTCCGGGTGGCCGGTGTCGCCGATTACGCGCTGATCGACAGCCAGGGTGCGACTGAAGGCACGGTTAAAAACGAGACAGCGGAAGCTATTGCCGATATCACGTCGAGCGGAGAAACCCTGCGCGCCAATCACCTCAAGATTTTGTCAGACGGGTTGATCCTGAAATCCCAGGCTACCTTGTGGCGTAGCCGCACCGCTGAGCTGGATGATAAACAACGCGAGACCCTGACGTCACTTCTGGAGCGGCTGACATGACCAAAAGGCCGCGCTGACGCGCGATCTTTCTCCAAGGGTGCCTCCGGCGGGAGTTTAAAGGCAAAATGAAAAGAGGGTTCTGCCCGTCGTCAATTTCATTTTGCAAAATAAACTCAAATCCCGAACCCTCGGATGTCAAACCAGTGGCTATAGCACGCCGATTTCCGCAAGGGCTCTGGTCAGGTCAACGGGCAAGGGGTCTTCGTGGTCACGATTTTCCGGCAGATCTCGTGGGGCATCCACGGGAGCGAGGTAGCGCCAGCCTTGGAAGGCACGTTTCAAGCTGCCCTGGACGCGGATCATCCCGGGGTCAAGAACAATGGCACAGCGGCGAATACCGTCCTGACCCGAAGTTTCATCGAGGCGGACTATTCTTTGGCGGCACTGGATTACGCCTTTGATTACCCAATAGATCGACCCGCCATTAAGGATTTCCGCCGTGCGCTTGGGCCACATTCGCGTGATGTGGCGCGGCAGGCCGTCTGAGGTTTGGCTCCGTTTGTTCTTCTGCCATTCGGCCAGATCATCCACAGTTTCAGTACCCACTGACAACTTTATGATATTTATAAACTTATCCACAGAATCCCTCCGGTTCGGCACGATATAAGGTAGGCGATCTCTGAGATGCTTCAAGCTGTTGTGCTTGTCTTTGATTTTGAGTTAAGGTTGAGACCTTCCCGCAAAGCCTCCAAGGAATCGAATATGTCACGATTTGCTGCCCCCATTGCCGAACAGATATGGGATATGAAGTATCGCTTTAAAGATGCGGACGGCACGCCGCGCGATATGACTGTTGAGGATAGTTGGCGGCGGATCGCGCGCGATCTTGCGCAGGTGGAAAAAGCCCCCGAGGCTTGGGAGCAAACCTTTTTCGAAGCCTTGGAAGATTTCAAGTTTCTGCCCGCGGGTCGTATCACTGCCGGGGCGGGTACGGCTCGTCGCGTGACTTTGTTCAACTGTTTTGTCATGGGCACGGTACCTGACAGTATGGGCGGGATCTTTGATATGCTCAAAGAGGCCGCGTTGACCATGCAGCAGGGCGGCGGGATCGGGTATGATTTCTCGACAATCCGGCCCCGAGGAGCGGACGTGCTGGGGGTATCCGCAGATGCGTCCGGGCCGCTGAGCTTCATGGACGTATGGGACGCCATGTGTCGCACGATTATGTCTGCGGGGTCTCGACGCGGTGCGATGATGGCGACGATGCGCTGTGACCATCCTGACGTTGAAGACTTTATTGCCGCGAAGTCTGATCCGGCTCGGTTGCGCATGTTCAATATGTCCGTCCTGATCACTGACCCTTTCATGGATGCCGTGAAATCTGACAGTGCTTGGGATTTGCAGTTCGGCGGTAAGGTGTACCGTACGGTGCAGGCGCGCGATCTATGGAACCGCATCATGAAGGCGACCTATGAATTTGCGGAACCCGGTGTGATTTTCATTGATCGTATCAATGCTGCCAACAACCTGAGCTATTGCGAGACCATTGCCGCGACCAACCCGTGCGGAGAGCAGCCCCTGCCACCCTACGGGGCCTGTTTGCTGGGATCAATCAACATGGCCCGTCTGGTCGCCGATCCGTTCGATGCAGCTGCCCATCTGGACGTCGACGCGTTGAACCATCTGGTCGCCACTGCGGTGCGCATGATGGATAACGTCGTAGATGTGTCGAAATTCCCGCTGGAAGCGCAACAGGCTGAGGCCAAGGCGAAACGTCGCATTGGCCTGGGCGTCACCGGTCTTGCTGATGCGTTGTTAATGGTCGGGTTGAAATACGGATCAGACGAAGCTGCGGCGCAGACCGAAAGTTGGCTCAAGGCTATTGCGCGCGCGGCATATCTGGCTTCGGTGGAACTGGCCAAGGAGAAGGGCGCTTTTCCGCTTTTTGACGCTGATGCCTATCTGGCGTCCGGTACGATGCAACAGATGGATGAGGATGTATGCGCTGCGATCGCGGACAATGGTATTCGCAATGCCTTGCTGACCTCGATCGCGCCTACTGGCACGATAAGTCTTTATGCAGGTAACGTGAGCTCCGGGATCGAACCGGTCTTTGCCTATGCCTATACGCGAAAGGTGCTGCAGAAGGATGGAAGCAGGACCGAAGAGGAGGTCGTGGACTATGCGGTGCAACTGTGGCGCGACCTGAAAGGCGATGCTCCGTTGCCGGATTATTTCGTGAATGCCCAGACCCTAGCCCCGCTTGACCATGTGAAGATGCAGGCGGCTGCACAAAAATGGGTGGATTCCAGCATTTCCAAAACCATCAACTGTCCGGAAGACATCAGTTTTGACTCTTTCAAGGATGTATACATGGCCGCTTGGGATCAAGGGTGCAAAGGCTGTACAACGTACCGACCCAACGATGTCACCGGTTCGGTTCTGTCGGTATCCGAGGCGACGGACAGCGCTCCGGGTGAAACAGCGGCTCAACCGCTTGTTCAGGAGGGCGGGGAAGTGGTCTATATGTCGGACCCTCTTGATCGCCCGCAAGAGCTGGAGGGATCAACCTACAAGATCAAGTGGCCTGACAGTGAACACGCGCTGTACATTACTGTCAATGACGTGGTCATAAGTGGCCATCGCCGCCCGTTCGAAGTGTTTATTAACTCCAAGAACATGGAACACTTCGCCTGGACGGTAGCGTTGACCCGGATGATTTCAGCCGTATTCCGGCGCGGCGGCGACGTGTCCTTTGTTGTGGAAGAGTTGAAGGCCGTCTTTGATCCCCGGGGCGGGGCATGGATGGGAGGCAAATATATTCCATCGATGCTGGCGGCAATTGGAGGTGTCATCGAACAACACATGATTGCCACAGGATTCATCGCGGGTGAAGGAATGGGGTTGAAATCAGACCCTCAGGCCAAGGTCGTGGGCATTGACGCACCGCGCGGCAAGGCATGCAGCAGTTGTGGGCAATTCGACTTGCGCATGATCGAAGGATGCATGACGTGCGGCAGTTGCGGATACAGCAAGTGCAGTGGCTAACGTTGGTTTTGATATTTTGTCGCTGTGCCGCCAAGCAAAGTTTGCACTTTTCGGGCAGTTTCGCGCACATTTTACAAGATATCGGCGCACATTGGCGATCAGGGCGTAAACCGGGAGAGCTGGCACCGCATCACCTTACAGATGTAGGCCGGGGCCATGATCAGAACAAATCACCTCTTCCGAGCCCGAGTAACACGAAAAAGGGCCGCGGATTATCCGCGGCCCTTTCCGGTTCCGGTGCCAGCTTTAGTAGGCCCTTGCGCCATCTCGAATTAACGGCGGCTGAGGCTCGCAGTAGATCATGACGACGCCAATGGTTCCGCAGCGACAACCACATGACGAGTTGCGAGCACCGCCCGCGCCGTGAGCAGATCGATGGAGCGCCACGCCCGGCAGCGGAACTCGTCGAGGCATTGAAGCAGGATTTCGACCCCTCGTCCGGGTTCGGTCCCGCCTATGGTATAGGAGTCACCTTCCTCCGTACGGCACAGTGTCGGGGCCTCGCCCAACTCTCGAACCAAGGATCGAAGTCGCGGCGATACCTCGCTGGCCTCCTTCAGACCAGACGGTGTCATGGTCTTTTCCGGAGGCGCATTGGATGCATGAGCCAAGGCGAAGCGCATTGAGGGGACAGATCATTGCGGAGATCTAAAACCGCGCCTCAAAGCCGACGCTGCCATCCGATCGGGTCTGCCCCTTGGTGTTCCACCCCCACTACGTTTACAGTGGAAATGAGCTACATATTGCTTGTCTTGTCTGATGCCGACAACAAGCCGACACCTCAATCTGGCGCGTGCATGCGCCAGATTGGCTCAGGTGGCCATATCCGCCGATTGCGCTCGGGCTTGCCGCAAGCCGTCGAGAAGCAGACAGATTTCCTCGACGACAGGATCGCAAGGATCGATGCGTGCGAAGTGCTCCGCTTCTACGCTGTCCATATCATGGACGTTCTCCAGGCCAAGCAGGTCTTCCAGAGCATCAAGCTCTCGTTCCATCCGGCTGCTGAGCGGTGATGCAAGGCTCACATTGTCGATGAGACGATGGACGCGCGCTTCGGCGACTGGTCCGCCCAAGAGCGAAGCCGACGAGCAAATCTCCGCAGCGTTGGCGAGGATGAAGGCGGTGTGGGGAGGCGTGAAACAAAAGTCACGGGGCATAGGAAGTCTCCTTGTGGATGCCGACCCAGCACGGTCGGCGTCAAGTTCCCCACGCCTCAAATCGGCGCTATAACAAGAAGATTGGCCATTCTGCTGAAAGCGAAATATCTGGCTGGTTTTTTTACCAATAGCCGAAGTAAGGTTCCTGCCAGCTATCGAAGACGCCGCGAACGTTGATTTATACGACGCGTCACCGGTCCGTGCGTGTGAACCAAAAGTTTCCTATCAGCGATGAACGCTTCCGGCCCAGACCCGCCATTGGCTTGATGGTCGAACGCTGCGATGCAGCTTCACGATATCGGCCATTCATCCCTCGCGCATCATTTTCGAAGGTGAAGGTCGGCGGAGCGGACAATGGAAGCATCCGCTCGAGTTATCACCGTCTCATCATGCAGTTTCTCGAGGAGTTGGACCGCGCTTGAGAGATCACGTCCGTCATCTGCGCTTCATCTCGCGATCGTTTTCAAGATGACCTCTGCGGCCTCCTTCGGACGATCCCATTGCGGGAAGTGGCCACACCGCTCGAACCAGTGCAACCGCGCGGTGGGGAAGGCCGCTTGTGCGCGCTCCGCCTGACGTGGCAGCAGGAGTCGGTCCTGACGGCCCCAGCCAATCGTCACGCGGCCCGGAGGTGTGGCGGTCCCCTCCTGCAACGGACCACGCGCCAGTTCGCGCAGCATCGCGTCGAACACATCTGTCTCGGCTATGGCCGTCAGCTCGTTCTGGACCAGCATGGGATCAAGGGCACCGGGCTTCGCCGACAGTTGCGCGAGCAGAACGGCCCGCGCGGCACGGCTGTGCGAGAGCGCCGGAATGCGTCGCCGCAGGAGGCGCACCAGCCGGACCGAGGCGGCAAGCGTGGAGCGGAACCACGCCGTCTCCCAGCCGCGCCAGAAACCGCCCGGATCATAAGCGACCGTGTGGCCGCCGATGCCGCGCCGTGCCAGTTCCAGCACCAGCCTCGCGCCGACAGAGCTGCCGACGGTATCAATGTCGGCGAGCCCGTTCCGGTCGATGAACTGTTCGAGCGCATCCGCATAGGCGGCAATCGTTTGGCACCCCGGAAGCGCCGGAGACCCCCCGTGCCCAGGCAGATCGACCAATATGACTTCGCGTCCGCGAGCAAGCATCGGCAGGATGCCGTCCCAGGACCGGACGCTTCCACCCAGCCCGTGAACCAGGAGCAAGGGTGGTCCGGCACCGTGACGTTCGCAATTCAGTTCCATACTCAAGGAACGCTCGGCAGCGAAAATGGTTCCGCCGGTTGTGCTGGTAGCCGACGGGTCGTCGTGCCGACGGCGGCGTGCAGCGGACGCGCATATTCCGATCCTCCTGCGCATCGCCGCCGCCGCCGCCCCCGCGCAGCAGATATCAATTCCTGACCCCTGTGCGGTCGTCTCGCCGCAGTCAAGGACGGCCCAAAGCCGTCGTTTATTCCGGTCGCAGCGAATGTCAGATGTGCCGACGTAATTGATGTTCAAGACAGCCTAACGATGGGTCGGGCGCTATGTCGCCCGACCTCCATTTGCACGTCAGACCTCTACGACTACCTTGCCGATTGCTTGACCGCTTTGCAGCCTGGCATAGGCATCGCCGGTCTGCGGTAGCGCGAAGTTGGGCGCGTCCAACAGCGGCTTCAGGGCACCGGCGTCCACCAGCTTGGCGAGGTCCGCGAGGATCTGCCCGTGCACCTCGCGACGCACATCGTGCAGCATTGGCAGCAGCATGAAGACGATGTGAAGCGACAGGCCCTTGAAGTGGGCGGGGGCGAGGTCGATCTCCGAAAGGGCAACCGTTGTAACCACATGGGCGTTCAGTGCCGCAGCGGCGAACGAATTCGTCAGATTGGCACCGCCGACTGTGTCGAAGACCGCGTCGAAACCCGCCCCGCCGGTATGGCTTTGCAGGTAGGCGCCGATCTCCTCGGACTTGAAGTCGATGGGCCGGGCACCGTAGCCCTCAATCACTGACATCTGCTCGGTGCCAGTGCCTGTCGAGGAAACCTCCGCACCGAGGTGACGGGCCAGCTGCACGGCGACATGACCGACACCCCCGGCACCGCCTTGAACCAGCACCTTTTGCCCGGATGAGACGCCTGCGCGCTCCAGCCCCTCCCAGGCGGTGATGCCCACCAGCGGAAGGGCGGCTGCCTCCCTCATCGAAAGCGACTTGGGTTTGTGGGCGATGAGCCGGGCGTCGGCAGAAATGAACTCGGCCAGTGCGCCCTGGAGGTTGGCGAGGCCGCCGGCGCAGCCATAGACCTCGTCGCCAACGGCATAGCCGGTCACGCCCGCGCCGACTTCCTCGACGATGCCTGCGAAATCCATGCCCAGCACGGCAGGCAGCTCGGGCGACAGGGGCAAGTCGGAGCCCATATCCTTGATCATCGTGTCAATGGTGTTGACGCTCGTCGCCTTGACGCGGACGAGCACCTGGCCGGGTCCCGCCACGGGACGCGGCTGCTCGGCTTCGGTGAACGACGTTTCAGGCCCGTAGGCGGTCAGGGTCATGGCTTTCATTCGGTCTCTCCTGGGTTTTGCGTTGGCATGGAGATACAGGCCCATGCTCTTCAATATAACCGACCATAAATCGAGTTCAGTTTCCACATTTCAGATATAATGAAGCCCGGCCACGTGGTCTGGCTCAGCTCGACCCCAAACTGTCTCAAACTGTCTCACCGTGGGACAGTTAAGCGCTCTCAGCGCCACCGCCGACAGGTCGAGGTTGTCCAGACTGCCGGCCCGGTGAACCCTCTCCTCAGCGGTCAAGGCGGCAGTCCCGCCACGCATGACAGGGAGGAATACATGGCACCGACACGCGACGAACAGCACTGGATGTATCGCAACATGGTTACGAGCCGCCGGTTCGAAGAAACCATCGCGAAGATCTATTTCGAGGGTAAATCGCCCGCTTTCAACATGGCCAACGGGCCGATCCCGGGCGAGATGCACCTGTCCGACGGGCAGGAGCCGGTGGCGGTGGGGGTCTGCGCGCACCTGACACCCGAGGATGTGGTCACGGCCACCCACCGTCCCCACCATCGGGCCATCGCCAAGGGCGTGGACCTCGACAAGATGGCGGCCGAGATCTTCGGCAAGGCCACGGGGCTCTCCGGCGGGCGCGGCGGGCACATGCACCTGTTCGATGCGGATGTGAACTTCGCGTGTTCCGGCATCATCGCGCAGGGCATGGGACCGGCCGTGGGCGCTGCTCTCAGCCGCAAGATGCAAGGCAAGCCGGGTGTGGCGGTGGCCTTTGTCGGCGAGGGCGCGGTAAACCAGGGTGGCTGGCACGAGGCGATGAACCTCGCCGCCGTCTGGAACCTGCCCTTCGTCTGCGTGATCGAGGACAATGCCTGGGGCATCTCGGTCGCCAAGTCCGCCGCGACCGCCGTGCCCACCAACGACGTGCGCGCGGCCGCCTACGGCATCCCCGGCGAGCGGGTGGAGGGCAACGATCCCTTCGCGATCTACGAGGCTGCGGGCCGCGCCATCGCGCGAGCCAGGGCCGGAGAGGGGCCATCCTTGATCGAGGTGGAGACATACCGGCTCGCCGGACATTTCATGGGCGACGCGGAAGGCTACCGCCCCGAGGGCGAGAAGGACGGGCTCTTCGAGAAGGACCCAATCCCTGCCATGCGCGCCCGCCTGTTGAAGGACGGAGCCGCGAGCGAGGAGGAACTCGCTGCCATCGAGACTGAGTCCGAGGCCCGTGTCGAAAAAGCGATTCAGTTTGCCCGCAATAGCGTGGACCCGGCCCCAGAAGACGCGCTCACCCGTGTATTCGCAGCCTGAAGGGAGGAGAGAAAATGACCAAATCCAACGAGAGAAAACTGACCATCGCACGCGCCATGGCCGAGGCCACCGCGCAAGAGATGCGCATCGACCCGAGTGTCTTCGTCATGGGCGAGGACATCGCCGCCCTCGGCGGCGTCTATGGCAACACCCGCGGGCTGCTGGACGAGTTCGGGGCTGAGCGCATCCGCGACACACCGATCTCCGAGACTGCCTTCATCGGTGCCGCCGTCGGGGCCGCGCAGGACGGAATGCGCCCCCTGGTGGAACTGATGTTCGTCGACTTCTTCGGCGTCTGCTTCGATGCGATCTACAACCTGATGGCCAAGAACATCTACTTCTCCGGCGGCAACTTGAAGGTGCCAATGGTGCTGATGACCTCCACGGGAGGCGGCTATTCGGACGGCGGCCAGCATTGGCAATGCCTCTATGGCACCTTCGCACATCTGCCGGGAATGAAGGTCGTCGCGCCCTCGAATGCCTATGACGCCAAGGGCCTGATGACCGCCGCCATGCGCGACGACAGCCCCGTGGTCTACATGTATCACAAGGGCTTGCAGGGCATGGGCTGGCTCGGCACCGAGGCCGGGGCAACAGTGCATGTGCCCGAGGAGAGCTACACCGTCGAGATCGGCAAGGCCAAGGTGGTGCGCGAGGGGCGGGATGTCTCGATCGTCAGCGTCGGCATGGGGGTGCACAACGCGCTCAAGGCCGCGAAAAAGCTCGAGGAGAAGGGCATCAGCGCCGAGGTCGTGGACCTCGTCAGCCTCGTGCCACTGGACCGCGAAACCATCAGGGCGAGCGTTGCCAAGACTGGGCGGCTGATCGTGGTGGACGAGGATTACCAGAGCTACGGCCTCTCGGGCGAGGTCATCGCCTCGGTCACCGAGCACGACATCTCGGTCCTGAAAGCCGCGCCCAAGCGGGTCGCTTTCCCCGATGTGCCAATCCCCTATGCCCGGGTGATGGAGCAGTTCTGCCTGCCCAACCCCGACAAGATTGTCGCCGCTTGGGACGAGATGGGCGCGCTTCAGCCCGCCTGAGCCCTCCGGCATTCACCGCATACCGTGGGGCAGGCTCCGCCTGTCCCGACCTGAAAAGGACTTTTCACATGGCAATTGACATCACCATCCCAACCGATCTCTGGGAGGAAGACGAAGAATGCGTCATCACCGGCTGGCTTGTCGATGACGGCGCCTCGGTCGAGGAAGGCGCGCTGGTGGCGGAGATCATGACCGCCAAGGTGCAATACGAGGTGCACGCCCCGGCCTCGGGCACCGTCAGGATCGCTCAGGAGGCCGATGCCGTCGTCGCCAAGGGCGCAGTAATTGGGCGCATCGAATGACCAGCGCGGCAAAAATCGTTCCCCTCAAGGGCGTGCGCGGGATGATCGCGGACGCGATGGTCAAGAGTCTTGCGACCGGCGCACAATTGACCCACCACGGCAGTGCGGATGCGACCGCCCTGATGGCGGAAAAGGCCCGGCTGAGCGAGGCTGGCACGAAGGTTTCTGTCGAAGACCTCTTGATGTTGGCCGTCGTGCGGGCCCTGCAAAAGAACCCGGAGGCCAATGGCCGGGTCGAGGGGCGCGAGGTGCATCTTTCTGATGCGGTCGATCTGTCCGTCGCCATCGCGCTGCCCGGCAACCTGCTGGTGGCCCCCGCGATCTTCGGCGCCGATACGATGGACGTCAGCGCGCTGCGCGCGGCCCGGCAGGACCTTGCCGCTCGCGCCAGGACAAACAAGCTCAGCGTGACCGAGATGACCGGCGGCACATTCACCGTGTCCAACCTTGGCCTTACACGCGTGGAATACTTCACCCCGATCATCAATGCCCCCCAGATCTGCATCCTTGGCATCGGTCGTATGACCGACCGGGCCGTCCGCGCCCCGGACGGCGGGATCGAACTGCGTCCATATGTCGGCCTGTCGCTAACATTCGATCACCGCGCTTTGGACGGTGCACCTGCGGGTGATCTGTTGACGTCGATCTGCGACGAGATCGAAGGGATGCAGGCGTGAGCGCCGGGTTGTGCATTGTGCCGGGAGTCGCCGAAGGCCTGTTGCTGGAGGCGGAGGCTTTCGGCGAGTCCGGCCCTCAAGTGCGGCTCTGGACGGCGGAGACCCCGGCTTTGGTCTGCCCCGCCGCCTTCCACCGCAAGCCCGGGTTCGAGGCCGCAGCGCGGAACAGCGCCGCGCGCGGCTGGCCGCTCTACCTGCGCCCTACGGGCGGAGGCGCCGTACCGCAAGGGCCCGGGGTTCTAAACGTCGCGCTGGCCTTCACCGCCGGCCGCGACTTCGGCATCGAGGCGGGCTATCGGCTCATCACCGATGTTATCCGCGCGGCACTCGGGCCGGTCGGGCCCCGCCTCGTCACCGGCCCCACGCAGGACAGCTTCTGTGATGGGTGCTGGAACCTCTCCATCTCAGGGCAAAAGCTTGTCGGAACCGCGCAGCGTATTCGCCCGGCGGGGGGCGGCGCGCGCCGCGTTCTCGCTCATGCGCTGATCCTCTTGGAGGGCGACCTCGCCCCGGGCGTCGAGGCGGTCAACGGCCTGCACGCAGACGTCGGCCTGCCGCCGGTGGTGGGTCACGCCCATACGAGCCTCGCGGCTGTCATGGGCCCCGAAGCGCCGGACCCTTCGCAACTCGCCCGAGACCTCGCGGCCCACGCCACGGACGCAATGTCCCCGGCACCGGCTGTCAACGCTGCGTGAAAAACCATCGCTCGCAGGTGAGCGACCTACCGAACAGGAGAGCATTCATGTCCAACGACACCATCTTCATCCATCTCAAGGTCGGCGTTCCTGCCGCCAATGCCCAACCCTTCGAGACGCTCATGGCCGAACTGGTCGGGCGCAGTGAAGGCGAGCCGGGAACCCTGGTCTACGAGTGGTATCAGACCGAGGACGGCAGTTGGCACATCCTCGAGCGCTACGCCGATGCGAAGCGTGGTGATACCCATGTCAGGGGCTTTGCGGAGAACTATGCGGGCCGCTTTTTCGAACTCTGCAACAGCTGCGATGCCACAGTCTCAGACAATGCGACGCCCTATATCCGGGGCGTGCTGGAGGGCCTCTCGCCGCTCTACATCTCGCGAAAGGGCGGGTTCAACCGGTTCTGAGCTTCAGGAGGGCCGCGTCAGCCCGTGCAGCTTGATCTTGCGGTTGATGGTGGCGCGACTCACCCCGAGGCGCCGTGCAGCCTCGGAGACATTCCAGCGGCTGGAGGTTAGCGCGTCTCGGATCATCGTGGCCTCGTCGTAGGAAAGCCGCGGCACCTGCGCAGCCGGAGCGGCCGTCAAAGCGGCATCCCTGGCGATGGAGGTCGGGTGCAGGTCGACGGGGGTGAGGCAATCTCCGGCCGCTGTCATCAGAGCACATTCCAGCGCGGTCCTCAGTTCGCGCAGGTTGCCGGGGAAGGGATGGGCGCGGATCAGGGCTGCGGCCTCCGCGCTGAGGTCAATCCGCCGCCCGGCGAGCTTGGTCGCGAGAACCTGGGCCAGAACCTCGGGCTGCTCGCGCGCACGCAGCGGCGGCAAGGAGATCCGCGCGCCGGCGAGCAGGTAGTAGAGGTCATCGCGGAAACGCCGCTCCGCCACAGCATCCAGCAACGGCTGGCGGCTGAGGCCGACGACCCGCAAGCGCGGCGCGCCCTCGGACCTCTCCGCCTCCAGCTCGTCGAGGAACCGGCGCAGCTCGGCTTGCGCCTCGGACGGCATCTCGGAGAGGTTGTCGAGCAGCACGGTCACCGCCCCCTCCGACGTGTCCGAGAGAAGCGACAAGACCCGCGCTTGCGATAGGATGGGCCGCAGGACGTCCTGATCCTCTGGCGTGCTGCCCATGGTGGCGCAATCGACTTTGAGCACCGGCGCGGCCCCCGTCAACGCCGCGAGCAGGGCCGACTTGCCGGTGCCGGTTTCGCCTTCGACGAGGAATGGCGTGCCGGCGCGAAAGAGCATCCCTGCCTCGGCGCACCGGGCCACCATGATTTTGCAGCCCGTCGCCAGGTCGCGCAGCGAGGGGGCAGTCGGCGGCGCGGCGCGGCGAGCGGCCGGGCGACGTGCGCGCGCGGCGAGGCCTCTTTGGGCAGGCGGGCCGAGACGGTCATCGTGGCACCGCGCGCCATAGGCATCGAAAGGACCCGTTCGGGCACCCGCGCCAGAGCCTCGCTCTCCATGTCGAAGACAGCCTGAAATGGCTGGCCCTTCAGCGGCCCGGATGCCCGTCCAGCCATCATACGCTCCACCGCAGAGGTCGCGCCGAGGATGATGCCCGCCGCGTCGACCGCAATCAGCCCGCCCCCCGACAAGGGCTGACCTCCCGCCCCAGAGGACAGCGTGATCAGCATGCTCTCGGCGAATTGCTGCTCGAAGAGCCGCCGCTGGATGCACTCTGCCGCCGTCTCGAGGAATTGGCGGGCGAACTGGTGCTCGGCCGCGTTGCCGCGGTCGAAGGTGACAAGGCTGACCGAGCCCACCAGCGCTCCCTTGGCATCGAGGATCGGGGCGCCTGTGCAGGCAAAGGGTTTGAGCCGGGCATAGAAGTGATCGGCGCCGCCCACGGTCACGGCGCGTCCCGCCCGCAGGGCCATCGAGACGCCATTGGTCCCGGCCACCCGCTCGTCCCAGCAAGAACCCAGCGCGATGCCGTTCCAATCCTCGGCGCCCATGCCCATGCCGGCCGTTTCCAGCCGCACCAAAACACCCTCGGCATCCGTCACGACGAGGCAACGCTTGCCGTCGCTGGTGACTGAGGCGAGTTGGCCAAAGAACCCCTGCCGGCCGCCGGTGCGCTCGGTGATCCGCTCCAGCCGCGGCGCGATCTCGGAGGCTTGCAGACGCAGGATCGGCCGCGCGGCATCGCGGGCGAGCCTATGCTGCCCCTCGCATCGTGCCCAAGAGGCGGCGATCTCCTCGCATATGAGAGCGTCTTGGCCGGGTCCGATCGATTCTCCTCCCTCCCGCAGCATAGGCCGGGCCTGCCGAATTCTCCAAATCCTATCTTCAGGCCTGGTCCGCCGGTTCCGCCAATTCGCGGATCGCGGCCATCACTTCGGACACATGGTCCGGGTTGGCGGCCGCCTGGTGGGGCGGTGCAAAGCGCCCGTTGTCATTGTCGAAGTAACGGCCGGAGGCGGCGGCGAAGTCTTCGGAAAGCGCGGCCCGGCGCAGTATGTCCGCGCCGATCGACAGGTCGTTGCCTGCCACGCCGAAGCCCTCCTTGACCATCTTCGACGCCAGCAACGAGCCGGGGTTGACCGCAACGAATACCGGCCCGTCCGGATGGGCGCGGGCTATCTGCTGCGTCCAGATCGTGATGGCCAGCTTGCTTTGCGCATAGGCGCCCATGTCGTCGAGGCCACGCTCTCCGCGCAGGGCGGCAATGTCCGCCGGGGCCTGCGCCGCGGAAGACAGGTTCACGACGCGGCCGTCCTTCGGGAGGATCGGCAGCAGGTGCTGGGTCAGGACCCAAGGGGCCAGCGTATTGACGACAAAGCGCAGGTCGAGACCCGTCTGCGTGCGGGTCTGCGGCGCCTTCAGCACGCCGGCGTTGTTTATCAGCACGTCGAGACGCTCATGCCGCGCGCGGATCTCCTGCGCCAAGGAAGCTACCTCATCGAGATCGGAAAGGTCAGCGCGGTAGGTTTCCGGGCTGCCGCCAACCTCTTGAGCGGCGGCTTCCAGTTTCTCATCGCTGCGCCCGTGAAGCAGAACAGTATGCCCGTCGGCTGCGAGGGTCTTGGCCGTCAGAAGGCCGATGCCGTCCGTGGCTCCGGTGATCAGGATCGTCTTAGTCATATGGGCCTCCTCAGCCGTGGAAGTCTGGCAGGGTGTCATCCGCCAACCGTTTCATGGTGTCTTCGATCTTGGCCCCGTTGAACCGCAGGTTCAGGGCGACGTGGTTGATGCCGAGGCCGCGTATCTCTTCGAGGTAACACCGCAGGTAATCCGTGCCCGAGCGGAACCCAAGGTGAATCGGGCGGGGCAGCGCATCCTTCTGCGCCACAAGGTCGATGTAAAGCGATTGCATCACCGGCTTGTCTGGCAGGCCTGCCTCCGCGATCCGCTGACGGTAGGCGTCTACGACCCTGCCCTGCGAGGCCGCATCGCGCGGATAGGTCATCCAGCCGTCGCCGCTCCGCGCGACCCAGTCGGGCGCCTGCTGGCTGCCGCCGGTGATGAGCAGCGGCAGCCGCCCGGCGGAAGGCTTGGGCAGCATGTCGATTCCGCCGGACAGCACGCCCTGCGCCATCATTGCGCGGGGGTAGCTGTCGGCCATCGCGCGGATGTAGTCCACGCTGTCGCGGAACCGCTCACCGCGATCCTCGAAGCTCATGCCCAGCGCCGGGTATTCGTCCGGCCGGTCGCCCGAAGCGACGCCGAGCAACAATCGCCCGCCCGAGAGCACGTCGGCCGATGCCGCCGCCTTGGCCACATGAGCCGGATGGCGCAGGGGCAGCACGATGCTCGCCACCCCCAGCGCGATGTCGTGTGTCGAGGCCGCCAGTGCGCCGATATAGACGAAGGGGTCGAAGACCTGCCCGGCATCACCGAAAGAGGGCACGTTGAATGGCACATCCCGCAACCAGAGCGCGGAGAAGCCCAAGGCGTCAGCCAGGTGCGCGCGTGCGATATGGCGGGTCATATCGGGCACGGGATCGCTGCCATGCGCCTCCAGCGGGGCGACGAGACCGATACTCAGCCGCCCGGGCCGGAAGGTCGCGTTGTAGCCCCGATTGAGAGGCGCGAAAGCTGGGGATATCTGATCAAGCATGATGCGCTCCGAAATTTCGATCAGGCGAGGTCGTCCTTGCCCTCGACAAGCCAGTGGTAGCTGGTCGATCCGGCATGGCGCTTGGCAAGATGAGAAGCGTATCCCGGATCGTTAATGAAAGCCTTGGCCGCATCGGCAGAGGGCCATTCGATCCAAATGCGCAGCGCGGCGTCACGCCGGGGACCTTCCAGTTGTTCGTGGCTGGTCGTCCGCGCGATGTAACGGCCGCCATGCTGTTCGATCAGCCGATTGGCTGATGGCAGATAACCGGAGATCCACTCTTCGGTCCGGGGCGTAACTTCGACATATTGAATAATGGGTCACAGGCTGTTCCCTTGAGAGAGGCATCGAGTGGCTGTAAATTATCCCTTGCGAACCGGCGATAAACCCTGTGATACCAGAGTTGTGCTTTCGGGTTCTGGATATAATCGCGGTGGATACGAACAATCTGCGCCTTTTTGTCATGGCGGCTGACCGGCTGAACATCTCGGCCGCGGGGCGCGAACTGGGCCTTGCGCCAGCGGTGGCCAGCGCCCGGCTCGCCAAGCTCGAGCAGGAGCTCGGGGTCGAGTTGCTGCGGCGCACCACGCGCAAGGTCTCCCTCCCGCTCGATGGTGCGGATTTCCTGCCCTACGCCCGTGAAATTCTTGCCCAAGCCGATGCTGCGCGCGCGGCGCTCGGCGGGACAGACGCCGGCCCCAAGGGCAGTCTGCGCTTCGCCGCCCCGAGCAGCTTCGCACAGCTGCACATCATGCCACTGCTGCCGGAGTTTCATAAGAAATACCCCAGCCTTACCCTCGACCTGCGCCTGTCCGACACGCGCTTCGACGCGATCGAGGGCAGCTTCGACCTGGCCCTGCGCAGCGGCCCGCTGAAGGATAGCAGTCTGAAGGGCCGCAAGCTTGCCGACGACCCCCGCATCCTCTGTGCCTCGCCAGCCTATCTCGACAAGCTCGGTATGCCGCAGACGCCAACACACCTGTCCGGCCACGAACTCATCGCTTGGGGCGATTTGGAGCCGCGTGAACTCGTGAACTTGCAGGGAGAGACGGCTCTGCTGGAGCCGGCAAGCATGACCTGCCGGACGATCCTGGACGATGGCGACGCGCAACGCGAAGCGACGCTGGCGGGGGCCGGTCTGTCGATGAATTCCCTCTGGAACGTGGCCGGCGAGATCGCAAAGGGTCGCCTGATCCGCGTCCTGCCGGAGTGGAAGATGAACGACCGATCGGTGCTGTGGCTGATCTATCCCCGCACGAACGTGCTGACACCGCAGACTCGCGTGTTCATGGATTTCCTGATCGCGAAATTGGGTAATCGTTCAAAATGGAGCGAATGAGGAAACCAAGACATCATTCCTCCCGAATTTCCTCTTGCGCCATGCTGAGTAGCCACTCCATCACCCGAATGGCCGCCTCGGATGCGCCCTGACGAGACAGGAGGGCATAGAAGTCTTGGCCACCCTCCAGTGCGGTGTGGACAGCATCCACCAAGCGGCCCGCTTCAAGGTCACGCTGCACAAGGAAACGACTGGCCAAGGCGACACCCTGACCGGCCAAGGCCGCGTCGAGGCTCAGGGTTGTCTGGCTGAAGTGCAGGCCGCGCGGCGCTTTGGGGATCGCTCCGAAGGCGATCTCAAGGAACTGCGGCCAAAGATCATGCGCGTCATGTAGCAGGGACAGCCGGGACAGCGCAGCCGCGTCGAGGGGGATTTCCGGTGCCACCAAATGCGGCGAGCACACTGCAATGACCTCCTGCGGGAACAGCAGCTCGACGCGCATGATTGCCCCGAACGGCGGGCGCCCCTGACGCACCGCGAGGTCGATGCCGTCGGCGTGGAAGCTCATAACCCGCTCGGTCGCGGTGATCCGGAGGTCGATCGCCGGATGGGCCTCGGTGAATTCGGCGAGCCTCGGGATAAGCCATTTTGAGGAGAAGGTCGGGGTCACGCTGATCGTCACCCGCGAGGGCGTGTCCAGAAGCGCGCCAGTTGCGTCCATAAGCTGGGAGAACGCCCGGGAGACCGCGGCATGGTAGCTCCGCCCCTCCTCAGTGAAACTGAGCCCCCGCGGCTCGCGCAGAAACAGGCGCAGGCCGAGATGTTCCTCGAGCCCACGCACCTGTTGCCCAACGGCGCCCTGCGTCACGCCCAGTTCCTCTGCCGCTGCCCGGAAAGACATGTGCCGGCCGGCGGCCGAGAAGGCGCGCAGACCGTTCAGGGACGGCAGATTGGCTTCGCTGGTCACGATAGTTCTCCTACACCCACGCAACAGCTGCGCTTGGCTGGTCGAAGGCGTCTCCCCTTCGTATCTAAATACGCATAGGCGAAATAGGCGCCACGGGAAAGACGCGGAGAATTGAGACATGGCAATAGAAAATGTAGCTCTGATCACGGCGGGTGGCAGCGGCATGGGTGCCGGAGCAGCGCGGCGGCTGGCAGCCGATGGCTTCAAGGTCGGGGTGCTGTCCTCCTCAGGCAAGGGCGAGGCCTTGGGTCAAGAGCTTGGCGGCTTCGGGGTCACTGGCTCCAACCGTTCGGTCGAGGACCTGACGCGACTGGTCGAGGGCGCGATGGACCGTTGGGGGCGGGTCGACGTATTGGTGAACTCGGCAGGGCACGGACCCAAGGGTGACATCCTCGAGATGACCGACGAGGACTGGCACGAGGGGCTCGACGTTTACCTGATGAACGTCATCCGCCCCACAAGGCTGGTCACGCCGATCATGGAAGCGCAGGGCGGCGGGGCGATCATCAATGTTTCGACCTTCGCGATGTTCGAACCCGATCCGCTTTTCCCGACTTCAAGTGTCTTCCGGGCCGGACTCGCAGGTTTCGCCAAGCTTTACGCCGATAAATACGCGGCACAGAACATCCGGATGAACAACGTGCTGCCCGGCTTTATCGACAGCCTGCCTGAGACTGAGGACCGGCGCGCGCGCATTCCCATGGGCCGCTACGGGCGCGAGGAGGAGGTTTCCTCGCTGGTTAGCTGGCTTGCCTCCGAGGGCGGCGGCTATGTCACCGGGCAGAACTGGCGGATCGACGGGGGGCTTACGCGTGGCTTCTGAGTTAGGCAGCCTCGCGGGCCGCAGCGGCACAGCCTTCGTCGTGAAATGGGTAGCCTCGGTCATCCAGATCCTGGGCTATGCCGGCACTGCCTTCGGCTGGACGCCGTGGAACCTCTACCTCTTCGTGGTCGGGGTTCTCGGCTGGTTGATCGTCGGGGTGCTCTGGAACGACCGGGCGATCATGTTGATCCATTTTGTCGCTCTCGGCGCGATGTTTGCAGGAATGGCGCGAACCTGACGGAAGGCGAAGTCATGCCGCGCTGTTCATCCTCAGTCCGTGCCCCAGCCGCTTCGCGCTGGTCACAGCAGTATCGCGATGCAGCGACCAAGCCTGCGTGAGACCCTCCAGGATCAACAATAGGTCGATTTCGCGGCCGTCGAGCCCGGTGGCTGCGGCGGCGCGGCGGGCCACTTCTGCCTTGTGCCGCGCCAGCAGCGCGCGCAGCCCTTCGCTGCCAGGGTCTGCGGCGACTGCTCCGTGGAACAGGCAGCCGTGCGAGGTCTCGATCGCCATCCAAGCCCCGACTCGCTCGAATAACACGTCGAGCACCGCCTCCTGCGCCTTGGGAAGATCATTGAAGAGGTGCGAAAGATAGCGCCCATGGCGATGCTCCAGCGCTGCTAACACCATGTCCGCGCGCGAAGGCGTGTATTTGTATAGCGTGCGCAGGCTGACACCCGCTGCATCGCGCAGATCCTCAACACTGGGTTCTGCAAAGCCCCGGGCAGCAAAGGCCTGTTCCAACCCGGCAGCGATCTTGGTTTTGGTATCGGTCATGGTTGACGATGTAGAGTGATCCCTCTACCTACGCAAGTAGAGCAATCATTCTACCAGATGGAGAGACATAATGACCCTTCCCGATACGATGAAGGCGATGATTCTGACAGGCCATGGCGGTCTCGACAAACTGGAGTGGCGAGAGGACGTGCGCGTGCCGCGCCCCGCAGCGGGGGAGGTCCTGATCCGCGTGGGCGCCTCGGCGGTCAACAACACCGACGTGAACACCCGCACCGGCTGGTATTCGAAAGCGGTGCGCGGGGATACGAACTCCGCGGCGGCCACAAGTTATGAGGGTGCCTCGGACGCCGACGGCGCATGGTCTGGCGCGCTGAGTTTCCCGCGCATTCAGGGCGCTGATTGCTGCGGCGAGATTGCCGCGGTCGGCGACGGGGTCGATATTGCGCGCATCGGCGAGCGGGTGCTGGTGCGCCCCATGCATCGCCCCGCCGGAGGGGACGCGGAGGCGCTCGTCACATTCGGCTCGGAACGCGATGGCGGCTTTGCCGAGTTCACCACTGTCGAGGCGGAACACGCACTCCGCATCGACAGCCCGCTTTCTGACGTGGAGCTGGCCTCCTTCCCCTGCGCCTTCTCGACTGCCGAAGGCATGATCCAGCGCGCGGAATTGGGTGCCGAGCGGGTGTTGATCACCGGTGCCTCGGGCGGCGTCGGCTCTGCGGCCGTGCAGCTCGCCAAGCGACGCGGCGCGCATGTCACGGCAGTGACCAGCCCGGCCAAGGTCGCCGACCTGAAAGCGCTCGGTGCCGACGCCATTATCGGACGCGAAGACGCCGTGCCGGAGGAGGCTTTCGACGTCGTTCTCGACCTCGTCGGCGGGCCACGCTGGCCCGCG
>TARA_R110002110_G_scaffold415799_1_pt1 | contig 20487 bp, 19 predicted proteins | sample TARA_R110002110 | Tara Oceans TARA_R110002110 (sample SAMEA4397330) | marine metagenome | biome: Polar Biome; feature: [SRF] surface water layer (ENVO:00010504); material: water (ENVO:00002006), including particulate matter (ENVO:01000060) such as... | depth 5 m
TGCCGCTTAAACAAGGTACGTTTAATTACCGTCAGGTTAATAATCAAAATTTTCACAGGAGAATCCAGAGGATTCAAATGATTATAAAAAAGAGTACTTAAATATCAGACCCCGGATGGGGTCGAATAGAATGCTATATCTCAATACCCTTAGTAAGTTTTTTTGCATTTTGATAAGTCTTATCCAAATCATCGCCAAGTAAGGTGTAGTGTGCCATTTTTCTTCCCACTTTACTTTGAGTTTTGCCATATACATGGAGATGGCCGTTTTGAGTTTCTAACGCCTTTTGAATATGATCAGTTTCAGCTGGGCGATTATGCGTTCCTAGTAAATTTATCATAGCAATAGCCGGAGCATTCATTTTGGTTGAACCAAGAGGAAGTCCTAAAACTGATCTAACATGGTTTTCAAATTGAGAAGTTACGCAACCTTCAATGGTGTAATGTCCGGAATTATGGGGACGAGGAGCAGATTCATTTAGAAGAATATTTCCGTCTTCTGTTAAAAAGAATTCAAAAGCATAGATCCCTTTTCCATCAATGGCTTCAACAGCTTTAACGGCAAGTTCCTGCGCTCTTTGTTGGAATTTTTCTTCAATCGGAGCCGGTGAAAGTACAGCCACACATATATGATTTTCCTGAACAGTCTCACAGCAAGGGTAAACCGCAACTCCGGTTTCGTTTCGGGCGACCTGAACGGCCAATTCTTTGGTAAATGGAACAAAAGCTTCAGCGAGAATAGCTCTGCCAGTATTGCCACCGAGTTTCTCAAATGCTTTTGTAGCAGATTGCAGATCTTTAACAGTTTCATTTCCATATCCATCGTAGCCACCTTTGGAGGATTTCAACAAGTAAGGCCAGCCATGTTCATTTCCGAAATTCTCCAGATCATTCATTGATTTTACCAGCTTATATGGAGTAACCGGAATTCCTGCATTTTCAAATGTCTGTTTTTCAATCAGTTTATTTTCAATTAATGCGAAGCTTTTTGGAGAGGGGAAAATTGGCGTTCCGCTTTTCTCTTGAACTTCATGAAGAATTTCAGAACTGATAAACTCATTTTCAAGTGTGATTACATCACATTCTTTAGCAAATTCAACCATGTCATCAACAGAATCGAAGGAACCCGAAGTTGAAAATGGAGTCATAAATTGGACAGGTTCATTTTCAGTGCGATCAGAAAAGACAGCCACTTGAATTCCGAAACGAAAAGCTTCTAAAGCACTCATTCTTGCTAGTTGTCCGGCGCCGAGGAAGCCAATCTTTAATTTAGCTGGGATTGAAGTTCGAGACATTTGTTTTTCTTTTAAAGTAAGGATGATTCCATAAGCATTCTATCAAAACCTCGTAAAAAAACTGTAATCACTTTTGAACATTCTACATTTACCACCTATCCATGCGGTGAATGAGGCTATTTATCACGCTAACTTAAGAATCAGTTTGTGAAAGTATTTTAATCAAAGTTTAAACTCTAACAATTATGAAAAAATTAATAAAAATATTTGGGTTATTTACAGTGACAGGTCTAATAATGTCATGTTCAGATTCTCCAAATAATTCAGATGCTGAAAATCCGGATACGACTGTTGAGGAAGACATGTCTAATATTGAATCTTCATTGGATAATACCATTGAATTGATGGGCAACTTAGAAGATGGTTCTTTTAGTACGGCTATGAAGTCTTTTTTGGGTATGAGTGCCGGCGAGATTACATCTGAAGATTGGATTGAAGATGTCTTTACCGGGATGGAAGATTATATAGATATTGAAGCTACTGAGGATAACAGACGTTTCGATTTTAATGCCCATAGAGGAGTGTATTCATATAATCCAAACAATGATGAGTGGACCCAAAGTTCATCAAATAATATTACACTACAATTCCCGTCTTCTGAAAATAGCAATTCTAATGACATGACTGCTATACTATCAAATTATGCAGATGCACAGGCTAATGTGGATGGAGATAGCTATTTTTTACCAACTCAATTACTGTTAGAAGTTGAAAAAAGTGGAGAAAGAATTTTCGCATTCGACTTAAAAAATTTAGTGTACTCTGACAATCCTGATTTACCTGTTCCGAATATAGTTGATGTCGAGATATTTACAGCACCTTTTACGCATACATTAAAATATAACAAGAACAGTAGTACAGAATTCTCATTTAGTTTTAAAGTTGAGAATGATGACTTACTTACCGGAATTGATCTGGAATTAAAATTAGGCTCTGATGATTATGCAAATTTAGAGGAAGAAGACTTAGAGAATCTTTCAGGATCACTTATGCTTACAAGTAATTTTACTATTGATTTCGATTTTGAAGTAGGAACATTACTTACAATTGATGACCCTTCAGAAAATCAGATAAATTCGTTATTCAATGCAGAAGTCAAGTACAAAAGTTTTGTAATTGGGCAATTGGAATGGTCTGAAGAGAACGAAGATGTGATGATTATCTATAAAGATGGTACTTCAGAGTCTGCCAGTAGATATTATGAAGATTTTGTGGAACGTATTGAAACAGTATTTTTTGCATTTTCAGGTGACTGGGTAGATTTTTGAAAAAAATACACCTCCTAATTTTTATTGTAATTTTCCAAAGTTTTTTTTTAAAAGAAGTATTGGCTCAAGTTGCTGATACTTCTTTTTCAACTTTAAGGCATCAAATTGGATTTAATATCACAGAAACACTCAGGTTCTTTGAGAGAAGTGAAAATGATATCTACGAGATTTATTACCGCTATAAATTAAATAAAAAAACAGCCCTTAGAACAGGTTTAAATTATAATTTGGATACAAGCGGGCAGGGCAGATTAGTTATTGAAGCCAAGTTTGGGATAGACACAATTACTAAGGATTATGATCGATGGAAGGTTTATGCCGGTGCAGATATAACAGGTGGATTTGAAAAATTCGAAAGTAACGATAGAAAAAACATATCTGCCGGTTTGAATCCCTTTTTAGGTATCATTTTCTACGTAAATAAATTCTTTTCAATTTCAACAGAACCAGGTTTGGCATTAACTATTAAACACTTTAATCAACCTTCCAGTTTTAATCCAAATAACAAAGAAACATGGATTGAAATGGAAATTATTAATGTGGGACAGCTTATTGTCGGGTTGCATTTTTAAAGCTATTTTTTTGAACACAGCAGTTTAAAATTAAGTAAACGAGATCTTAAAAATACATTTCACACAGGCTGTCTGTGTTGAGCTCGTTCGGAATGCCTTGTTTGAGGCTCCGCCTCAATGGAAGCAGAGCTTCCAAATTAGCGTCACGTAGCTCCCAAGGGGACAGGAGAGCTACGTGACGAGGAAAAATCAATATTTCCCTAAACATAGATCGGGATCTACCCGAAGGGATGCCTTCGGCACGGGCATACGCCGCGAGATGACCTTTCCTTTGTTTAATGTAGGAACCTTATATCGAACTGTGGCTACAAAGATTTTATCGATTATTCCTAATTCTTAATTTTATATTCTCTTTCTATTCTATGCTAAACAATGCTTACTTTAGGCTTTGAAAATAATAGAAGTAAATCTAGTAATGGACATAGAAGAAAAATTAAAGCAGTTAAAATCAAGATTTGAAGAAGTTAATGCCGCAATGAGCGATCCTTCTGTTTTTGATAATCCTGAAAAGTATACCGAATTAACTAAGGAGAGAAGTGATCTTGAAGAGCTGGTTGAAGACTATGATTCTTGGAAAGATTTAAAAAATCGTCAGGAAGGAAACGCAGAACTCATCGAGATGGATGAGGATGCTGAAATTACGGAGATGGCAAAGGAAGAGAATAAAGAGATCAAAGAGGAGCTTGTAAAGTTAGAAGAAGAAATTAAGATGAAGTTGGTTCCCAAAGATCCGGAAGATTCTAAAAATGCGATTGTGGAAGTACGTGCAGGAACAGGGGGAGATGAAGCGGCTATTTTTGCGGGAGATTTGTTCGATATGTATCGCAGATATGCAGATTCCCAAAACTGGAAATTGAGTTTGATGAGTATCACTGAATCTGATAAAGGTGGATATAAAGAGATTGTATTTTCATTGGAAGGAGAGGAGATTTTTGGGAAAATGAAGTATGAATCCGGTGTTCATCGAGTGCAAAGAGTGCCGGCTACAGAAAGTCAGGGAAGGGTACATACATCGGCAGCAACGGTGGCAGTGTTACCCGAAGTTGAAGACGTGGATGTGGATATAAATACGGCTGATTTGCGAATTGATACTTTCAGGGCAAGTGGTGCAGGAGGTCAGCACGTGAATAAAACAGATTCTGCCATTCGTATTACTCATGAACCAACGGGAATTGTAGTAGAATGCCAGGAAGGGCGATCACAGCATCAGAATAAAGATAAAGCGATGAAGATGTTACGGTCTAAGATGTATGATATTGAGCTTGAAAAGAAAGAAAAGGCACGAGCAGCTGAGCGGAAAAGCCAAGTTTCTTCTGGTGATCGTTCGGCTAAAATTAGAACGTATAATTTTCCGCAAGGAAGGTTTACGGACCATCGAATTAACCTAACGCTGTATGATTTAGATAACATAATGAAGGGCGATCTTCATGAAGCAATAGAGGCACTAAGGGTTCAGGACAATCTGGATAAATTAAACGAATTAGTAGAGGATTAATTTAATCTCAATTCTATATAGAAGCTTTCGTTTGCGAGGAGAAATAGCCCAAATCAAGCTGAATGTATGGTAATTCCAAAGCAGTCTCTCTAATTTGGACTTATTCGAGGAGATTGCTTCGCACTAAATTGCATATTAAGGAGGTAATTACTTTATAATGCTCGTGCCAAAGGCATTCCTTCGGAGCAAATGCGAATATTATCTAGAACTCATGTTAATTTAATGTAGCGAGAAATTCGGAGGGGGTTAAAACCGGAATTTCTGATAATTTGAAATCTTTAATGTTTCTTGTAATAATTACATCTAAAGAGTTTTCTAAGGCTGTGTAATGTTGAAAAGCATCTTCTAAGTCTGCAAAATCAGAATTTAAGGCTTGTTCTATGGCAAGATCTGAGGTCTCGGCAATTTCAAAAAGAGGTTTTACAATTTGTAGATTTTGTTTTGTTTTCTGTTTTCCAATCATGCTGCTACACATATAGTAGATATTTGAAATACAGATAGCAGAAGTATAAAGCCGATGGCTGTTAGCTATTGATAGATCAAATATCTTAGAAGATTGAGCAGAAAATTTTTCTCGATTCAGCAATACATCTAAAAAAACATCGGAATCTATAAATAGTTTTTTCATCCGTATTTCTTAATCAAGTATTCCAGCCTTTCATTACCAGTGAGCTTATCGTCTCCCATTATTCCACGCATTTTTTTAACTAAAGGCGTGTTTTCAGTTTCATAATCAACATCAGAATCGGAGATTTTAGACGCTTCAGAGCTTTTGTTATTAGAAGCTGTAACTAGCTTTAAATAGTTTTCAACTAAACTAGAAACAGAAACACTCTCTTTTTTGGCATAATTCTTAGCACTCTCAATGACTTTATCATCTAAAGTAAGAGTTAATTTTTTTTTCATGATATACGTGTTTATTGAATTAAAATATACGTGTAAATAATTTTATGTACAAAAAAAGCCCATTTGTAATCGAATGGGCTATGATTTTTTAAAAAATAAATTGCTAATCTACATTTGGAGCTGCTGCTAATAATGCATCACTAGCTTCAGATTCAAACTTCTTGAAATTATCGACGAACATCTTAGCCAATTTTTTTGCTCTAACGTCGTATTCATTTCCATCACTCCAGGTATTTCTAGGAATTAACACTTCGGAAGGTACTCCATCTACTGAAGTCGGTACTTCTACACCGAAGACAGGATCCTTAGCATAAACTGCATTATTAAGATTCCCGGCAATGGCTTCACTCAACATTCTTCTTGTGTGAGCCAGTTTCATTCTGGAACCAACACCATGTGGACCGCCTGTCCAGCCGGTGTTTACTAACCAAACCTGTGAATTATGTGTACGAATTTTTTCAGCAAGTAACTCTGCATATCTAGTTGGATGTAATGGCATGAACGGAGATCCAAAACAAGCAGAAAACGTAGCTTGAGGTTCTGTTACACCACGTTCTGTTCCGGCAACTTTAGCAGTGTATCCACTAATGAAATGATACATAGCTTGCTCTGGAGTTAACTTAGAAATAGGAGGGAGCACACCAAAAGCATCGGCTGTTAAGAAAATAATATTTTCAGGATGTACGCCGGTTCCGGTTTTACTTGCGTTGGGAATAAAATCAATTGGGTAAGAACAGCGTGTATTTTGTGTAAGGCTAACATCATCAAAATTTGGTTCACGGTTGTCATCTAAGATTACGTTTTCCAGAATAGTGCCCGGCATCTTAGTTGTAGCATAGATCATTGGTTCGCCTTCTTCAGAAAGATTGATCGTTTTTGCATAACAACCACCTTCAAAGTTAAACACTCCATCATCGCTCCATCCATGCTCATCATCACCGATAAGGGTTTTATCAGGATCTGCAGAGAGCGTAGTTTTTCCTGTTCCTGACAGCCCAAAGAAAACAGCAGTTTTTCCGTTTTCATCATGATTAGCTGAGCAATGCATTGCCATAATTCCTTTTTTCGGAAGCAGATAATTCATTACTCCAAAAATTCCTTTTTTAACTTCACCGGAATAAAGAGTTCCTCCGATAAGGATAATCTTCTTTTCGAAATTACAAATAATAAATGTACTTGATTTAGTGCCATCTTCAGCCGGATCAGCTTCCAAAAAAGGAGCCGCCATTACTGTGAATTCAGGTTCATGCTTAGCTAATTCTTCATTATTCGGACGAATGAACATATTATGAGCAAACAAGCCATGATAAGCTACTTCACTGACTACTCGTACTTGTAATTGAGTATCTTTATCTGCACCACAGTATAAGTCCTTAACAAAAAGCTCTTTATCAGACAGATAATTTTGAGCTTTTTTAAAAAGTTTATCAAATACATCTTCAGAAATGGGTTGATTAACATCTCCCCAATCAACATCATTATGAACAGAAGGTTGATCAACAATGAATTTATCTTTTGGAGATCTTCCTGTAAATTTTCCGGTATGTACAACAAGAGCATGATCTTTTGTGAGGAAAGCTTCACCACGAACAATCGCTTTCTCATAAAGTTCAGCAGGTGTTAAATTCCAGTGTACATTGTTATTGCTCTCTAAGCCTAAATATTCTAATCCGATGTTGCTTTTAGGGTGCTTGTCGTAGTTAGGTATCATTCTTTATATAAAGTTTTAAAGTAAAGCACTAAAGTTAAGGATTTAGTTTTCTAATTTTAAGTAAAAAAGGGTTTAAACCTTAATTTCTTAGGCATTAAAGAAAGAATGTGGAAGCGCTTTTTTAATTAAGGGAGTGATGTTTGTTTACCTAAATATTCATAGTAGATCATTAAAAAAGGTGAAAAATAAAACCCTAAGAATTTTGATAATTTGTACATTTAGCCATGGAAGATAGACAAAGACTTATAAAACTGGGTTTAATACAAACTGATTGTGTAGAAGAACCTGCTGAAAATATTTCAAAAAGTATAGAATTAATAAGAAAAGCTGCTGAAGATGGAGCAAATGTTGTTTGTCTTCAGGAACTGTTTACTACACTCTATTTTTGCAATACACACGATGAAGAGAACTTTGATCTCGCAGAACCTATTGGTGGTGAACTTGTGCAAAGATTAAGTGAACTTTCAAAAGAATTAGAGATAGTACTTATCGCTCCATTTTTTGAGAAAAGAGCACAAGGCTTATATCATAATTCATTAGTAGTAATTGACGCTGATGGTTCTGTTTTAGGAAATTATCGCAAAATGCATATTCCTGATGACCCCGGATTTCATGAGAAATATTATTTCACTCCGGGCGATAAAGAATCTGGATTTCAGGTTTTTGATACTAAATATGGAAAAATTGGAGCTTTGATCTGCTGGGATCAATGGTATCCTGAAGCTGCAAGAATTACTGCCTTAAAAGGCGCTGAGATTATTTTTTATCCTACAGCGATTGGGATGTTGAAACGCGAATCCAGAAAACAGAAAAAAATATATAGAGATGCCTGGATTACCATTCAAAGAAGTCATGCTATTGCAAATGGTTGTTTTGTAGCGGCTGTAAATCGGGTTGGTAAAGAAAGTGGAAACAAGTTTTGGGGAAATTCTTTTGTAGCAGGTCCATTTGGAGAGATCATCAAACAAGGTGGAGAGAAAGAAGAAATAATTATGGCTGAGATTGATTTGAGCGCCATTGAAAGTCAGCGTAGAGAATGGCCTTTTTTCAGAGACAGGAGAATTGATGTTTACGGTGATGTTTTAAAAAGATTGGTCGATTAGGTTAGTTATGAATTATGAGTTATGAGTTAAAAATGCCGGCAGAGTGGGAAGAACATACTGCTACGTTGATGCATTGGCCTTCAAACCACGAAACTTGGCCAGGTGAGCGATTAGAAAGGGTAGAGAATGTTTATCTGGACATTTTAAAGAGCCTTTCGAGATTTGAGAAAATTCTTTTGTTAGCTGAGACCATTCAGGTGCAAGAAAGGATTGAGATTTTATTTTCCAAAAAGGAAATCAACAAGGAGAATATAAGCATCAAAGTCTATCCGGTTAATGATGTTTGGGCCAGAGACTGTGGACCTATTTTTGTGAAAAGAGATAACGAGTTTGTTATCACAGATTGGGAATACAACGCGTGGGGAGAAAAATACCCGCCTTGGGACTCGGATAATAGAGTACCAAAATTTCTAGCAGATCAATATGGAATGGATAGAATTTCAACAAATATAGTATTGGAAGGCGGTTCCATTGATGTGAATGGTGTAGGCGATTTATTAACTACGGAATCTGTATTGTTAAATCTGAACAGGAATCCTGATTTGACTAAGGAAGAGATCGAACAGAAATTGGAAAAGTATTTGGGTGCAAAGAATATAATTTGGCTCAAATCAGGCTTAGCCGGTGACGATACAGACGGCCATATTGACGATCTAACCCGATTTTTAAATGAGGAAACAGTTTTAACGATGATCTGCGAAGATAAGAATGATGTAAATTATTTCGTATTACAGGAGAATCTAGCGATCCTGAAAACAGCTAAGCTGAATAACGGTAATCCCCTTAAGATTGAAACGCTACCTCTTCCTAAAACAAAAATAGAGGGCACTACAGTAGATGGATCAGAATATGTGCCGGCGAGTTATGCTAACTTTTATATTGGAAATAGATGTGTGTTAGTACCGCTCTACGATGAAAGATACGATCAGAAAGCATTGAATCTCTTCAAAAAATACTTTCCTGAAAGAGAAACTATCGGGATTAATTGTGCTAACCTGGTTTGGGGACAGGGAAGTATCCATTGTATTACACAGCAACTGTATTCGAATATTGAACAGATGAACATTCAACAAGGAACATTCAACAAGGAACATCGAACAAGGAATAATGAATATCGATTTTGCCGTATTACTTGATAAGTGTTAGCCTTTTGGTTTGAACAACCCCACTTGCTTCTAATCGATAGAGGTACACTCCGCTTGCTAAGTTAGTCGCATCAAATTGAATAGTATTAGTGCCGGCGGGTCGGACATCATTAACTAATTCCTGAACTTTTCTACCGAGTACATCATAGACCGTAAGTTTGGTAAAAGCGGCTTTATCTAACTCAAACTGAATAGTTGTGCTTGGATTAAATGGATTTGGGTAGTTTTGTTTTAAGGAAACTGAAGTGGGGATTTCGGGATTCTCTTCATTACTCACCGGAACTTGTTTGATGGAAGTAGGCTGCCCATTTTCGACTTTATAGAGATCTGTTTTGGTAAGCACATACAAAATTTTTGAGTTTGGCTTTTTGTAGAGACCGGTAATTTCAGTATTAAAATCTAGTATTTTCTGAAAAGTTGAGCCAAAATTGGTGGAACTAAAAACGGAATTAGAGTCTGCAAGGAATAAACTGCCGGAGACAGAAGTATCCGTCGTGGCAAACAGTAATCTGTTTAGATCATCAGGTAAGGTAATTTGAGTCCAGGAATCTTCAACTCCGCCATCATTGGAGATTCTAAGATTATTCTGATTTCTGCCATATATATAACCTGGATTACTATCAAAAAATAAAGCCGAGTAAAAAATGGATGAGTCAGCTAGAACAAAATCAGAGGAATATTCTTCACTCCGAAATAAATGACCGCTTGAGTTAATTCCAAAATACAGCGAATCTATAGTAGGATGAATGGAGAGAAGTTCATAATCAAAATGAGTGCTATCAAAATAACTGATCATTGTATCGGAATTGTTTACAAAATTAGGCCATAGCGCAGTATCAGATGAAAATGGAATGGTAATATCATCTAACAGATAATAAAGGGAATCATTTTTTGTACTTAAAAGAAATTCAGTCCCTTGGTTATAATATTCGTGTATATTTTGAGCCTTTATGACAATCGGAAAAGGAAATCCAAAACCTGCATTTCTATAATCTTGAAACCAAGGAGCAGCACCGCCATCTGTTGAAGTCATTCTAATCCAACTAGAAGGATTTTGAGTATAAAAATCATAATCATACGTACTTTCACGAGTGTACATTCCGGGAAGTGTCCACTCATAATAATAACTTCTTAGTAGAATGGAATCAGCTTCAGATTCTGTATCAAAATGAAAAATATTATTATTCAAAAAATTCGAAGAATCATTACCGGTATCAGGACTTTCGTGTAATCTGTAAAACAACTGAGTAGTCTCACTAGAATCTTCAAAGCCTTTCAATTCATGAAAATACCGTTCCTGAGCAATAAGAGATGAACTACAAATCAGGATCAGTAAAAAAGAGATTAGATTTTTCATATCAAGTTATTAATCTATAGGAACATAATAAAACGATCTCATATATGCATATTAAGTTTAATATCTAAGTGTTTACTTTGATATCTTTGTAGTCCATAAATAATGATCCTGAAATAAGATTAAATGAGCACAATTGCCCATGAACGGTTTGAGGCTGTTATAGGCCTTGAGGTACACGCACAGTTATTAACAAAAAGTAAAGCTTTTGCTCCGGTTGCCGCACAATACGGAGAAGCACCAAATACACAGGTTTCGCCACTTTGTTTGGGACACCCGGGAACACTTCCTGTTGTAAATGAAAATCTCGTTCGGTATATCATCAAGATGGGTTTAGCAACAAGTTGTAGTGTTGCACCAAAATCTATTTTTGCCCGAAAGAATTACTTCTATCCAGATTTACCGAAAGGATATCAGATTTCTCAGTTTGATACACCTATTTGTTTTGATGGATTTCTGGACATCGAATTGGAAGAATATGAAAAAAGAATCGGTATCACTCGAATTCATATGGAAGAGGATGCGGGGAAATCTATTCACGATCAGGATCCATATAATACTTTGGTTGATTTGAATCGTGCAGGAACTCCGTTGATTGAGATTGTATCTGAACCTGATCTTAGAACTGCGCAAGAAGCCTATGCTTATTTAACTAAAATTAAACAGATTGTTCAGTATCTGGAAATTTGTGACGGAAATATGGAGGAAGGAAGTTTGCGCTGTGATGCAAATGTGTCTGTTCGTCCCCGTGGAAGAGAAAAATTTGGTACGCGTACAGAGTTAAAGAATATGAACTCGTTTCGGAATGTGGAAAAGGCCATAGAATTTGAGATCGATCGTCAGATTGAATTGATTGAAAGTGGGGGAGAAGTGGTTCAGCAAACGAGACTTTGGGATACTTCCAAAAATAAAACCCGAGTGATGCGTTCCAAAGAGGAAGCACACGATTACAGATATTTTCCAGAGCCAGATCTTCCTCCTATTATTGTTTCGGAAGAATTACTAGCTGACATCAAAAAGGAATTGCCAGAATTAGCGGATGTTCGCCAAAAGCGATTTATTGCTGATTATGAAATGAGCGATTTGGATGCTATCACACTCACAGAAAGTCGTTATTTAGCCGATTACTTTGAAAAAGTGGTTTCCTTTACAAAAAATCCGAAATCAGCCTCGAATATTGTATTGGGAGATGTACTCCGTATTTTAAATGAACAGAGCATCGAGATTGATGAATTTTCAATTTCGCCGGAGCGCTTAGCAGAATTAGTAAAACTCAAAGAAGAAGACAAGATAAATTCTTCGGCGATGCAGGAAATATTTAATGCAATGCTTGGCAATGAAAAATCAGCTGAAGAGTTAGCTAAAGAGATGAATTTAGTTCAGGTTTCTGATTCAGGATTTTTAGAACCTATTGTGGATGAGATCATAGCAAATAATCCTGACGAAGTTCAACGATATAAGGATGGTAAAAAGCAATTGATGGGCTTTTTTGTAGGACAAGCTATGAAAGCATCAAAAGGTAAAGCCAACCCAAAGTTGGTAACAGAAATGGTTACAAAAAAATTACAAGAGTGATTCGTTAGAATCCAATTATTATGAAGATTACAAAGTTATTTTATTTAATTCTAATTACTGTTTTTATTGTAAATTGTAGCAATGACCCGGAATGGGAAACAGCACTTTTAGATGGGAAAATCACGGTGGCAGATTCAGTGGATAATTCAGGGGATTACTCCGGTATCCACTTGGTAATCACCTATCAAGAGTCGATCAACACCGAGCGTGATACTTTATTCAATAAGGCTACAAATAAAGCAGGTGTAGTAAAAGGGAAAGTAGAGTTTCCTAAAAAAGGAGTATATCCTGTTTTCTTATATAGAAATGGAAACCAAGTTGGGGCAACACAGTTCATTTTAGCTGATAATGATACGCTTACGTTTAGTGGAGAACTGCCGGGAATCAATCAAACACTCCAAGTGAATTCCCGTGAGCATCGTGCGATAGAAACTTTTAATAGAATTGATCGGAATTTCAGAAGAGTTTCAGCCTATATAAGTGCCGGGGCAATTGCAGACTCTCTAATATATGATGAGGTTTTTAAATGGAGTGACATCTACTGGGAAGTTGCTCAAAAGAATAAAAATACTATCGCATCAAATTTAGCAGCAACAGAATCTGTTCGACTATTAAACCTCATTAACAAGCCTTTAATGATGAAAAGAATTGATGAAGCTTTGCAAGACGAAGACCGAATATTTATCGCTTCACACTTCGGATTTCCTCAAGTCTCAAAAATATATGGAATTGATAAAGGTGTTTTCTATTTAGATTCTCTGGCTTCTCTTACTGAAGATGAAGACATAATTTTGAGTTTGAATCAGCTAAAGATTGAAGCTTATTACGATAGTTCAAGGGTTGAAAAAGCTAAAAAAGCATTAGAAAAATTTGAAAGAGAATACAAAGATAATGTAAATGCCATGGAATGGGCAAAAAATATAGGATACGATCTTGTTTATCTGGCTCCCGGATATAGAGTTCCTGATTTCAAATTTATAACTCAGGAAGGAGATTCTGTAAATGCAGCTTCTTTAATCGGCAAGCCGTATATCTTAGAAATTACACCTGTCGCAAGTAAATTGTATCAAAATCAATACGACCGAACTGTAGTAATTCAGCAGATTTATCAAAATTATGATCTAGAGATTTTTACCATACCCTTGGATAGAAGTGAAGTTACCGTAAATGCATTTTTTGAAGAGAGAGTTAAGCATTGGTCAGTTGCTGCTTTTGATTCATTCGACATTCAAAAACTGATCGAGACTTTTAATGTGACTGATGTTCCAACGAGAATTTTAGTAGATCAGAAAGGAAACATCGTTCGTAAGTATGTAGCAACTGAATTTACGGATGTGATTCAGGGAATGAACACCATTATAAATCAAACCAAACGGGAAAGTTAAATGAGTAAACGACAATTTTTGATTGCCGGAAACTGGAAAATGAATGGAGGCCCTTTTGAGGCTGCAGAATTATTAGAAGGATTAATAGCTAATAAAGGCAAATTTTCTGATGATGTTGATGTTCTTGTTTGTCCACCTTTTGTATCACTTGGTATGGCAGTAAAATATTTGCATGATTCGGAAATCCAAGTTGGAGCTCAGAATTTTCATTTTGAAGACAACGGTGCTTACACCGGCGAAATAAGTATTTCAATGCTTGCAGAAAGTGGCTGCAATTATGTGCTGGTTGGGCATTCAGAAAGGAGACAATATTTTGGTGAAACAGATGAATCTGTTAACATAAAAACTCGCAAAGCGTTATCCGAGAAAATTAGCCCCGTTGTTTGCGTTGGTGAAAGTTTAGATCAAAGAAAGTCAGCAGTTCATTTTGATCTTGTATCAAAACAAGTGCAAGCTGCATTCAATGAAATTTCAAATGCAGAAGCTTTGGATATTGTAATTGCTTACGAACCCATTTGGGCAATTGGTACCGGAGAAACTGCTTCTCCTGAACAAGCACAAGAAATGCATGCATTTATCAGAATTGAAATTGGCAAAATCTATGATGAAGAAACAGCTTCAGCTATACGAATTTTATACGGTGGAAGCATGAAACCTGCAAATGCGGAAGAACTACTTGGCCAGAAAGATGTAGACGGTGGTTTGATTGGCGGGGCTAGCTTAAATGCTGACAGTTTTGCTGAAATTATTACCATTGCAGAAAGATTGACTTAATTTCAGTTTAGTCTAGTTTGATTTAAAGCTTAAAAGTCATCTCGCGGCGAATGCCCGAGATCTGGATAGTAAAATATGAATTCTCGTTATATTAAATTTAGATTCCTCTGAGAAGAGCCTTTGGCACTACCTTTGTCCGCCTTTCAAAATGATGCCTGTAAGCAGTAGAGCTTTTCGGCATGCAGATCTGTACAGCGGAAACGTAGGAATGACTATATTTTTAATTAGTTTGTATTTGAGACTTAAATAGGTTTTTGGAAAGTAAAATTGCATTAGAACACGGATAAAACAGATCGTGCGGATTTAATTTTTTGAGTTATTCAATGTTAAAATTTTAGTAAACTAAAAAATATCATTATCCGCTTAATTAGTTTCATCTGCATGCTAACATTAAAATAAGTACAGAATAAACTCTATTCAATGAAATATAACGTACTTCTTATCGGATCGGGAGGAAGAGAACATGCATTAGCATGGGGAATTTCTAAATCTCCTAAACTCGAACAATTGTTTATTGGCCCGGGAAATCCGGGAACCGATGCGCTTGGGAAAAATGTACTGGTTGATGTAACCGATTTTGACTCAGTGTGGGATTTTATTCAAAAAAATAATGTTCACCTCACTGTCGTAGGTCCTGAGCAACCGTTGGTTGATGGCTTAGCTGATTTTCTTGAAGACAAATGTCATGCAGTGTTTGGTCCCAAGAAACAAGCTGCTATGCTTGAGGGAAGCAAGGAATTTGCTAAAGATTTTATGAAGCGACATAAGATTCCAACAGCAGCTTATGAAGTATTTGGAGATGACGAGTTCGATAAAGCTGCGGAATACATCAAAGAAAAGGGAAGTTATCCGGTGGTGTTAAAAGCTGATGGATTAGCCGGAGGAAAAGGCGTGCTCATTCCTGAAAATGAAGAAGAAGCATTTAAAGCTCTGGAAGAACTTAAAGAAGGATCATTGAGTGATGCAGCTTCACGCTTGGTGATCGAAGAATTCATGGAAGGTGAAGAGGCTTCCGTTTTTGCTATTTGTGATGGTGAGCACTATAAGGTAATCGGAAACGCACAAGATCATAAGCGAATTAATGAAGGTGATACCGGATTAAATACCGGAGGAATGGGAGCTTATTCACCAGCACCTTTAGTAACAAATGAGCTGTTAAAAAGAGTCGAATCTGAAATTATAGAGCCAACTATTTCTGGAATGAAAGAAGAAGGACATCCCTATCAGGGGATTTTATACGTAGGCTTGATGATTACGGAACAAGGTCCGAAGGTAGTAGAATATAATTGCAGGTTTGGTGATCCGGAGTGTCAGGTTATAGTTCCCGCTATGAAATCTGATCTGTTGGATGTAATTATTTCTTGTACGGAAGGAAGACTTTCAGAAACCGAGATAGTGCTTGATAATTTGTTTCGTTGTACGGTTGTTATGGTTTCAGGTGGATATCCGCAGAGTTACAAAAAAGGAAAAGTAATATCGGGATTAAAAAGTGTAACCAGCGGATTAGTTTTTCATGCCGGAACAAAAACAGAAGGTGAGCATCTTGTAACCAATGGTGGAAGAGTTTTAAACTTTGTTGGTGAAGGGAAATCTCTCCAGGAAGCTATTGACAATTCTTATGCTCAGATTGAAAAAGTAAGTTTCGAAAAAGCTTTTTATCGCAGAGATATTGGTACCAAAGGATTAAAACGTCTTGCATGAGACGATTCATCCACATAGTGATTTTTTCAGCTCTGTTTTCTTTACAGCTTGCCGCGCAAAAAGTTGACACTCTTTATTCAGGACTCAAAAAAGCCAGTTCTTTTATTGTTTTAAATGAAACGATTTATGTTGTTGAATCAGGTAACCACCGTGTTCTGAAATTGGATTTAGACGGTAAACTGATCGAAAAATATGGAAATCGAGGCGGAGGTAATTACCAATTTGATAATCCGGTATCTATTGCTTCCTCAACCGGATTAAAGATCTTTATATCTGATTTGGGCAATAATCGCATTCAGGTTTTTGATAAGCGATGGCAATATTTAAGCTCTATCACAGGTAATAAAAAATTTCAAACTAAAGACGAGATTGAGCCATCCTATTTGGGGGTGAATAAACTAGGTGAGATTATCTTTTATGATGCCAAGTCAAAATCATTCGGTAGGTATAATGAAGACGGTACATATTTAGATCAAATTCCAATCCCTTCAGAGATAAAGTCTGTACAAGGATTTCAAGTTTCAGGGGATAAGCTTTTTATTTTAGATAATAAGTCAGGATTTGTACATCGACTTTCAGGAAATGGGTTCTATGAGACTTTTTATCCCGCTAAAGGTGTTTCCAATTTTCAATTTGTGAATGGGAAAATGATATTAGTTCAAATTGATAAAATGAATATGAGCCAGTTGAATTCTTCAGATTCTCGTGTTATTGCTATCGAAAATCCTACCCAGAGAATATTTAAGAACGAAAAGTTTCTTTATTTGTTAACCTCAAAAGAACTAATTAGAGTTGCATTAAGATGAATTCTGAGTTTATTTTTGATAGCTCATTAACTTTCGAAGAAAAAGCACTTCAAATCTTCGAGTTTCAGAAAAGTCATAATCCGGTTTACGCTAGATTTTGCAAAGCACTTGGAATAGATAAAATATCCTCCATTGAAGAAATCCCTTTATTACCGATTCAAGCTTTCAAAGAAAAGGAAGTTGTAACTGCTACAAGAAATTCAAAATTAAGAATTAAGAATTTAAAATTTCTTAGTAGCGGCACTTCGGGGATGAAAAAAAGCAGGCATATTGTTGCTGATCCTGATCTCTACAAACAGTCTGTTTTGAATGGAATGCATGAATTCTATAATTTGGAAGAGTTTGTAATTTGGGCTTATACGCCGGGTTATAATTCAAATCCTAATTCTTCTTTAATATGGATGCTGAATGTGTTGATCGAAAACGATGCTTCCGGACTCAGTAAATATGTAAAACTTGAGAAACCATTAGTACAAAATGAGATCAACGAGATCAAGAATTCAGGGAAAAAATTAATGATATTTGGGGCAGCTTTTGGTCTATTAGATCTGTTAGAAATAAGCAAAGTTGATATTTCTAAAGATAGCATTGTAATGGAAACGGGAGGGATGAAAACATTCAGAAGAGAAATGACAAAATCTGAACTTCATCAAAGATTAGCGCATGGATTTGACCTTCCTAAAGAGAATATTCATTCAGAATACGGAATGACAGAGTTATTGAGTCAGGCGTACAGCGTAGGAGATGAATGGTTTGATTGTGTTTCCCGGATGAAAGTCAGTATCAGAAATCCGGATAATCCAATGCAGGAAATGAAGCATGGAGAGGAAGGATTGATCGGAGTTGTAGATCTTGCGAATCTAAATTCTTGCTCTTTTATCCTTACCGGAGATAAAGGAGTGATGAATGAGAAAGATCAGTTTCAGGTTTTAGGCAGATGGAATCCAGAGAACTTACGAGGCTGTAACTTTTTAATCGACCAAGATTGAAGGGAATTAAGAATTATTCAATTAAGAATTAAGAATAAATTAATACCTCAAAATTTTAACAAAGTGCGTCCCCTCTTGCACCAAAGGCATTTCTTCGGAAAGAGGGGATTGAGGTTTGCTACAGAATCACAAAATGTAGATATAATAGGTTTGTCATTTCTGCCAAAGGCATCTCGTTGAGTGAACGAATGTGAGAAATCTAAAGGTTGTGAATCAGAGGTAAATTTTTATTTGATGGACTTTTCCAAAATGTTGAAAAAAATGAATTCATTTTACACACACATCTCAAAAGTAGCTCAAGCCACAAAAGCCTGGCTTCAGCCCGATAATAAATCTTTGAAAGAAGCAATTGAAAGGACTGTTTCAGAGGGCTTATTTAGTCTTGAGGACATAAAGTTCCAGATTAGAGCACTGAAGCAAAAAGTGGATGCAGGACAAGTCGAAGAATGGGCTAGTCGGGCGAATCTATCAGAATCCAAAAATTCCGTTGGACAAAAAGTATTGTGTTTACATGCAGGAAATCTTCCTTTGGTAGGCTTCCAAGATGCTTTAGGGACGATATTATCAGGAGCGGATTATTACGGAAAGCTTTCGTCAAAAGATCCCTATTTATTGAAGAGTTTCTTATTAAAGCTTGATGAGTTCGAGCTGAAAAACAACATTGAATTTTCAACAAACTTATCGAAATTCAAAAACCTGAATGCTGATAAGGTTCTATTTGCAGGTTCAGAACAATCGGTAGAACCGGTTAAAGAAAAGCTTTATAACATTGGGGCGGTTGATAATGCTACGGAATTTATAATTCGAACAGCGAAGTTTTCTATAGCGTATTTAGATAATGAAGACCCGGACACACTTCGGGATTTGATAGAAGCGGTTTTTAGATATGGAGGAAAAGGGTGTCGTTCTGTGGCGATAATTGTTAGTCCGTATTCTTTGGAAAAAGTAAAATGTCACTTTACCGATTATGTGGAAGAATTTTGGTTGAAGAATCCTCAGCATCAGAAACCAAAAGAAAACCTAGCCTATCAATTTGCATTCAATAAAGCGGTTGAACGAGATCAGGCTTGGTTAGATGATTTTCTTGTTCAGGAAACGGATGAATTTCCCGATCAAGAATTTACGTTGAATTGGGTTCAGGGAAATCATCAGAAACTTAAAAAACTGCACCAAAAATTTGGGAATTCAGTTCAATCTGTTTACCGAACCGGAGAAAATATTGAAGGAATTGACACTGAGTTTCTCAGTACAGCCCAAACTCCTGATCTTTGGTGGGAGCCGGATGGGGTTGGGGTTATTTAATCTAAATCCGGTTCTAGTTCAAAACTAGAAACTGAACTTAGTTTTCCATTGTAGTTTATGATAGTTAAGCTAAATCGAAACTTATCACCAAATTCTAATAGATTGAGTCCATATTTAAAACTTTGAGAAAAATAAGGAAGTATTTCAACTTCTTGCCATCCATTACCTTCATTTAGTTCAACAAGTATGCCTTCACTCGTGAATGGATTTGGTATTGTTTGCCAATTAACAATTAAAGAATCTGAGCTTTTTACTTGTGAACGAAATGATAGACTTCCAAACTTGATATCCAAAGTATCGCTATACTCACCTTTAATCCTTTTATTATTTTCATAAATCACTGAGGTGATAATGACTGTGTGAGGAAATCCATACTCACCTGAGTTTTCGACGAATGAATCACTATCGCCTTCAATTTCAGTAGTCTTTATTAAGCTGTCTGAATTTGAATCCGATTGATCGTACAGTTTTTGAGTGATTATAAAGGCATCGTTTTCAATGGAACCATCAACCCAGTTTAAATTCAGGCCATTCATGTTTATTAAATACCTGGCATCTCTAATGTAAGGAGTTCCAGAACTGAGATCGAAAATATTATCCCTTTCAAAATCAGGGGCACTTAAACAGTTTAAGAAGCAGGAGAAAGCAATAATAATGTAAAGTAAATTTTTCATTGTGCAGGAATTGAAAACTTCACGGTTCCTCTTATTGCTGAAAAATCTTCAGAATCAAAATAGAAATGCAGAGGTTTTTTGTTTCTATAGCCCATTGTTGGTTTGGTATAAATCCCGTCAATCACATTGTATAAGTAGGTAGAAATTAAAGTAAACAGTGAAAGATTTCTAAATAATGCGTCAGATTTAAGACGGTCATCTAATATATCGAGCCTGTTCCCAAGTTTGGTTACTTCGTTTGGGGCGTTAGATTCTCGGTAGTCAACAATTAAATCATCGAATTCAGACCTATTATTTCTATACTTAAGTTCGAATGTAGAAACAGAGATTACAGATAGTGCTAAACCTATTTTTATAAAAGAAGATTTATTGTATTGATGTTTATAGTGTAGTGGTCTAGGAAAATAGGACAGCAAAACAATAAAATGTTAAT
>TARA_R110002110_G_scaffold84543_3_pt1 | contig 20480 bp, 16 predicted proteins | sample TARA_R110002110 | Tara Oceans TARA_R110002110 (sample SAMEA4397330) | marine metagenome | biome: Polar Biome; feature: [SRF] surface water layer (ENVO:00010504); material: water (ENVO:00002006), including particulate matter (ENVO:01000060) such as... | depth 5 m
TTATCCAGCTTCTTCAACGATAGAAATTTAGCAGACCCAGAAGGATACGTCACTATAGGCACTACTACTAGGACAAGTGTAGACAAAGACTTTTTTGAAGAAGGATCATACCTATTCTCCTCGCTAGCCTTACCTGCGGGTTCTATGGTTGTAAAGGTTAGGCTAGCGTATGGGGATGCAGCCGCTTTAGCGGCGTTTGGGGGGGTCAATCACATTGGAGTATACTGTTTAGACTTGAAAGCTATGCTAGCTAATGGATTAACGCCCCCTTATGCGTGGGACACTCTAAATAACACCAGAAGATACAAGCTTGTAGCTAAAGTTACCTTTATTGACAATTTGCTCTTTCATACGGATTATGATCCCAATCCACTTAGCCTCGGCGAGCAAGAGCGTGATTCTGGATTCAAGCATATTCTGAATGCAGGATCCAGGTCTTATTACCCACTCGCGCCAGTTCCACCATACTACTACCTCTACGACGGTCCAGTATTTGGACTAAATTTCAACTTCATCTAATGTTCTACACAGAAAACAATAACTTGGATATCCAAGGTCACCTAACAATTCACAAGATTGCCAAGGGCGAAGAGGAACTCGTATTTGATGATAAGAATGTCATTGTGTCAGGTTTCGGCTGGTCCCTAGCTTCGATGTTCTCCCGACAAGGATCAACCTCGATCACCGACTACCAATTGGATAGATTTCAGCTAGGAGTTAGTGGACACACTGGAAGACAAGTTAGCTCTACCTTTGAACTGTCGGCAGCATTGAGTTCTACAGAAGAATACACTACTAACGGTGATAGTAACCTTTATGCCGTGTCTGCTGATCATTTCAAGGAAAATGTCCTAATGGGGGATCAGTCGGTATTTGCTAAGATCCCGTTTAGCAAGGTTACAAAGATTGATGACAAAACAGTTAGATACACTATATTCGTCGATGAAGACTCGTGTAATAACTTGTCTAGACCTGGAGTTACCACTACCAACCTAAATGAGATTGGACTATTCGTGAAGAACCCAGAAGGACGGGTTGGGGATGCTTCTGTCCTAGCAGCCTATAGATACTTCAGTGATATTAGAAAGACATCAGACTTCGGCCTCGTGTTCCGATGGACAATTAGTTTCGGATAATTATAATGTATAACTCAAATGACATATATGTGGAAGGTGGAGCCGATGGCTTGATGGTTTGTTGGACTGATAAAACAACTAAGTTTGATGCTAGCTCAATTTACACTTGGGAACACGACAACCTTCCGATTCTAGATCTGGAAGAAAGAACGCACCTCCTTTGGGAGAAGCTAGGACATCCTACATCAGCCCTCACTGGTATGTCTTTTGTTGTTTCAGCAGACGCTACGTCATCTTGCAGCCCAACCTACTTCACAACTCTAAGCTCCTGTCTAAACGCTCTCCCAGAGGTAATCAACTGCCCTATCCTGGTCGAGGTCGCAAGCTTTGGAGAGATAGGTGACATGAACATCTCTAACAAATCCTTCGGTCCTGATGGAGCACTAGAGATTATCAACCGTCAGTTTGGATCTGGCCCAGCTAAGAGTATAAATGACCAATCACTGAATATTCAGCTAAGCCATGCGGACTCTACTTATGGTTACTTAGCTTCATCGTATGCCGGTAATGGTGCTAATAATGAGGTAACAACTCACTCGCTCGCCGTCAATCACTTAGGCACTACTAACTGGACTGACCATATTATGTCTAAGGTATACTCAACTAATACCTTTGTTGCATCTGGGGGTGGATGGGATGATGAGAGATTCTTATCTACTCCGATTTCTGTGTTCACTCGGAACATGGACCATAAGAATAACCGTATGACTGCTGCTATCAAGTCAACAGGATCTATTGGCAACTCTACCATCCCTTGGAATGTAACCGGAAGTGAAGCAGGTAAGTATCAACGTATATATTTTGAAGCTTTTGATATCAATAGCACCAACCGTTCAAGCGAGTTGATGGATACTTACGATGTTAGTACTCTGAATGAGGTTACTAACCTTGAGATCGTATGGGGTACTGATGCTGATGGTGTACCAAATGACGGTGCCGCTAACCCTGACGATGGAGCAGCGGCATACTCCTACTGTAACACTCTAAACTCTATCAAGGTTACAAACTGCGATGGACCAATCTACATTAGAAACTTCCACGTAGATGGTGGAGCAACCCACACTACTAAGAACGGCATATCCATTACGAACTCTAATGTCAACCTAGAAAACTGTGCTGCAACCCGATGTGCTAACGCAGGACTATACGCAACTAACTCGTATGTATCACTCCTTAGAGGGTTTGTAGCATTCCGTTGTTATGGATTTACAAATGGAGTCAGAGTTGGAACAGACTACAACGCTAAGAGAACCTTAGAGAACTCTACTCAAGCTAGTTACGGCGCGGGAATTAAGTCATTCAACTCGACCATTGACTTTGCAAACACCTTCAACCGTGATTATGTGCAGGAGACTCTCGCTTTTAATGCCTATGGAAGAAGTAGATTATGGAATACTTACCTTAGTGCCGGAGTGGACGGAAAGGTCCCAACCCCTAACTCAAGTAACTTGTACTGTATCTCAAGAAGTGATATTGGTATTGAAGCAGTCAACTCAGTCTTGCTAGGTGGAAGGTCCGAAGTACCGGGACTATCGTCTACTGCCATAGACCCTTGGATGGATGCATCTCAGCTTTTCATTGAGTCTAACTCTGAAGCCGGAATCAAAGCATACAACTCGACCATTTCCTATGCCGGTAGAGTAAACCTTTACGGAAACCACAAGGGTATCGACGCTGCTAACAGTAACATCTCGGTTGATGTTCTAAAGGCTCAATACAACCAGAGAGAAGCATTAAAGCTAGACGGATGTAACTTCGTATACGGAAAGGAGTCCTACCCTGGAGTTCTCCATACATCGCAAGGAACCACTTACCCTTCTGCTAGAAGCACTTACGATTTCGATCAAGTGACTCTCAAGCAGAACGGAAAGCATATCTACGCTAAGAACTCTACTATCCAACCTTTGATGGTTAGTTCGATGCCTGACACTTACCAAGGCTTCTTTGTTTCAGGATCTATAGGAACTGAGTTTGGACACAGATCGGATAACAAGGTATCCCCTGCTATTCATCTAGACAACTCTACCGCTGACTTGGTACATGCTACAGTTCTAAGAGACAACTCTACATCGGTTTCGCCTTCCCTAGGTGACGCTATCCTAGCAGACAACAACTCCAAGGTTACTCTTAGAGGATCCTCCAGATACGCAACTAGAATCTTAGGACCGACGACAACGACGCAACAAGCAAGGAAGGCTGGTCTAGCCGCTACGAACAACTCTAGCATCAAGATGCAAGGCCCCACAGTCATTGCTGGGTTTGCTGTTGATGCGATGGCTGATAAGAACTCCTTGATCGCTTTTGAGCCTCACAGAGACTCTAACGGAAGCCTGCTAGTAAGTGCCTTTGATCTTGAGACCCATGCAAACCATACCATGGTCGAGCTTCACTCAACTAGATCCTGTTTGGTAGCAGATCACGGTTCGGTTATCGACATGGAAGACCTAGGTTCTTACCACGGTCACTGGCTTCAGGGTCAATATGGTGGAGCTATCCCGCTGACACAATACGACTACCTCAAGTCCTCAGAAGGTGGCAACCTAGATTACGCTAACTATGTTAGTGGTGGGTATATTCAGTTCTACGCCAATGCTCCTACGCTAACTGTAGCCCTAGGAGGTGTATCACACGACTACACTACAGGGACACGCACCTCCACTAACGAACTCCAGCAGCCTAACTTCCTCAACAATTCTTTCCACCCTGCTGGAGTTGAACTAGGAGTCGATACTCCTAGTTACCTTTACACCTTCGACGATGATAATTTTCAAATGTCAGCTATCACTACTGGGGGCATGTGTGTAAGAGCCTTGAACCAAAGTAAGGTAGAGGTAAACAATGTTCACTTCCCAACCGGATGGAGCAATCCTTCCTCCATCTATTACGATGCGTTTGGTGCTGATGGAGCATGTTCTAGATTGCATATCTGGAACATTGCAGATACATCCCAACTAAACGCTAAGTATATTACTGTGAGTGGATCACACCCTAGAGACGCTGGATACTACGGACCTTCTGGAACGTGGGGTAATAATGCTGCTCCTGCCGGAACTCCTGATACGGACACTTTGTCAGTACTTGACTACTATGGTTCGGACGCTTCCAATGAGAATACGTTTGGTCAAGATGTTACAAGAAACTTTGGAGCCTTTAGGTTGTACTTCTCAGTAGACCCTGCTGTGAATTACCTAATAGACCCTACAAGTATAGTAAGTGGAGTACCTTATCAGATCTTCTCTCAAGGATATAACTTCTCAGGCAATCTGAGTGGTCCTGGAAATGTCAGTGCATTCTACACTTCCATCCTAGAAAAGGCTGATGGTACAGGTGCTGCTAATCCTTCTTCCTTCTACTTTGCATCTGCTATGATGCATAGTCCGACAACTGTGAAGGCTATACTTGACGATTCAGCTTCAAATACGTTTGCAAACGCTAAACATAATTCCGTAGGAAAATCTGGATTAGCCAAGGTCGTACACATCTATAATGCTTATGACGAAACATTCGGAGGAGACTCTGTTTTAACCAAGGATACAGGAAACGGGTTAGGCTCGGTAAATAACTTCGATCTAGAGAAGGATAACTAATGGTAGTAAATTATTACGATACGGGATACAGATTCATTGATGGTGTAAGGTTCTTTAAGGAGAACGACCCTTACTACTATAAAGTAGATAATATTCCTCTAAAGCAGTTGGACGAGAATGTCAAGTTCTTAAAAGACCAGACTGATGGACTACTTCAGTTGACATCCCAGAAGACGATGCTTGGACGAGATGGATTTACTGAGTTGCAGCCTTACGTTGATAGTACCGACTCTTGGGTCAGAGTTAGACCTGGACGATACACTACCAGAGTCAACGATGCCTATAACATTGATCCCATGCAGTTCTTGGAACTGATTGAGGGTGAAGGTTCTAACATTGATGGAGTTGTAAACCGATGGAACGTTGGCACGGTTGCAAATGACTTCATTAAAGCTACCATGGATAAGTGGCACGCTAAGACAACCGCTAACGCGACCAACATGAATGGTTTGTATGAGCGAGCTTTTGTCTACCCGTTGGATTCGATAGATGATCCTGGTAATCTGACTAACACTCCTGACCCACGAACGTTCTCCCAGGTTAATGGTGGGTATTTCAGCCAAGCTCCATTCCCAGCCCTTACGGGTGTACAGCCAGTCTATGACCGACTTTCACCAAATCACTTTATTAGAGGTACAGAGTGGGAATTCTTCGTCGTAGGGTTATTTAAGAACGCTGGCCGATTAGAAACGGACTTTATCAGGAAGTGGAGAGGTGTTACACGTACGGCTATTGTCGATGTCCCTGACGATCTATCGATTGAGATTCCTGCATTCGATTCTGATGACTTCTTCTATATCGATAACACGGGTACCCGTCAAGAAATTGCCTCTGCCCAACGCATTGACTTACTATTTGTATACTCTAAGCCGGTAGATCAGTCTAATACCACAGTCCAATCTTGGGTCAACGGTACCGCTAGAACTATCAACGCTCCTGTACTAGGCATTGTCAAGGGTGCAGGAATTGGTTTGAATCAAAAGCTTTCAACACAAGGTGCTGCCACCAATTCCGAGGAGAAAGTTGAACTGCAATCTTTGGAAGGTATCACACTTATGCTTCCTAACGTTTCAGATGAAATAGCATCTGGTACTGGGTTCGAAACGAGTGTAGGAACTATCAAGGGATCCTTCCCTTCGCCTGATGACCTTATGAACCTTGCTCCTCTGCTATCGGAGAAGCTTGAGGCAAATGCTGCACCGTTGATCGGACAAACTATCCTACCTATCGCATACATTGTTGTTAAGGGTACTGCCGGTTCTAACGCTGAAGGAACTCCCATCATTACCGGAGACGATATCATCGATATTCGACCACTTCTTAGAACTACCGAACTGGCTTACAATGAGAGAGCAGGAATCGCTGCTGCGATACCTCAAGTCTCTCTTGCCAACCCGGTTGTGACAGAGAATTACGTTGAAAGCATTCAAAGAGACATAGTACTTGACTACAAGTCTAAGATTGATGCACTCAATTCCGCTAACTCAGGCAAGTCGAGAGTCATTGCTGCGGGTACAGTTAAGGGAGGAATGTACTATGGTGTTGAAGGTGCTTTAGCTTCCTACCTTAGGGAAACCTACAACATCACCTCATACAGCCAATCTAAGAACTCAATAGAGAATAGATATAACTATCCTGCTGGATCTATACCTGATCTCCCAGACTGGGATATCGCCCAATGGTGTCAGAATGGAACCTACTCCAGTAAAGGTACGTTCCCTAACGATAGAATCGGGTGGCACCAGTTTGGAATGCAGACTGGTGCCGTCACACAGGATTTAGCTTATGGTCCGTTTTCCGCTAAGCCTTCTACTTCTGGTGGGGTCCCATCTCTAGACCCTGCTACCAATGCTAAGGTTACTAGGCTTGGAACAGACAGGCTATACGCTGCTGGCAATAACATCAACAACATGAATCGCAAGTGGGGAACCAACTCCCAACTGTTTGTTTCCAAGACAATCTACCTAGACAAGAGTCAGGTATCATGGGCTGCTGATTACTTTGTAAACGTCCAGCTAGAGAATTGTGTGCCCCTATCTTGCAGAAATTCGATGTCAACTGCTACAAACCAACAAACTAGTATTGCTAGTTCATCAGACATTTGGGTTGATAGAAGAGAGGATTCCTTTACAATCTATGTTTCGTGGGTTGCAGAGGATGCTACTGGATTTGCTGGTGGAGAGCACCATAACGAATACCAATGGCAGAACAATGTTCCTAACAACAGGAACTCGGGTACTAACTTTGCTGGTTTCTCTGTAATCAACAAGGACATTGAGTACAGTGCCAACCCTAACTCATACGTACCTAAGCATCCTTCCTCTAACGCAGGAGTCGCAATATACCCTACGGTATCATTCCAGGTAGTTGGCATTCCTCAGACAGCTAGGAACAGTACTGCTAACTTGAATGGGACCAACCCTACTATTACACTGATCTAATGTCACTTAGATTTGGATGTGGTGAGTATGTACCGGGAGGGGAGCCTATCACGGTTCCTAATCTCCCGGTCCCTACAACCCCAGTCCTAATCCCAAATGGTCCTACGATAACCATTGCAATACCTTTTATCCCAGGAAGTGGTGGCGGAGGTGGCAATGAACCCGGAGGTGGTTCAGGTCGTGGAGGCCCAACAGACGGTGGTCGAGGTCGCGCACCCGGTTTCCGAACTGGTCGCCCAAGTGGTCCTTCCACTGGAGGTCCTGCGGTTGTTGTTCCAAGAGCACCTTTAGGACCCGCTACCGGAGGTCCTTCCGGCCCTACTACCGGAGGTCCTACAATCGTTACTCCTCCTACTCCCGGTACAGGAGGTGGAGGGTCATCTGGAGGTTCGACCGGATATAGATGTAACTCTGTGAACCTTCTATGCCCTGGTGATAGGTTCGAGCCTAAAGAACAGTGGCGTTACTTATATGTCAACCGCCAATGTGTCCAGTGTAATCTAGATCCTGAAGACCCTAGCTGTATAAATCAGACTCAAGCCCAGTGTGTTGCAAACGGATGTACTGACTCAAACAATTGTGTAGGGAACGCTCCAACCAATCAAACCACAGGTCAAGGTGGAACCATATCTGTTGGAAGTCCTAAGATACCGGAAGTCCAAGGTGAGCCTAATCAGTTCTCTCAGAACGTGGGCACCACTACCCCTTCAGTGGTTACTATTAATGTCAAAACCACGGGCATACTTAACGAGCCGGTACAGGCTACCGTAAACCAATCACAGATTTACAACAATAGTCTAAACTTCTTTGTGGTAAGTAATGAGAATGCCGGAACACCAGCAACCCTATCTAACCATAAATATAGGGGCGTATTTAATTCCCTAGTATCTTACGAAGTGGGGATACTTCTAGATACGGAAGGGTCAGTTGGAACTTGGGTTGAGTCTACTCTATTCAGTCTGACACTACAGCATATCAAGGAGAGTATAAACACTACTCTATTGAATGCCTTCAATTCTATTCACCATCCAGGTGGTCAGTTAGTAGGGGAGAGACCGTTTCTTAATATGCTTCAGAAACATCTCCTAACTGGTACTATGTCTGAGTTTGACGGAGAGTATTATATTTCTTTAGCTGTAGCACAGCAAGGTGATACTAGGATTCAATACACTGGTCTAGGTAATACTGAGAACGCTGAAAGAGCAGGACTTGGAACTATTGCTGCTGGAGCCGTAGTATCCGATCCTGATATGCAAAACAATATCAGAAAGAGACAGATCAGAAGGCAGAGAAGACTGAACACAGATATTAATGCTAGAATCCCTGTGGTTCCTTTAGAGGGTGCGGAGAAGGAACTGTTCCTAACCGACGCTGGCATTACCACTATTCCTGTGGTGGGGGCAACAACACACATTGCTACTGGGAGTGGTGATGGTTACTACATGCAGATTGACCTAGCACAAGAAAGCTCAATACCTTTAGTAACGCTCTCCGACTTTGAGAGCACTTACTTTGTTCCTCCTGATGTTAGGTACAATGCTTTGACTTTATTCAAGGAATCCCCTTTGGTAACCCTTACGGCTAGCTCTTTAAGTGAAAAAAACGAGTTAGTAGCGGGAGACACGGGGGTTTCAGCCTTGGACCCTATCTACATGCCACTAGACCTAGAGTCTATGGGCTACAACACTAATAAGAATCCGTTGGTAGCCCGATACACTGGGACGTATAGGACAGAGACGGACCAGGATATTATAGATGAGCATACTACTAACAATGGTTTAGCTATTGCTAGAGTAAACATAGACTATAGAGATCCCCTATATCGATATATCTTAGATGGGTCTTCAGTAGCCTTGAGTATGAATGACATTACATTTAAGTCTATCAAGGATTCCAAAGACTTCAAAGGGGGTATTAGACTATCTCGTAATATCCCATTCGGACTTATTATTACTCCTGTAGCGGGATCCAAGTTCAACCCGTTCAACGGGTATTCCACCCTTGATTCCTACGGAGATGTAGTTGTTAGGAGCCTAGGTTTCACTATGGATATTAATACTAACGATACCACTCAGCAACCTATCCAACTAAAAGAAACCATACTATATAACGAGACAGGTGGAGATCTAAAGGTTGGAATATCTGAGCCTAACGACTCACAAAATGTTGTCCACAGATACGTCGCATCCTCCAGCCTCTACAAGAACTCATTCTATGATGGGAATAATTACACAACGAGCGGTAACACAGTCCCATCTTACGGTATTTCCTACCTTATCAAGGATGTGATAGATCCTATCCTAGACACGTACAACCCGGATGATATAATGTGGTTTGACGTAGTTAGGAGATTACCCCTAAATAAGGCAGGAGAATTACTTTACGATACCAGCCTAACTCTAATGAGTAGTTTGGAGAGAGGGTATAGAGATGGGTTACTAATCTACAACGTTATCAAATCTGAGAACGACCCTGTAGGTAACGTACTAGCAGATGACGATAATGTCGTTATCAAGGTATCAGATAGACATGTCAGTAATACTTAGAGAAGGAGATAAAACCGATGTTACGGAATATTCAGGAGACTTTGGAAGCTCCTCGTTCCAACCGGGCGCGAGCACAGGTACCGCTAGTAATGTATTTATAGGCGGTATTGGTGTAGTTTGTGCCGGTGATGCTTCAAGTGAGCACTGTAATAATAATGGTTGCCACTCACCAATTGCCGGTGATGCCGGTGCTAACATTTTTGTTGGACCGGGTAAAAAGCCTATTTCAACTATTGATACACCCTTGTTGGTATGCTTAGATGGCATAATACCTGTTGTAGGCACCGTATTCGCTGGCTAGGTGGATTATAACCAAGTTTTTTTCCGAAATTCAATACATATAGTTACCCGGAGAATACTATGAGATACCTTAATGTAAGTGATGAGTATGTGGCGAATATCCTTGAGGCTGCTGGTCTTAAGTCCGCCGTTCAAGAGCCAATCGTTGAGGCCGAAGGAGCCGCAACTGAAGATACCGTGGAGACAGTAAACGAAGAAACTGAAACCCATACTTGCCCCCTTTGCGAGTCCAAGCTTGAAGAAGCTCTTTCGGACGTTGCTCTAAAGGAATGCGTCGATTTCATCATGGATACCATGAATGAGCTAAACGTGGAAGAAGGCGAAGCCCTAGTCGAAGAGTACGACACGGAAGACGAAAGCCAAGAGGACTAATGGCGACTATCGAAGAGATGCTTGCATTCTCTGAGAGAATGCTAACTGATCGTGCCTCTGGTAATGTACCTGAGATTGTAAAAAAACAGTCCCAATCCTCGACCCCAAGACTTAATGAAGGTTTTATGCAGCCAGGAGAAGGACTTTCTAACGTTGAAGTCTCCGATAACTACGTGAACAATATCCTAGGTTTTAACACTTTGCTGGAGGCAGCGGAAACCCCTACCGGAAAGGTAGTACAAGCACCAGTCCAAGATCTTTCGGAAGCCCAAAGGTTAGAGGAGAGAATCCTCGGCCTAGTTGACAAGCTCACTGCACTACTAAGAGAAGCTAAAGTAGTAATAAAGGAGATGACAGGTTGCGGCAATCTTGGCGCAGGAGTGCAGAGTACATTAATGTTCAAGGAGGGTGGAGATGAATATCCGCCAGTTGCAAAGAAGAAGAAGAAGAAGAAGCGGAAAGCATAATGGATCTAGTAAACCTAATCAATGAGTCGAACGCTGAGTCTGGGAAAGGCTCCGCTGCTGGTCGTGGAAAGCTAAACACTGGTAAGAAGAAGGGTCATAGTAAGTCTGCCAAGTCCAGAGTAAAGGTTTATAAGTCAATCACTGATGCACTATCTAAAGGCTACTTAGGACAGATCTTCTCAACCACGGATGCAGACAGACTATACGTTATCACCAAGAGAACTCATGGTGGTACAGATGGAGAACAAGAAGTTGGTGGAAGAGTTGCTAAGGGATTCTCACCCGGAAACATCCCATCAGACTTCACAGATGTAAAGAAGTATTCCGTAAGAACCATGATGAGACATGGAAAGCAGAGTGGAGACAAGTTCAAAGGCAAGAAATACTGGTCTAGGGAGAAGAAATAACAATGCTATTAGTTGAATACAGTTTGCTTGACAAGTTTCAAGTAATTAACGAAGGAACTGGGGCTAACAAGAAGCTCAAGATACGGGGTCGCTTTCAGAAGTGTGACGAACAGAACAACAACGGTAGAGTCTACCCACGTAAGATTCTAGAGTCCCAAGTGAAGGTCATCCAAGACAAGATCAGCGAAAGATCCCTAGTTGGGGCCTTGGACCATCCACCAAACGATGCGATCCACCTATCCCAAGCATCCCACCTTATCACGAGCCTCAAGGTCGATAAGGCTGGAGACGTTATTGGAGAAGCTGAGATCCTTTCTACCCCTAACGGTAAGATCGTTGAAGCACTCCTGGGCGATGGAGTAAAGATTGGTATCTCAAGCAGAGGACTAGGAAGTGTGTCAGAGGGTAGAATGGGAGAAGCTGTTGTCAACGAAGACTTCAAACTTATCACATTCGATCTAGTTTCAGACCCGTCAACAAAGGGAGCATTCCCTGACCTGTGCGAGTCAATGATAGAGAATAGTCAAAAGGCACAAAAGATCATCTCTAAGCATAAGAAGGAAAGAGTATTCCTAACACTGCTTGAGAGCATGATTGAAGGCACCAACGAAGCGGACGACATGGGTTGGACCTCTCCAACCTCAACGGGAGTCAAAGCACCCAAAACTGATGCCCTCGGCGGTACTACACGACAGAGACCAGCCAAAGGTAGAGCGAGAACTCCAGAAGAAAACAAAGCAACCCTGGCTAAATATGCCCAGATCAAAGCAGACGCAGCGGTCCCGCCTAAGCCTAAAGATGTTGATATCAATAATCAAGAGAAGCGTTTAAGGAAAGGGGGGGAAGAAGACCACAGAGGTCTTCAAATGCCGAAAGCCAAGCCACTTGCGAAGAAGCCAGAAAGCACCACTAGACCACAGCACGGGGCTTCGGATTATGTAAATGACGGTGAGGTGCGGAAACCCAAGCGTCGTCCAGCAGGACATAAAGTCGGCCCCAACGATGGCTATGGCCCGAAGATCCCTGCTAACGCTAAGACAGTTACTGACATTGCGCCGATGCCAGCCAAGGAAGTTGATCAATCGCCGAAAGCCAAGCCACTGCCGAAAAAGCGTCAGGAAAGTGAAACAACCCCTCCTAGGGGGAGTGCCGAAGAAACCTATAACAGGTTATTTAATATTATTAGGAATAGGTTCAAATAACTTTACCTAATAAAGTAGATACATATCTAAATAGAGACACAATGCAAAAGAAAAAGTTACTAGACTCTATCGCTAGTTACCTTCCTGACAACCTTTCTGAGGATGTTATTATGAAGGTCGCTAAGCTTATCACCAAAACGGTGGATGCCAGAGTCCAAGAAGAGACTGAAACTCTTACTCGCAAAACTTTTGCGTTTGTAAGGGGTAACATCGAAAAGCTCAAGGAGCAAGCCGTAAAGGAGCTTGAGCTTGAGAACGATACGTTCCGAAATGCCCAATTGTTTGAGACTGTTCGTTCAGTATTCGCAATTGAGAACACTCCCCAGGATGAGCTAAACGGTTTCGAGGCACTTGCTTCGATCGGCGAGCAACAAGAAGAGCAAAACAAGGCTCTCGTTACGCACGTAGACAAGCTTATAAAGGAAAACGTCAAGCTGAAGAGACAGAACAAGGTCCAAGCTGACACAACTAAGAAACTAGAGGAATCATTGGTTCGAGTAAAGGGCAAGGTGTCCAAGATCCAAGAAACCTCAAAAGCAGAAAGGAACCTTTCTGACCAAGCACTGGTCGTTAGTCAAGAAACTTTCAACGTGAAAGCCGACAGCGAAAAGTTAGAAGAAAGTCACGCCCCGAATGGGAACGAATGGATTGTTCCTAGCGTGATAGAAAAAACTCTTAAGGATTTAAGAGGGTAATTTATTATGAAAGATCGAAACGAATTACTAGCACGCTGGGAGCCACTGCTAGAAGGTATTACTGATGAGCACATTGCTCACACGACAGCTAGACTACTTGAGAACCAAGCCAAAGAGTTCACGAGACAAGGTCTAAACGAAGAGGCAATCGGTGTAGGTGCTACGACCGTTGGTAAGATTGGAACTTTTCAGAAGTTCGCCTTCCCGATGATCCGTAGGATGTATCCAGAGCTTATCTTCAATAAGATTGGTGCGACTCAAGCCATGGAAGGCCCGGTTAGCCAGATCTTCTACATGGGTAACTCACGAGCGCATGCTGAGACTGAGCAAACGATGTACTCGAAGTTCAACATCACGCCTAGGAACCTGACTACGGCCCCTATCGGTTCGTTCTCTGGTCAAGAGGCTGGTAACGAAGTTGTGGCTGGTTGGAGTACTGTAGGTGGCGCGAGTGCCATGAACCATACTCAGGCTGAAAATGGCTTTGACCTATCCAACGTCTTGCACGACCAACACGGTTCGCCCTCGACGACGATGGGTGGTCAACTTGCTTCATACCCGAACGCCGAGTCTATCCTAGGCTACAGTGTGTCTGCTGCTGAAAGATTGTCCACCACGGGCATCCCAGAAGTCAACATGCACATTCAAAAGCAAACCGTTCAAGCGCGTGAGCGTAAGATGCGTGCTGTTTGGACCCTGGAAGCTGCACAAGACCTTAAGGCTTATCACAACCTTGACATGGAGAAGGAACTAACCGATCTTCTGTCCAAGGAAATGAACCTTGAAATCGACCGTGAGCTTATTGAAGACATTCGCATGATTGCTTATGGTCCCGGTAACGTTGATGCGGTTGGTGGTTGGAAACTTGCTTCGCTTTACCAAGGTGGTGCGGATAGCTTCACTGGTATTGGTGGAGAAGCCGGTACGGCTGCTACCTCTAACGGTGGAACCTTTGTTGCTGGTGCATACGAGTATGACTTTAGTACTGACCTTAAGGATGAAGAGAATTTTGGTCTCAACCGTAAGTACTCCAACATCTACGTTGTTGACCTTAACTACCTGTTGTCGAACACTGCGAGCAACCTTGCTCCGCAACACCTCGGCCACTTGTACTCCAATGTCCTTGCGATGATCAACTTCGCAAGTCAGGACATCTACAAGACGACGCTTCGTGGACCGGGTAACATCATCATCACTTCCCCAGTGATGGCGACGATGCTTGAGTCGGCTGCTAAGCTTGAAGGTGGCCTTGCTAGAGAAGATGGGCCGACGAACACCGCTGGATCGCAGATCCAGTACAAGGGTAAGTTCGCTGGCAAGTATGACCTGATTGTTGACCCAATGTTCCCCGAAGATGAAATCATCATCGGATACAAGGGTGGCAACGCGATGGATGCTGGCTTCTTCTACTGCCCTTACGTCCCGCTACAGCCGCTAGATACGGTTGTCGATCCTGAAACCTTCCAACCGAGAAAGGGTATCCTGACTCGTTACGGCAAGGTCGCTGTTTCCCCGGCTTCGAGATTCTACCGAGTCATCCGAGTTGTTGGAACTGGTAGCGATTGGTTGACCCCGGAAACCTTCCGTAACACTAGCCATACTGGTCAAGCGTTCACCGGTGCATACGCAGCAGGCGGCGACATAGGTAACAGCATCGGCTCCCTCTAGTCCGTCTTAGCTTAGAAGGCTAACAAGTAAGAAAGGGTTCAGTTTAGACTGAACCCTTTCTTCGTATCAACATAGATACTTATAGGTAAGATAATGTCCATAATAACCCCCACAGTCACAGCGTATGGAGCCTCCTACGGCACCGTCAAAGGAACTAAACTTAGTGATTACGAAAGTCCACTAGACAAGGACAGGAATAACCGAGACGAAAAGGACGTTGTGGAGTGGGATCCCTTTGATAAGACTGTAAAGGACTTTGTCAAAGCAAAGCTAGGATATCCTGTAGTGGATGTCGAATTGAGTGACTTTCAGATAGAACTCTGCCTAGATGAGGCAATCACTAAGCTGGAGTACCATGCCCCAGATTTCCTCACCCAATATGCCTCATTCCTAACGACCCGTAATGAGAATGTATATGAGCTTCCCCCAGAGGTCGTAAACAACCTTACAGATGTCCATTACCGTAATGACCTGTTTGGATTAGGTGCTGAGCAGGGATCTTTAGCATATGACTTCCAAATCATGTTTTTCACTAATACTGGCATGTTCAACAATCACAATGTAAGTCAATACCTACTGATGCAACAATACCTCAAACAGATAAAGAATGTGCTAGGAGATGGAGCTACACACCAAGTGGTTAACAATAAGTATCTCCACGTTTGGCCTGTACCTCAGTCTGACAATGAGACAATCATCCTTGAATACCGAGCTTTGGATCCGGCTACCATCCACCCTCAATACAAGAACTGGATACAACGTTATGCCTTGTGTGCGTCTAAGGAAATCCTAGGACAGATCAGAGGCAAGTATGATTCTCTCCCTGGTCCTGGTGGAGGTTCGAAGCTGAATGGAGCCTCCCTCATTGCAGAGGCCCGTGAGGACAAGGAAGCTTTGATTCTAGAGCTTACGGAAGCTATTGAGCAACCGCCGATCTTCGATATCTTCTAATATTATGGCTAGGTACAAAGTAAAAACACCTCCCACCAACACCCCTGGTGAGAGAGATTCCGAATTGTCTTTGTTTCGTAAGAAGGCAGATAAGAACCTGTTCAACCTAGTAGACTCCGAGACTATCCGTCTTTCGGGGTCGAGAGTTAGCATCTACAAGTACGTCCCGTCTAACGATGTAGATGAGGTTTACATGGAGTCTAGACAGAAGACAATATCCCCTACCCCAATAAAGGTGTGGGCACACTATGATCCTAGACCAATCGAAGAGAACCTATCTGAGTTCGGTGTAGAGATACAGTATGACCAAGTGTTCATCTTCAACAAATCCTATCTAGTAGATCTACTAGGAAGAGATGTTATTCCTGGTGATGTAATTGAGCCTGAGTTCCAAGACGTAAAGTTCCAAGTACATGAGGTCCAAGAAGATAGCTTTGAATCCTATGGTGTATATCACTTAATGGCTCACGCTACCTTGCTAAGAGACACGAGAGATGTTTCAAACGAAGACTACACTGATGTTTCCGATAACATTGGAGGCAAATACTAGTGAGTAACAGCATCCGTAATCAGGTTATCGATATGACAACTACTGCTAGTTACGCAGTAACTGATAACTTGTACAAAGAGAGTTTGAGAGCTATGCTTCATCTCTTTGGAGACATTTACTACATTGATGGAAACAGCAATAAAGTAAATGTCAAATGCATTTACGGAAACCCTGAAAGAATGGCTTCAAGGCTTGTAGCTGATAACACTATGAGCCTTCCCCTTATCTCGATAAGCGAAGTGTCTACAGACAATTCAGATGAAAGAAGAATACATTCCCACATTATGGTTAGTAAGAAGGAGTGGGATCCTAAGAGTCGTCGTGCAACACGAGTGGTATCCTTAGCTCCAAGACCAGTTGATATTACTTATGAGATTAACATCTGGACCAAGTATAAAGCCGACATGGACATGATTAGATCTGATATCTATTTGATGTTCAACCCTAACCTGGAGGTGAGGACTAAGTTCTCTGATTACAACCAAGCCTTACTCGTAGACGAGAGTGAAAGCGGATCCCTTACTTCTAGTGATGGGGTAGACAGAGTAATCCGAAAGACTATAACAGTAACACTAGAAACCTTCCTACCTTCCCCCAGCTTCAGAGTAACTTCTACTGGTGAGCTAAAGCAGATCCAAGAGATCGACATCCTAAGGTAATTATCAGTGGTAAGAGTAAACTACAATATACGTAATCAGGTTATGGATCTTACAACTAGTAAGATCAAGCCAGTTGTAGACAACGTGTACAAAGAGAGTTTGAGAGCCATGCTTCACCTGTTGGGTGACCTTTACTACATTGATGGTAACGGTAACAAGGTAAAAGTAAGGTGTATACAAGGTAACCCTGAGAGGATGGCTTCAAGGCTTGTAGCTGATAACACCTTAGAGCTTCCGCTTATCTCGATAAGCGAAGTGGTTACTAACAACTCTAATGAGCGTCGTAGGCATTCTCATGTTATGATCAGTGAGAAGTCTTGGGACCCGAAGACCAGAAGAGCTACTAGAGTTGTCTCTATGGCTCCTAGACCTGTAAACATCACATATCAGATTAGTATTTGGACCAAGTATAAGGCTGACATGGACATGATCCGTGCGGCTATCTTTACTATGTTCAACCCCGACTTGGATGTAAGGACCAAGTTCTCTGACTACAACCGAGCCTTTCTCTTGGAAGAGAGAGACATAGGTTCCATTACATCTAATGATGGGGAAGATAGAGTTATACAGAAGGCTGTAACCGTTCAGCTAGAGACTTACATTCCGTCTCCCAAGTTTAGAGTTACTAGCACTGGTGAGATCAATGCCAACGTGTTCGAGGTTACTGTTGACGGTAAAACGGTGGAATACCCACTAGACGTTGGTAACCTACCTACGGATCATACCTTAGTAGCTTCTAGTATTCCCTTATCACAGAATATATCAATAATCTCTGCTGAGATAGACCTAACCGTATCCGGTATCTTTAATCAAGCTAACACTAGCGTATTCCTCGGCGAGGTTGAAGTGTCCGGTAGTCTTCTCAACCTTGTCCTAGATGAGGTAGCTAACCTAGGAACCATGCCAGTGTCTGGCACCTTGCTTGAGCTTGTTATGGACGAGATCCTAAACCTAGGTACTGTAGAGGTGTCTGGTTCGCTTGATATTGCCCTTGATTCTGGCACCGAGCTTGCAGTTGTTCCTGTGTCAGGTTCAGTTGCTACTATAGTCCTAGATGATACATTAGACCTAGGTACTGTAGAGGTGTCTGGTTCGCTTGATATTACCCTTACTGGTGGTACCAACACTTCGATCAACCTTGCAGTTGTTCCTGTATCAGGTTCTATCGGTGATCTTGTACTAAATAATGCCGCCAATCTTGCTGAACTTGGGCCTGAGCTAATCACCAATGGCACGTTTGATACTGACATCTCTAGCTGGATCTCAATCTCAACTGACCCAGGAGCTATCCAATGGGACGGTATAGGTCAACTAGAGCTACTCAACCCTGCCGGTACTCCCGCTAACGTTTCTAGGGCCATCCAGGAAGTGACCGTTGTTATCGGTAAGACCTACCGAGTCACGGCGGATAAATCTGGAGGTAATAGTAACTTCTTCATTGGCACCACCGCAGGCGGCAACGAATATCTAAACGGCGCAAACGACACAGTAGATATTGATGAAGTCATAGTCGCAACCTCCACCGTCCTCTGGATCACGGCAAGAAACCAATACTCAGTAACCCCAGCCCTATTCGACAACATCAGCATTAAAGAAGTACAGGAGCTTACTACATCGGCAATACCTATCACTTTAGGGGTTGGTGCAAACCTTGCTGAACTTGGGCCTGAGGTGGTCACCAACGGCAACTTTGCGACGGACACCGATTGGACGAAGACTAACGACGCGACCATCGCCAACGGCTCGCTTACCCTCGTAAACGCTGGCACGGTTCCCAACGTTCTCCAGTCAGACACCTCCTACGGTGCCTTATATGGCAAGGTTATCGAGGTCACGATCGTTCTCTCTACACAAACGGGGGTTGGGCCACAATACAGGGTAGGGCTGGGCACCTACAGTGATCAACTGCTGGGGACAGGAACGCACACGTTCACTATCGTTAGCGATGGCGCAAGTAACAATACACACCTTGCACTCTTTGGCCCAGGCACGGCAGTGATTGACAGCTACAGCGTCAAAGAAGTACAGGAGCTTACTACATCGGCATTACCCCTTACTTTGGATGTTGATTTAAATCTTGATAGTCCCAATCTAGTAACCAATGGAGACTTTGCTACCGGCATCACGGGTTGGATCGACGATTCAACTGCCCCCGGAGCTAGTCAAGGGGACGGTGTAGGACAACTAGAGCTACTCAACCCGAACGGTCTTATTGGGGAACACGGCGTAGCCTACCAGAGCATGACCGTTGAGGTTGGTAAATCCTACCGAGTCCAAGCGGAAAGATCAGGGGGTGCCGGATATTTCTATGCTGGCAATGGCATACTCAATCAAGCACCGTTTGGTGCCTATGATGATTATATTGGAGTTGGTAACAACACGGCTGACATTGATGAAGTCATAGTCGCAACCACCACGACCCTATACATCACACATAGAAACGCATACTCAGTAACCCCAGCCCTAATCGACAACGTCTCCGTCACGGAAGTACAGGAGCTTACTACATCGGCATTACCTACTTTACTCGATGCCGGTGTTAATTTCCTTATTCCTCTAAATGCAAGTGGATCACCCGACTTCTAAAGGTAAAACTAGACCTAACAGAACTACATATCTGTAGGATATTATAACTATGGTATGGACGAATAAAGGTAAGGCTAGAATGTTTGAGGAGTTCTTTGAGACTTCGGCAGTAGGTACAAATATGTTTCTGCAATTGGCAACAGCCACTCTGACCACCGGGATCTGGGATTCTGATGTTTCTAGTACCAATCAGGTGACTCTAGTTGCAGCCTCAAGCGTCAACTCCGCAACCGACCTTTCCGGCCTTACAGTTGCTAGAGATGGGGATTCACTTATGGTTTCGTCTAACGTGGATCTAGGCTATTCTGTCTCCGCTTCAAGAGCAGTCCTCGCCACAGCAGACAACGGATTCCGGTTCTACGGACCTATTACTGCTGCATCCTATGTGTTGCTTACGAGTCCTGGCCCTATCCACCTCAGGGATACAAACGTACCCGCAGATAATGAAATATATGCTTGGTGGGCAATTGGATCAGTAACTAATATTACATCCGGTAATACGCTAACTATTGACACTTTGACCTTGCAAGGCAACTAGAGTTACTACTATGGCAGATATAAATCTTCCCATGGCAGGAATGCAGAAGGCTGACAGCTTGGTGCTACCAGAATACAAGGTGGTTGGCGAAATTAGCCACTATGGCTTCGACGATGCCATAGACGAGGGCGGCATATGGCGAATCGGTCAGCTGCCCACTCTGACCGGATCCATGACTGTGGACATCGACTTCTTCGCAACGGCAGTTACCGGCACTGTGCAATTTGGTGTTCAAGCGTTGGCATATACTGTAGGCACTGATGCGACCGCGATCACTACTGCGGCGTTTGCGACTGCTGAACTATCTACTGCCACGACGGTCGATAGTACGACGTTGGTTCCGGTTCGCGCCACAGTGACGCTTACGACTGGAGC
>TARA_R110002110_G_scaffold214702_8_pt1 | contig 20430 bp, 11 predicted proteins | sample TARA_R110002110 | Tara Oceans TARA_R110002110 (sample SAMEA4397330) | marine metagenome | biome: Polar Biome; feature: [SRF] surface water layer (ENVO:00010504); material: water (ENVO:00002006), including particulate matter (ENVO:01000060) such as... | depth 5 m
GTCCCTGCCCCAGCACCGCCGTCAGCGCATCATAGCGCCCGCCGCTGGCCACTGGGGGCAGATCGCCCGCACCGTGAAAACTGAAGACAAAGCCGTCGTAATATTCCATCGAACTGCGCCCGTGGCTGGCCTCGAAAGGCAGCTCTGACGGGTCAATGCCGTGGCGCTCCAGCGCGTCCAGACGTTTGGCAAAACGGTCCACCGCCGGTTCGATCGCGGGCAGCATCGCCGTGATGCCGCGCAGATGGCCAAGCGCCGCCCGCGCCGGGGCCTGCAACGACAGCAGATCATAAAGCAGCGCCGCCTCGGGGGCCGCCAGCGGTGGGGTTTCGGCATCCTCAAGCAGCGCCGCCACCCGTGCCGCAATCTCGTCGCCGCCGCGCAGCCCGATCAGCGGGCCCGCCGCCGCAATCAGTGCCTCGGCCTGGTCCGCGCCGAGGCGGGTCAGCAGGGCGGCCCGCGCCCCTGGCACCACCGCGCGCCCCGAAAACCGGTCAAGCAATTTGCGAAATCTGCCGGGCCGCCAGACATGCCGCAGCAGCGCCGCCTTGCGCTTATCAGTGGTGGAAAGCCCGCGCACCGCCGCCATCAGAATGCCGATATCGCCGGTCAGGGGCCGCAGCCTCAGCGGCGCCAGCAGCCCGTGAAACAGCGCGAACAACTCGGCGTCCGCCGCTTCCGGCTCTGCACGGTCAAACACCTCAAACCCGACCTGAAGATATTCACTGGCGCGGGGGCTGATGTGATCTTGCTTGCGAAACACCTCGCCCATGTAGCAATAGCGGGCCGGTTCCGCGCCATGCGCCATATGCGCCTGCACCACCGGCACTGTGAAATCGGGGCGCAGCATCATTTCGCCGCGCAGCGGGTCTTGCGTGACATAGGCGCGCGCCCGGATATCCTCGCCGTAAAGGTCAAGCAGGGTTTCGGCGGGCAGCAATGTGTCGGCCTCGACCGCGACAGCGCCCGCCGCCTGAAACGCCGCAAACAGCGCCTCGGCCTCGGCCCGTATCGCCGCGCGGTCTGTCACCAGGGTATCCGTCATTGCGCCAGCATCTTTTGCACTTCGGCCACCAGATCGGCCAGCAGCACCTCTACCTGCGCCGGCCGGTCTTTCCATTCCTCCAGCGTTGCGTTTTCGGCGATCTTTGCGCCCAGGATCAGGTCTTTCAACACAACCACGCCCCGCGCCGCCTCGTCCGAGCCTTGAATGACCGCAATCGGGCTGCCGCGTTTGTCGGCGTATTTCATCTGGTTGCCAAAGTTTTTCGGGTTGCCAAGATACATCTCGGCGCGGATACCCGCCTGGCGCAACAGCCCGACCATTTTCATGTAATCGCCCAGCCGGTCGCGGTCCATCACGGTTACAACCACCGGGCCTTGGGTCTGATTGCTCAGACGCCCCTTAGCCTGCAAAGCCGCCAACAGCCGGTCAACCCCGATCGAAACCCCGGTGGCCGGAACCGTCTGCCCGGTGAACCGCTTCACCAGATCATCATAGCGCCCGCCGCCCGCGACAGAACCAAATTGCCGCTTGCGCCCCTTTTCGTCAAAGATTTCAAAGGTCAGTTCCGCCTCGAACACCGGCCCGGTATAATAGCCAAGGCCGCGCACGACGGAGGGATCGATTACGATGCGGTCGGGGCCATAGCCTTGGGCACGACAAAACCGGATTATTTCTAGCAGTTCTAAAACGGCTTCAGAGCCTGCAACCGTATCATGCAGAATATCGAATAGATTGAACAAAACTTGTCGATCTTGTTTCTCAAGCACTGGGTCAGCGCCGATCCACCTCTCATAGTTCTCGCGCTTATCTTGGTTGGCAAGAGTTGTCTCGACTTTGCCAGCATCCAAGAAACTAAGTACAATTTCAGTTGCATCGGTTGATAGCCCGGCGCCCTTTGTAAAGTCCCCACTGTCATCTTTGCGGCCTCCTCCCAAGAGGGCGCGGACGCCATCAATGCCAAGCCTGTCGAGCTTGTCGATGGCCCGCAAAACGATTCCTCGCTCTGCTTCGAACCTGGACGGATCCATTGCATCGAACAGGCCCGCAGCCTCCATGACGCCGTTCAGAACCTTGCGGTTGTTCACCCGCACAACGTAGTCGCCGCGCGGGATGCCGACGATCTCCAGCGCATCCGACAGCATGGCGCAAATCTCGGCATCGGCGGCGACAGAGGGGGCGCCGACCGTATCGGCATCGCATTGGTAAAACTGGCGAAACCGCCCCGGCCCCGGCTTTTCGTTGCGCCAGACCGGGCCCATCGCGTAGCGGCGGTAAGGGCTCGGCAGATCGTTGCGGTACTGCGCCGCCACCCGTGCCAGCGGGGCTGTCAGGTCATAACGCAGCGCCAGCCAGTCCTTGTCTTCGTCCTGCCAGGCGAAAACGCCTTCGTTCGGGCGGTCAACATCGGGCAGAAACTTGCCCAGCGCCTCGACCGTCTCGACTGCCGAGGTTTCCAGCGGGTCGAAGCCGTAGCGCTCATAGACTTCCGAGATTTTCGCCAGCATCTCACGCCGCTCGATCACCTCGGCACCGAAATAGTCGCGAAAGCCTTTGGGCGTTTCGGCGCGCGGTTTGCGGGCTGATTTATCCGATGCCATGGGGAAACCCTTTGCTGCTTTGATGCGCGCGGTGTAGCGGAAGGGGGAACGGGCGGCAAGCGAGGGATGGCAATGAGTGACCGGATCGAGGCGATGGAAGAGCGTATGGCGCATCTGATGCGCACGGTGGACGATCTTTCCGACATCGTGGCGGCCCAGGCCGATGAGATTGACCGCCTGACCCGGCGCGTCGCCCTGCTGCTGGACCGCGCGGCACAGCCCGATGAGGGTGGCGCGGTCTTCACCGATCAGCGCCCGCCGCACTGGTAAGGGCCGGCGCAAGACCTGCCGGACCTAAAGGTCTTCGACCATCACCACGCCGTTCATCGCCTTGATTGCGCCTTTGATCTGGGGGGTGACGGGGTATTCTTCGGCCAGTTCAAGGTCGATTTCCTGGCCAGTTGCCGCGTCGGGCACGCAGATGGTGACCGGGCTGCGGTTGCGCCCTCCTTCGGCCAGGATACGTTGCAGCAGGGCCGCTACCGACGCCGCCGCTTCTGCCCGGTCGATGTGGATGCGCAGGGCGGAGCCGCCTGCCGAGGCCGCGACACTGTCGATGGGCTGGGCACCGCGTGCCAGCAGTTTCAGGGTTTCGCCCTCCAGCGTCGCCTCGACCGTCAGCACCACGTTCATACCGGGTTCCAGCACGTCGCGGGCGGTTTCCAGCGTATCGGAAAACACCGTGACCTCGTACAGGCCGGTCGGGTCGGAGAGTTGCACAAAGGCAAAGCGATTGCCGCGCGCCGATTTGCGTTCTTGTTTGGACGAGATCGCACCCGCGATCCTAGCGACGATCGGCCCGCCCTGGGCATTTGTGGTGATCTCGGTCAAGGTCGAGACGCCCTTGCGTTTCAGCGGTGCCATGTAGTCATCCAGCGGATGGCCCGAGAGGTAAAAGCCGATGGCCTTGTGCTCCTCGGCCAACCGCTCGACCGGCAGCCAGTCGTCGCGACTGCCCAGACGGGGTTCGGGGACGTCTTCGCCGGCCTCGCCGAACAGACTGACCTGATTGGAACTGCGCGCCTCGTGGATAGCGGCGGAATAGGCGGACAGCGCGTCGAGCGCGTCAAACACCCGGGCGCGGTTGGCATCAAGGCTGTCAAACGCCCCGGCACGGGCCAACATTTCAAGCGGGCGCTTGCCGATGCGCTTCATATCCACCCGACGGGCGAAATCAAACAGCGTGGCAAAGGGCTTTTCGCCCTGATCTGTCGCGCGCGCCGCGACGATCATCTTCATCGCCTCGACGCCGACGTTTTTCAGCGCGCCCAGCGCATAGACCAAAGCGCCGTCGCGCACTGTGAACATCGCAAGGCTGGAATTGACGCAAGGGGCGATGGTCTTGATGCCAAGCTTGTCGACCTCGCGTTTGTACACAGCCAGCTTGTCGGTCAGGTGCAGATCGCAGTTCATCACACCCGCCATGAATTCGACCGGGTAATTCGCCTTCAGATAGCCCGTTTGATACGACACCACAGCATAGGCCGCCGCGTGGGATTTGTTGAAGCCGTAATTGGCAAATTTCTCTAGAAGATCAAATACTTCGCCAGATTTTTTTTCGTCGATATCATGGGTCGCCTTGGCACCTTCAATGAATTTCGGGCGCTCTTTCGCCATTTCCGCCGCGATTTTTTTACCCATCGCGCGGCGCAGCAGGTCGGCACCACCAAGGCTGTAGCCGGCCATGACCTGGGCGATCTGCATCACCTGTTCCTGATAGACGATGATCCCTTGGGTTTCGGCCAGAAGATGGTCGATTGTCGGGTGAACCGAGGCAATCTCGCGCAACCCATTCTTGACCTCGCAATAGGTCGGAATATTCTCCATCGGGCCGGGGCGATACAGCGCCACCAGCGCCACGATGTCTTCGATGCAGGTTGGCTTCATGCGCCGCAGCGCATCCATCATGCCAGAGCTTTCCACCTGAAACACCGCGACCGTCTTCGCCGCCGCGTACAGATCATAGGTTTTCTTGTCGTCGAGCGGGATCAGGCTGATGTCGATATCGACACCGCGCAGGCGCAGCAGGTCCAGCGCCGACTGGATCACCGTCAGGGTTTTCAACCCGAGAAAGTCGAACTTCACAAGGCCCGCAGATTCGACCCATTTCATGTTGAATTGGGTGGCCGGCATGTCCGATCGCGGGTCTTGATACAGCGGCACCAGTTCATCCAGCGGGCGGTCACCGATCACCACACCCGCAGCATGGGTCGAGGCGTTGCGCAGCAGTCCCTCGACCTGCTGACCGTAATTCAGCAAGCGGGCGACGACCTCTTCTTTCGCGGCCTCGCGCAGGCGCGGTTCATCCGCCAGTGCCTTTGTGATGGAAACCGGTTTTACGCCTTCGACCGGGATCATCTTGGACAAACGGTCCACCTGGCCATAGGAGATTTGCAACACCCGACCGACATCGCGCACCGCCGCCTTCGACAACAGCGCCCCGAAGGTGATGATTTGCCCGACCTTGTCACGCCCGTATTTGCCTTGGACGTACTGGATAACCTCTTCACGGCGGTCCATGCAAAAGTCGATGTCAAAGTCGGGCATCGACACCCGTTCGGGGTTGAGGAAACGTTCGAACAGCAGATTATAGCGCAGCGGGTCGAGGTCAGTGATCGTCAGCGCATAGGCCACCAGGCTGCCAGCGCCCGAGCCCCGCCCCGGCCCGACCGGAATGTTGTGGTCTTTCGCCCATTTGATGAAATCGGCCACGATCAGGAAATAGCCGGGAAATTTCATCCCGATGATGATGTCGAGTTCAAAATCCAGCCGGGCCTGGTAGTCCTCGACACTGGCGGCATGGGGGATGATGGCCAGGCGCGCCTGCAAGCCTTCGTTGGCCTGGCGGCGCAACTCGTTGACCTCGTCATCGGCGAATTTCGGCAGAATGGGTGGGTGTTTGGGCACCTTGAAGGCACAGCGCCGCGCGATCTCGACGGTGTTTTCCAACGCCTCGGGCAGGTCGGCAAACAGCGCCGCCATCTCGGCCTCGGATTTGAAGTAATGCTGCGGGGTCAGGCGGCGGCGCGGCTGTTGCTGGTCAACATAGGCGCCTTCCGCGATGCAGATCAGCGCATCATGGGCCTCGTACATGTCTGCCTTTGGGAAGTAGACGTCATTGGTGGCAACCAGTGGCAGCCCCATCGCATAGGCCATCTCGACAAAGCCGCGTTCGGTCGCGCGCTCGCCCTCGGTCGTCAGGCCACCCGCCCCGGGGTGGCGCTGCAACTCGACATACAACCGGTCGCCAAAAATCTCGGCAAATCGCTGCATCAATGCCTGTGCCTTTGGGGTTTGCGCGGTCTGTAACAGCTTGCCCACCGGCCCCTCGGCCCCGCCCGTCAGGCAGATCACCCCCTCGGCGTATTGCGCCAACTCGTCTACCGTCACCTGCGGCAGCGCCGACCCACTTTTCAGATACAGGCAAGAATTCAGCTTCATCAGATTCATGTACCCGGCCCGGTTCTGGGCCAGCAGCACCACCGGCGCAGGCGCGCGCGGCTTCTCACCGGGTTGCACAGGGTCATAGCCAAGGCTGACCTGGCACCCCACAATCGGCTGCAATCCGGCCGCGGAGCCAAGCGTCGAAAACTCCAGCGCCGCGAACATGTTGTTGGTGTCGGTCACGGCCACGGCGGGAAGACCCTGACGCGCACAAAGTGCGATCAACTCTTTCAGCGGAACGGCCCCTTCCAGAAGGGAATATTCGGTGTGGGTGCGCAGGTGGATGAATCGGGGTGCTGTCATATCCGCAGATTAGACCAGCCCGGCACGGCGGCGAAAGCGGCTAATCCGCCAGCACCGGAGAATTTACCGGCAGGCGCTGCATTTTCCACCGCGATGCCACGTCCGATTTCAGTCGCCGCCGTCCGGCATACCGCTGCAAACCGCAGCCGCACCGCCGCTGGTTGCAATATTTTGCGGTTGCAGCAGCGTTCCCCGTCCTTCACACACAACCCAACCCAACCAGACAAGGCACAATAAACAGGCGTTTTTTTTGAAGACGCCACCTATTATCAAGATTAGCCTGAAACTCTTTTCCGGTTTCGCCGGAAAGTATTGTTTGCAAATTGACCTTGGGACAGGCTTGATAAATTCAGAGAACAAGGGCGCGTGGCCCGCTTTACGCCGCATCGGGCGGGCACGCAACGGCCTTGGACGCAGAGAAGGCGGCAGGTTAGAATATGTCAGAAATTGCGTTTCTGCTCAACGGAACGCCGGTCAGCGTCAAGGGGACTTCTCCTGTGTTGACCCTGCTGGACTGGCTGCGCGAGACCCGGGGCCTGACCGGCACCAAAGAGGGCTGCAATGAGGGCGACTGCGGCGCCTGTACCGTCATGGTCACCGATGATGCGGGCCCGCGTGCCCTGAACGCCTGCATCTTGCTGCTGCCGCAGCTTGACGGCAAGGCTGTCCGCACGGTCGAGGGGCTGACCGGCCCACAAGGCCAACCCCACCCTGTGCAAGAAGCCATGGTCACCCATCACGGCAGCCAATGCGGCTTTTGTACACCCGGCTTCGTCGTGTCGATGGCCACGGCCCATGCCAACGGCCGCACCGACCATGACACAGCCCTTGCCGGCAACCTCTGCCGCTGCACCGGCTACGCCCCGATCATCCGCGCCGCCAAAGCCACCGAATCCGCCCCCGTCCCCGCCTGGATCAATGACGACCCCACCGCTTTCTTTTCGGCGAAAATATCCTCGGGGGTGAATACGCCTCAAGGCGCAGAGGCGGCAGACAGCCCCCTGCCCGGCGCTTTTCGGCCGCGGACCGTTGACGATCTCGCGCAATGGTATGTCCGGCACCCTGCGGCCACGCTGATTTCGGGGGCCACCGATGTCGGGCTCTGGGTCACCAAGCAGTTGCGAGACCTCGCCCCGGTTGCATTCCTCTCCGGCATCTCAGATCTGAAAACCATCCGCGACAGTGGTGATACCCTGCATGTCGGCGCGGGCGTCACGATCAATGCCCTTATGACAGAAGTCGCCGCAACCCTGCCCTCTTTTGCCGAACTGCTGCGCCGTTTTGCGTCAGATCAGGTGCGCAACGCAGCAACCATCGGTGGCAATATCGCCAACGGCTCGCCGATCGGCGACGGCCCGCCGGCGCTGATTGCGCTCGGCGCCACGCTGCATCTGCGCCAGGGCGGCAGCCGCCGTGAGATGCCGATTGAAGATTTTTTCCTCGATTATGGCAAGCAGGACCGCCGGCAGGGTGAATTTGTCGAAGGTGTCAGCTTCCGCAAAAGCGCTGCCAATCTGCGCTGCTACAAGCTGTCCAAACGCTTTGACCAGGATATTTCCGCCGTCTGCGGCTGCTTCGATATCACGCTTGAAAACGGTTCCATCACCGCCGCGCGCCTTGCCTTTGGCGGCATGGCTGCTACGCCGAAACGGGCCGCCGCCGCCGAGGCCGCGCTGATCGGCAAACCTCTGGCGCTTGAAACGCTGCTGCTGGCCCGCGCGGCGATGGCCGCCGACTTCACTCCGCTCAGTGATATGCGCGCCTCGGCGCAGTACCGCGCCGAGGCTGCCGGCAACATGCTGATCCGCTATTTTCATGACCTGTCCGGCGCGCCGGTCAATATTCTGGAGGTCACGGCATGAGCATCGGCAAATCGCTGCCACATGACGCAGCCCCACTTCAGGTCACCGGAGAAGCGCGCTACATCGACGACATCCCCTTGCCCCGCGGCGCGTTGCACCTAGCCTTTGGCCTGTCCACCGAGGCCCATGCCCGGATCACCACGACCGATCTGTCTGCGGTGCGCGCAGCCCCCGGCGTAGTCGCGGTGCTGTCGGCCGAAGATTTTGACGAGATGCCCGATTGCAGCCCCTCGACCCATGATGAGCCGTTGTTGGCCATGGACTGCGTGCACTATGTCGGGCAGCCGGTGTTTCTTGTCGTGGCAACCAGCCACCTTGCCGCGCGCAAGGCGGCGCGTCTGGGCAGGATCAGCTATGACGCCTTGCCCGCGATCCTGACGATTGACCAGGCGATGGCCGCAAATTCGCGGTTTGAGGCCGGGCCGGTCATTTGGTCCAAAGGCAATGCCACATCGGCGATGGCCGGGTCCGCGCATGTCACCGAAGGCCAGATCGAGATTGGCGGGCAAGAGCATTTTTACCTTGAAGGGCAGATTGCAGCTGCGTTGCCGCAGGAAGGTGGCGACATGCTGGTGTATTCATCGACCCAGCACCCGACCGAGATTCAGCACAAAGTGGCGCACGCGCTGCATGTGCCTATGCACGCGGTGCGGGTCGAAACCCGGCGCATGGGTGGCGGCTTTGGCGGCAAGGAAAGCCAGGGCAACGCGCTGGCAATCGCCTGCGCCCTCGCTGCGCGTGCCACCGGCAAGCCCTGCAAGATGCGCTATGACCGCGACGACGACATGATGATCACCGGCAAGCGCCACGATCTGCGAATTTTGTACCGCGTCGGATATGATGGCCAAGGGCGGGTCCAAGGAATTGAGTTTACCCATCTGTTCCGCTGTGGCTGGGCGCTGGACCTGTCGATCCCGGTCGCGGACCGCGCCATGCTGCATGCCGACAACTGCTACAACCTGACCGACATCCGCATTGTCAGCCACCGCCTGCGCACCAACACCCAAAGCGCCACCGCCTTTCGCGGCTTCGGCGGGCCGCAGGGCATTGTCGGCATCGAGCGGGTGATGGATCACATCGCCTTTGACCTGGGACTGGAGCCCTTGGACGTTCGCCGCGTCAATTTTTACGCCGGGATGGCGGCAAAGCCGGGGGGGCCGTCTGCCCCCCCACGGCCTGACGGCCTCCCCCCCGAGGATATTTCTGAACAGATGAAAGGGCAGACCACGCCCTATCACATGCCGGTCGAGGATTTTATCGGGGACGAGATTGTTGCTGCATTGAAGCAGCAGTCGGAATACCTGGAGCGGCGGCGCGCGATTGAGGCGTGGAATGACACCAGCCCGGTTCTGAAGCGCGGGATTGCGCTGGTGCCGGTGAAATTCGGGATTTCCTTTACGCTGACCCATCTCAACCAAGCGGGTGCGCTGGTGCATGTCTATCAGGATGGGTCCATTCATCTGAACCATGGTGGCACGGAAATGGGCCAGGGCTTGTTTCAGAAGGTGGCGCAGGTGGCGGCAACGGTGTTCGGGGTCGGCGCGGAGGCGGTAAGGATCACCGCAACGGACACGGCCAAAGTACCCAATACCAGCGCCACGGCGGCCTCTTCCGGGTCTGACCTTAACGGAATGGCGGCGCAGGCGGCCTGCCGGACAATCCGCAACCGCATGGCAGAGTATTTGGCGCAACAGCATCAGGCGGCCCCTTCGGATGTCAGGTTTGAAGGCGGGCGGGTTTTGATTGGGGCAGCGGACCTGAGCTTTGCCGAGGCGGCGGCGATGACTTACGCGGGGCGGGTTTCGCTGTCGGCGACCGGGTTTTACGCCACGCCCAGGATCACCTGGGACCGCAAGAACGGCACCGGTCGTCCGTTCTTTTATTTTGCCTATGGTGCGGCGGTGACTGAGGTGGTGATCGACACGCTGACCGGCGAAAACCGGATTTTGCGCACCGACATCATCCATGACACCGGGTCAAGCCTGAACCCGGCGCTGGATATCGGCCAGATCGAAGGTGCCTATGTTCAGGGTGCGGGTTGGCTGACGATGGAAGAATTGGTCTGGGACGTGCGGGGCATTCTGCGCACCCATGCCCCCAGCACCTACAAGATCCCCGCTTGCTCGGACCGCCCGCCGGTGTTCAACGTGGCATTGTGGGGGCGCGAGAACCCTGAAGATACCGTTGGCCGCAGCAAGGCCGTGGGCGAGCCCCCCTTCAACCTTGGCATCTCGGCGCTGATGGCTTTGTCCGACGCGGTGGCCGCATGCGGTGTCAGGAAATCCTACGTTGCCCTGGACGCCCCCGCGACGCCCGAGCGGATTTTGGCAGCAGTCCGGAGGCAGCGCGATGTTTGACCTGGCCGCCCTGGAGCAGGCGGTGGCCAGACATGGCCGCGTCGCCCGTATCGTCATTGCCGGTTTTGACGGCTCTAGCCCGCGTGAGATCGGGGCCGCGATGCTGGTCTGGGCTGCGGGCCAGAACGGCACCATCGGTGGTGGTGCGCTGGAATGGCAGGCGGCGGCCCGTGCTCGCGCCATGCTGGCCAGCGGCGGCACCCGGCTTGACCGCGACGCGTTGGGGCCAAAGCTGGGGCAATGCTGCGGCGGGGTCGTGACCCTGTTGACGGAGGTTCATACCGCCGAAACCCTGACAAGGATTGTGGGCGAGGTTGTCGCCCGCCCGGTTGACAGCTCGGCCATGCCGCTTGCGGTAAAGCGCCTGCTGGACCGAGCACGGGGCCAGGGCGTGATGCCGCAGCCCGGCCTGGTGCAGGGCTGGATGGTGGAGGCTGTCGCACGGCCGCAGCGCCGCATCTGGGTTTGGGGGGCGGGCCATGTCGGGCGGGCTGTCGTCTCAGTCCTCGCTCCATTGCCGGGGCTGGACATCACCTGGGTCGATGTGGACGCCGCGCGCTTTCCGGCGGATATTCCCGCGGGGGTAACGATGCTGCCCGCGATTGAGCCTGCGCGGCTGGTGGCCCATGCCCCCAAAGACGGCGAACACCTGATCGTGACCTATTCGCACGCGCTGGACCTTGATCTGTGTCACCGGTTGCTGAGCCACGGTTTTGCCCGCTGCGGCCTGATCGGCTCGCGCACAAAATGGGCGCGGTTCCGGGCGCGACTGACGGCCCTTGGCCATAGCGCCCCGGACATCAGCACGATAGACTGCCCGATTGGTGACACCACCCTAGGCAAGCATCCGCAGGCCATCGCGATCGGCGTTGCCATGGCCCTGCTGCACCCCGAATCCAACGCCACACAACAGGAGAGTGCGCTATGACAGCCCGGACCGAAGAGCTTTTGGCCATTCGGGGCGTGACCAAGGCCTATCCCGGCGTGGTCGCGAACAGTGATGTGTCTTTTGAGATCGCGCGGGGCGAAATCCACGCGCTTCTGGGCGAGAACGGTGCCGGAAAATCGACACTGGTCAAAATGATCTATGGCCTGGTGAAACCCGACAGCGGCACGATGCAGTTGCACGGTCAGGCCTATGCCCCGCCGGAACCGCGCATTGCCCGTTCCTCGGGGGTGGCGATGGTGTTTCAACATTTTTCACTGTTCGAGGCGCTGAATGTCGCCGAGAACGTCGCGCTTGGCATGGAAAACCCGCCGCGCATGCGCGAACTCGCGGCGCGGATCACGAAGGTTTCGGAAGAATACGGGCTGCCGCTTGACCCTTCGCGCATGGTCGGGGATCTTTCGGCCGGAGAACGCCAGCGGGTCGAGATAGTTCGCTGTCTGCTCCAGGACCCCAAGCTGCTGATCATGGACGAGCCGACCTCGGTGCTGACCCCGCAAGAGGTCGATATCCTTTTCAAGACCTTGCGCCAATTGTCGGCAGAGGGCACCGCCATCCTCTATATCAGCCACAAGCTGGAAGAAATCCGGGCGCTGTGCGACGAGGCGACGATCCTGCGGCGCGGCAAGGTGGTGGGCACCTGTACCCCGCGTAAGGTGTCGGCCCGCGACATGGCCGAGATGATGGTTGGTGCCGTGCTTACCCCGCCCGCCCGTGCCGCGCGCAAGGAATGGCCCGAAACGGCTCCGGCGCTGGAGGTCGCGGCCCTGTCGGTCGACAGCCCCATCCCCTTTGGAACATCCCTGAAAAATATCAGCTTTGCCGTCAGACGCGGCGAGATACTGGGAATCGCGGGGGTTGCGGGCAATGGCCAGGATGAATTGTTGCTGGCCCTGTCGGGCGAATTGCGCAGCAGTCCGGAAATGGTGAAGACCTTTGACACGCCGGTCGGTGCGCTCGGGCCGAATGACCGGCGGAAGCTTGGCTTTGTCGCGGCCCCCGAAGACCGCCTGGGCCATGCTGCCGCCCCCGACATGAGCCTGGTGGAAAATGCGTTGCTGTCAGGTGATGTGCGCATGGAACTGACGAAAAACGGATTCATTGACTGGGCCAAAACCCGCGCCTGGGCCGAGCGCATCGTCGAACAATATGATGTGCGAACCCCTGGCACCTGGGTCGCCGCCCGCGCCCTTTCGGGCGGGAACCTGCAAAAATTCCTGATGGGGCGAGAACTCAGTCAGTCCCCCGATATCATCGTGATCAACCAACCGACCTGGGGTGTGGACGCCTCAGCCGCCGCCTTCATCCGCCAGGAAATTCTGGACCGGGCGGAAGAAGGGGCCGCCGTTGTGGTGATCAGCCAGGACCTCGACGATCTGCTGGAAGTCTCGGACAGGTTCGCCGCCATGAACGAAGGCCGCATGACCGACCCCCGCCCGACCGAGGGGCTGACTGTGGACGAGATTGGCATGATGATGGGAGGAGCCCATGGCATGGAGGTGTCACACCATGTCGCATAGTGTGCCGCCCCCGAACCTTGCGCCAATTTTTTTGAAAAAAGATTGCAAATTCCTACACAGGAATTTCGCCCCTGACCTGCTGATCGGAGAAGAAAGATGCTGATCCTGGAAAAACGCCCTTCACCGTCGCAGTTCTGGACGATCACGACCCCGGTTCTTGCGGTCGTCCTGACCATGATTGCGGGTGGTGTCCTCTTTGCGATGCTGGGGAAAAACCCTGTCGTCGCCATCCGCACAATATTCTGGGACCCGGTTTTCGGCGAGTTCGCTTTTTACCTGCGCGGGCAATTGCTGGTGAAGGCCGGCCCGTTGATCCTGATTTCTGTCGGCCTGTCGCTGGGTTTCCGCGCCGGCATCTGGAACATCGGGGCCGAGGGGCAATATATCATCGGCGCCATCTTTGGCGCAGGTGTGGGTCTTGCCTTTTTCCCGACTGAAAACCGGTTGATCTTTCCGGTCATGGTGCTGGCCGGGGCCTTCGGGGGCTGGTTCTGGGCGATGATCCCGGCGATCCTGAAAACCCGGTTCAACACCAATGAAATTCTGGTGTCGCTGATGATGGTCTACATCGCGCAGACCATTCTTGCGAAGGCGGCCACCGGATTTTTGCGAAATCCGCAGGGCATGGGATTTCCGGGCAGCCGGAACTTTGCCACCTTTCCCGCAGCACGAAACCCCGAGTTGATAGCAGGCTCCGGCATGCACTGGGGCGTGGTGGCGGGCTTTATCGCCGTGATTTTTGCCTATGTGCTGCTGCAACGCCATATTCTGGGCTTCCAGATCAAGCTCGCCGGACAAGCCCCCCGTGCCGCGCGCTTTGCCGGCGTTGCCCCGACCCGGCTGGTGGTGATGTGCATGGGCATTTCCGGCGGCCTTGCCGGGCTTGCCGGGATGTTCGAGGTCACGGGACCCGCCGGGCAGATCAGCATTGATTTCGCTTCGGGCTACGGATTCACCGCGATCATCGTGGCTTTCCTTGGACGTCTGAATCCGGTGGGGATCTTGCTTGCCTCGCTGGTGATGGCACTGACCTATGTCGGGGGCGAGATGGCCTCGACCAATCTCGGTCTGCCCCGGGCCGCCATCCAGGCCTTTCAGGGAATGCTGCTGTTTTTCCTGCTGGCCGTTGATCTCTTGTCGAATTACCGTATCCGGTTGTTGAACGGGAGGGCCGCGTGATGGATATTGGTGGTATCAATCCGGCCGTTTTGGTGGCGTCGCTGATGGTGGCCTCGGTGCCGATCATGCTGGCGGCAATCGGCGAATTGGTGACGGAAAAAGCCGGCGTTCTGAACCTTGGGGTCGAGGGCATGATGATCATGGGGGCGATCTGCGGTTTCGCCACGGCGGTCGAGACCGGCAGCCCTTTTCTGGGGTTCATCGGCGGCGCGCTCGGGGCGACGGCGGTAAGCCTGATCTTCGGCTATCTGACCCAGGTCCTGCAAGCAAACCAGGTGGCCACGGGCCTTGCGCTGACCCTGTTCGGGCTGGGGCTTTCCAGCCTGATCGGCCAGGGTTATGTCGGCATCAAACCTCCGCCGACCGGCGTTGTGCCTTTCGGCCCTCTGGTCGATATTCCGGTGTTGGGGCGGATCCTGTTCCAGCATGATCCGATGGTCTATCTGTCGATCCTGATCGTCGCGGCGGTCTGGGCGGTGCTGAAATTCACCCGGACCGGGTTGATCATCCGTGCGGTGGGCGAAAGCCACGAGGCAGCCCATGCCCTTGGGTACAAGGTCACGCGCATCCGCATTCTGGCCACCATGTTCGGCGGGGCCATGGCGGGTCTTGGCGGGGCCTACATCAGCCTGGTGCGTGTGCCGCAATGGACTGACGGCATCACCGCCGGGGCGGGCTGGATCGCGCTGGCGATCGTGGTGTTTGCCAGCTGGAAGCCGTGGCGGGTGCTGATCGGTGCCTATCTTTTCGGCGGGATCACCGTTTTGCAACTCAATCTTCAGGCAGCGGGCGCGCGTATTCCGGTAGAGTACTTGTCGATGTCGCCTTATCTGATAACCATCATCGTGTTGGTCATCATGTCTTCGGGCAAAGGTCGGGCGTCAATGAACGCGCCTGCGGCCTTGGGCCAGAACTTTCACGCCTCGCGCTGATGCGGGGCGCATTCAAACCGGGCCGCAAAGTGCCCGTAAAACAGGGAGAAACCATATGAAACGCAGATATTTGTTGGCAACAGCCGCCCTTGGCCTTGGCCTCGCATTCAGCGGCAGCGCCCAGGCTGCAGGCATGGACAAGGTAAAGGCCTGCTTCGTCTATGTCGGCCCCGTCGGAGACGGCGGCTGGACCTATCAGCATGATCAGGGCCGTCAGGCCGTTGTCGCCGCCTTTGGCGACAAGGTCGAAACCGTCTTTCAGGAAAGCGTGCCGGAAGGTGCTGATGCTGAGCGGGTTCTGACGCAGATGGCGCTTCAGGGCTGCAACATCATCTTCACCACGTCCTTCGGCTATATGGATGCAACCAACGCCGTTGCCGCCAAATTTCCGAATGTGAAGTTCGAACACGCCACCGGATACCGCCGCGATACCCCGAACGTGTCAACCTATGGCGCGCGCTTCTATGAGGGCCGCGCTGTTATCGGCACCATTGCGGGCCGCATGACCAAGAGCAACAAGATCGGCTATATCGCGTCCTTCCCGATCCCGGAAGTGATCCGCGGCATCAACGCGACCTTCATCCACGCCAAAAAGGTGAACCCCGACGTCAGCCTTTCGGTCGTCTGGGCCTACACCTGGTTCGACCCTGCAAAAGAGGCCGATGCCGCCAAGGCGCTGATCGAACAGGGTGTTGACGTGATTGTGCAGCACACCGATTCAACCGCACCCCTCGCTGAAGCGGCCAAGACCCCCGGCACGATCGGCTTCGGCCAGGCATCGGACATGGCCGGATACAAGCCAAGCCCGCGTGTTTCCTCGATCATCGACAACTGGGGCCCCTATTATGTCAAGCGCATCGGCGCCCTGCTGGACGGCAGCTATGAACAGGTGGATGCCTGGGAAGGTATTGGCGGCGGCGAAGTGCTGATCGGCGATATTACCGAAGCGGTTCCGGCCGACGTAAAAGCCGAGGCCGAAGCCCTGCGCGACGCCATCGGGGCCGGCACCTACCATCCGTTCACCGGCCCGCTGAACAAGCAGGACGGCACGCCATGGCTGGCCGAAGGGGAAACCGCACCGGACGGCGACCTGCTTGGCATGAACTTCTATGTCGAAGGCATGACTGGCGACATTCCGCAGTAGACCTGACAGGAGCGGGGGGCTGTCGGCCCCCCGACGGCTTGCAGCCTCCCCCCCGAGGATATTTCTGAACAGATGACAGGGCTGCGGACGACCGCTGCCTTTTTTTCCGCTTTCCGCGCGATTTGCGGCATGGCAGGGTGCCGGGATGGATTTCGATTTTCTGATCATTGGCGGTGGGATTGCCGGGGTGTCTCTGGCAGCCCGACTGGCCGGTTCGGGCAGGGTTGCGCTGCTGGAGGCCGAGTCGAGCCTCGCCTGGCACGCCTCTTCCCGCTCGGCCGCATTGTTCGAGGCGAGTTACGGGCTGGCGCCGGTTGTGGAATTGACGCGGGCGTCTGAGGCGTGTTTTCGGGCAGCCCCCGGTGTGTTGCGCCCGCGCGGAATGATGGTTGTCGGCAAGGTCGGCGACGCCGCCGCGTTCGATGCCGATTGCGCTTCGATGGATCTGGTGCCGGTCAATCTTGACGCCGCCCGCGCCGTGGTTCCCGTGCTGAACCCCGAAACCGTGGCCCATGTCGCAATGGCTGATCACGCCTGGGACATCGACACCGATCTGTACCTTCAGAACCTTGCCCGTACCGCACGGGCGGGGGGCACCGACATCCGACTGAAAGCCTCGGTCACGGCGATCGGCAGGATGGCGGGTGGCTGGCAGGTGACCACGCCGGGGGCGGTTCTGACCTCGCGGGTGATCGTGAATGCCGCCGGGGCCTGGGTTGACCATGTTGCCGCCATGGCCGGGGTGCGCGCCCTGGGCTTTTCCCCGCTGCGCCGGTCGATGGCCCGCATCCCGGCACCGGGCGGCCATGACATTTCGCGTTGGCCGATGATCTTTGGCACGGGCGAGGCCTGGTACTGCAAGCCAGACGCCGGAGCGCTTCTGGTATCACCTGCGGATCAGGACCTGGTCGTGCCGCACGATGCCTTTGCTGATGACATGGTGCTGGCCGAGGGCCTCGCCCGCTATGAGGAAATGGTGACGCAACCGGTGACGCGGATGATCGCAAACTGGGCCGGCCTGCGGACATTCGCGCCCGACAGGGTATTGGTGATCGGCCATGACGCTGCCGAGCCCGGTTTTTTCTGGCTGGCCGGTCAGGGTGGCTACGGCTTTCAGTCCAGCCCCGCCGCCAGCCAACTTGCCGCCGATCTGTTGCTGACGCGCGCGCCTGACCTCGACTGCGCCCTTGTCACCAGGCTGTCGCCGCACCGCTTTATGTGACCGGTGCAATCCGGCTGGTCCGCCCCCCGCAAATCGAAAAGCCCCGCCGTTTCGGGCGGGGCCCTGGTTGTGCTGCCCTGCCCTAACCGTTGATGCGGATACGCGCGTTGGTCGGGTCAAACGGGCTGTCCTCGACCACCACCGCGTCCCATTCCTGCAACAACATCTTGACCTTCAGCCTGGTGCCGACTTCGGCCAGACCGGGGGTCACGTAGCCCATGCCAATCTGCTTGCCAAAAGCCACAGACCAACCGCCCGAAGTCAGGCGACCCACCTTTTTGCCATCGACAAAGATCGCCTCCTTGCCCCAGGGGTCGGCGTCTTGCGGCCCGTCGATCAGCACGGTCACGCATCTGGAGCGGATGCCGATGTCGAGCATCGCGTGCTTGCCCTGGAAATCTTTTGACAGGTCGATGAAGCGGTCCAGCCCGGCCTCGGCGGGCGTCGCATCGCGGCCCAGTTCGTTGCCGAAGGCGCGGTAGGATTTCTCTTGCCGCAGCCAGTTTTGCGCCCGTGCGCCGACCAGCTTCATTCCGTGCGCCTCGCCCGCCTTCAACAGCAGATCCCACAGATAGCGGTTCATCTCGATCGGGTGGTGCAACTCCCATCCCAACTCGCCGGTATAGGCGACGCGGATGGCGTTGACCGGGCACATCCCCAGTTCCAACTTGCGCGCCGACAGCCACGGGAAGCGTTTGTTCGACAGCACGGTGTCCGGCTCGGCATCCTTCACGATGTCGCGCAGGATGTCGCGCGCCTTTGGCCCGGCCAGCGCGAACACCCCCCATTGCGAGGTGACATCGTTGATCTCGACCGCGGCACCGCCCGCCGTGATGAAATCTTCTGCCGATTTGCGCAGATAGTCGGCGTCATAGGCCGTCCAGGCACCGGCGGAGACAAGGTAGTACTCGTTCTCGCCGTTGCGCACGATGGTGTATTCGGTGCGCGTGGTGCCGGTTGGTGTCAGCGCATAGGTCAGGTTGATGCGCCCGACATTGGGCAGCTTGTTGCAGGTGAACCAATCGAGGAACGCGGTCGCGCCCGCTCCGCGCACCGTGTGTTTGCTGAAGGCAGATGCGTCGATCAGCCCGGCGGTTTCGCGCAAGCCTTCGGCCTCGGCCCTGGCATATTGCCACCAGGCGCCGCGACGGAAGCTGCGGGAATTATGGTCAAAATCGGCTGGTGCGTCCTTCGGCCCATAATAGTTCGGGCGCTCCCAGCCGTTGACCTGCCCCATCTGCGCGCCAAGCGCGATCTGCTTGTCATAGACCGGCGTGGTGCGCAACGGTCGGCAAGCCTCGCGCTCCTCATCTGGGTGGTGCAGGACAAAGACGTGATCGTAGCATTCTTCGTTCTTGCGCGCGGCATATTCAGTGGTCATCCAATTGCCGTAGCGGCGCGGGTCCAGGCTTGCCATGTCAATCTCGGCCTCGCCCTGCGTCATCAACTGCGCGAGGTAATGGCCCGTGCCGCCCGCCGCCGTGATGCCAAAGCTGAAACCCTCGGCGATCCACATGTTGCGCAGGCCGGGCACCGGGCCAACCAGCGGGTTGCCGTCGGGCGTATAGCAGATCGGGCCGTTGAAATCATCTTTCAACCCCACGGTTTCCGACGACGGCAGACGGTGCAGCATGCTCATGTATTCCGCCTCGATCCGCTCCAGATCCAGCGGGAACAGATCGGCGCGGAAGCTGTCGGGAACGGCATATTCAAACCGCGCCGGTGCGCCTTTTTCATAGGGCCCCAGGATCCAGCCGCCACGTTCCTCGCGCACATACCACTTGGCATCGGCGTCACGCAGCACCGGGTGTTCGGGGTTGTTCTTGCGGAATTCCACCAGCATCGGGTCAGGCTCGGTCACGATGAACTGATGCTCGACCGGAATCGCCGGGATCTTGACGCCCAGCAACCGCGCCGTGCGCTGCGCGTGGTTGCCCGTCGCGGTGACCACATGTTCGGCATGGATCTCGAAGGTTTCTTCCGAGGCGACAAGGTTGCCGCCCCTGTCCATCATCCGCGTGCAGGACACAATCCATTCGCTGCCCGTCCAGCGGTAGCCATCGACCTGGATTTTGCGCTCGATCGTGGCACCGTGCTGGCGCGCGCCCTTGGCCATCGCCTGGGTGACGTCGGCGGGGTTGATGTAGCCGTCCTGCGGGTGAAACAGCGCCCCGACAAGATCATCGGTGCGCAGCAGCGGCCAGCGCTCCTTCATCTGCGCCGGCGTCATGAATTCGTGGTGGACATCTGCCGAGTCCGCGACGGCGGAATACAGCATGTATTCATCCATCCGCGCTTTGCACTGCGCCATGCGCAGGTTGCCAACCACGGCAAATCCGGCGTTCAGCCCTGTCTCCGCTTCCAGCGATTTGTAAAAATCAACCGAGTATTTGTGGATATGCGTTGTCGCATAAGACATGTTGAACAACGGCAGCAACCCTGCCGCGTGCCAGGTCGAGCCCGATGTCAGCTCGTCACGCTCCACCAGCAGGGTGTCCCAGCCCGCCTTGGCCAGGTGATAGGCAATACCATTGCCGACGGCACCACCGCCAACGACCAAAGCTTTGACATGGGTTTTCATCCGCGCGACTCCTGAAACGGGAAAGATTGGCCCCTTCATGCCCGATTGCACAGAACAAGGGCAATATCACCCGACATTTGACAGCCGAAAACGACATCCGCCCAAAGGCCCTCCAATCGCCGGCCCTTTTTCACCCATATCAACACAAGCCAGGCCGTCCGACCGCCCCCGAACGCACACCCCGTGTCTGTTTGCCGCAACTTCTTTTCGGCCCAAATATCCAGATCCAACGCCTGCCACCGACCCACTCCCGAAAAACAAACCCCACCCGTCACCGACCATGGCAATGCCGCCCAAGGGGCCTCGATGGCCCCGCCGGGCGGCGCCCCCCCCCCC
>TARA_R110002110_G_scaffold415552_2_pt1 | contig 20364 bp, 22 predicted proteins | sample TARA_R110002110 | Tara Oceans TARA_R110002110 (sample SAMEA4397330) | marine metagenome | biome: Polar Biome; feature: [SRF] surface water layer (ENVO:00010504); material: water (ENVO:00002006), including particulate matter (ENVO:01000060) such as... | depth 5 m
GAATTGGTTGCGGGAGTTCGTCACTACCGACAGCGAATGCTGATCGTGCTAGCTGTTTAGCAGACGGAGGCGAGTACCAGTCTCCATTGATCGTCAATTAACATATTGATTTAAAATTGAAAAATATTCAAGAAAGTGTCCAAAGTAGAGTCCAATTCCGTGTCTGGAGGCGAATACCGGAAGATGCTAGTGTTGAGTGTAAGTGTTTTAAAAGCAATGCTGTAGGGAATTATCAGATTTCGTGGGTCACACACAAAAAAACTCACGCCACATGCCTCAGTTAGATGAGGTCCACATCATCAAATCCACCTTCGCAAAACCAGTCACTCTGAGATGCTGTCCGATACATAGCAGTCTTCCACGAATTCCGCTGATGATGTTCAGATGATAATGCAGCGTCCACAAGAAACTCTTGAACCCCTTCCTCACCGACATCATCTAGGACCCGCCGGAGGTTAAGTCTAATTGAAGCCAACTCGTCATTGGCCTCGGTGGTATACAGTTCGCTTAGATTGAGATTATCAAACTGTGATTTGAGCCGCAGAAGTTCCATTGCCGGAAGGCCACATCCATGGTCCACGTTGAACAGAAACACCGCCATCGGGCCTTCGAGCAATTCTGCTGTCAGCCATGTTTGATGATCAACGTTGTCAAAGTAGGGGTGTAGAGGAAGGTCCTCCAATCGGTCTGCGTCACCCGCCAATTTATCCTTGTTACAATCCGAGCAAGATGGCACGAGGTTCATTGGAGTGACGCTGAATGCGGGATATTTGCTCTTGGGCAGGAAATGGTCGAGTTGCCTGACCCGTCGATGACCGCAATATGGGCAGCGGCTGTTGGGTGCCAGTCCCATGATTGCATCGTAAATATGCCGTCCGCCACGTCCCGCCAGGCCACCCGAGTACAGGTATTCCATGTCTGACTTCTGCACGGTTCCAGCTACCACCTCGTGGGGAGCGAGTGCGTGCAACGTAGAGGCCGCACCGTGCCCTGAATACGTCTCCATGACGGCCAGTATTCCGTTTCTGGCCGCGTTTATGCGTACCGTTCTCTCATGAGCAGGGTTGAGGCGTGATCTCGATGCGTCCAGGGCTTCCACCTCGTTAGAGCCCGGTGCTTGCAGCGACCACATTAGCCTTTGGACTTTTTGTTTTGCAGAGCGATTAGGCTACGTATTAGGCCACGGCCTTCGGAACCAATCTGGCTATTGTATTCGTTCATTACCTCGTCATACTCACCTTCCTCAATCACGGTATCACGAATGAGGTTGTAGAAACCCGCCTCTTCAACTTCCAAGCCGAACACTCTGTGTGTGAGTATACCTACGTTCTCTGCAAAGGTTTCGGCTTCTGGTCGATGGGCGACCATGAGTGTATTGTGGCGTTCAAGCTGCCAGGTGCAGTTGGCTGGGACTTCCTGAAGAACTACGGGAGAATGGGTGGCCACAATTGCTACTCCATTTCTATTGTTTAGAAGATCAGATAATGCTCGTACAAAGGCTGAGAGTAGCGGCGGATGAAGGTGAGCCTCTGGTTCATCTAGAAGCACGAGGCTGCGTTCGCGGACTAATTCCACAAGTTTAGTGATTGTTAGAAGAACAATCTTGTGACCAGAGCTAAGGTTCTTAAACCTTGATGCAGCAGTCTTCTTGAATTCTTCGATGTCTTCAATGCCTGCTAGTTCAGATATTCGAGCGATGCGGAATATCGGGTCAGACTCCAACATGTCTAGAGCCCGTTGCCAACGTTTCAACCGACCATCACCGACACACTTTTGGGCACTCACGCTGAACTCTCTAGCCAAGGCACTCAAGTCCTTTACGCCGGGGTCCTCTTTAGCACTGCGTCTTTTGTTCTTTAGTCCAACATATGCATATGTCACGCCTTCGCGAGTGACTTGGCGATCCGTGAGCGGCTCAAATTTGTCAAACGCACTAAATGTAACCGATACAACAGCGGAAAACAGGTTATCCTCAACAGCTAAGAGGTCTTCATCGACAAACCTTCCATCTGCATCTTCATCATTTGTGTCAGTCACAAGAGCACGGATCATCGCATTCAAAATGAATGACTTTCCAATGCCATTTCGACCGATCAGCACATGGATGTTTGATGGTGGGTTGCTCCCTGGCTCGACCTGGAAATCAAGCTGTATCGGTTCGTGTTCGGATGATAACTGCTGTGGTCCGGTATACGTAAAGTCGTATGCTGTAAGTGGAACAGAGCCTGTGATGATTCTAGAGAAACTACCAAGTACAGTTGTTTCTTTGACGCTTCTTAGTAACGATACCCGTGTAACGTCTTCACGACGAGTTTTGCGGAAGAGTTGGTTATCAAACGCTATGTCGTTGAGACAACTAAGAAGTTGGTCGGCTAGACCTAATTCAACAGCTGTTTCATAGTAACTGTCGCTTTGCCCTAGCGAAAAAAACTCTCCATTTAGGCTTTCAAATTGTTCTGGAATGGCAGCACGTCTTTGGCCCTTTGCCATATTAAGTTGGCCAATTTTAACGACACCAATTATTTTCCAATGACCTTCACCATCCGGCGAAAATACGTAGAGGTGATACTTTGTCTCGTAAGTAAACCAATCGTCCCAATCGTCTTCAATCAACACATAGTCGCCTGATTCAACATCAATCTGAAGATTGTTTGATACGTAAAACAAGTTCGTCCTCCTGAGGGCTGACGTACCCGCATTGTGGGTGGCAGCTTGAGTTTGAACTTACTGACTATCGGTAGCTCATCAAGAGCTTAGTTTCATCGTCGGTGGCCTCCTCTCGTAAACGGTCGTTATCCGAGTTCTCGATACCCGCCGCCCGCGTACTGCCCCTGGCCCATAAAGCACGGCCTCCATTAATATCAATTACCCCTATCGAAATATTCTGCCCATCCCGTTATGATGTGGATGAGTTTTGAGAAGGGGGATCAATGAACGTAGGCTATGCACGGATAAGCACGGATTCGCAGACCCACGCCGCCCAGATCGATGCGCTGAAAGCTGCGGGTTGTGAAAAGATATTCACGGAAACAGCTTCCGGCGCCAAGAAGGACCGCCCTGTCTTGGCAGAAGTTTTAGAATATCTTCGTCCCAACTCTGACGACAAGTTAATGGTTTACAAGCTCGACAGAGTTGCCCGCAGTCTTCCGCACCTCATACAGATCATGGAACGGCTCAACCGAGATGGTATCGAATTCCAGAGCCTGACCGAAGCTATCGACACAAAAACACCCGGCGGGCGATTGCTGTTTCACGTGATGGGCGCGATCTCGGCCTTTGAGCGGGACCTCGTGATCGAAAGAACCCAAGCAGGGCTGAAAGCGGCACGGGCGAAGGGACGGATCGGTGGTCGCCCACGGCAGATGACCGAACATAAAATCACTGCGGTCCGTGAACTGCTGGCCAACGGGACACCTGTCAAAGATGCCGCAGCCGCCGTAGGTGTGTCGGTGCCAACCCTGTACCGGTGGCTGCCTGGGGCGTCGCGTTAATTGTCTTGAGCAATCTGCCTCAACCGCACGGACGCGATTTCCAAATACGCGGCGGATAAATCGATTCCAATACCACGACGCCCCAACTGCTGAGCCGCAATCAAAGTCGTGCCTGACCCTACAAACGGATCAAGCACGATACCATCGGCTGGGCATGTTGAAAGGATGGGCCTTTCGCAGAGCGATGGGGGAAATGCCGCGTAATGCGTGTCCCGTCCCTTTGTCCGATCAGGTGCTAGGTCCCACACATCGCCTGGAAGGCTGCCACGGGGATCATATTTCAGTAGGTAGTAACCTTGATCATCAAGGCGGCTTGCGCGGGCAGACGTTTGCAGGCTGTCTGAATGGGTAACGCGGCCACCCCGTAACACGAGGCGGAAGTCATGCAGCAGACCCGCCGCAATCTCGTCAAAGATGATCTCAATCGCATTCTTGGCGGCTTGTTTTTCTGCGTCGGTAAGGCCGTCACTCGCGTTAATCCGTTCAACGCACTTCTTTAGCGTCAGCCCTGTAGCCGTTGTGACTTCCTGTCCATGAAGTCGGGCACATAAGGGTTCGCCACGAATAGCATCCGCATCGAAGTAGTAATCTTCTTGCCTCACCAGATGAAAAAGATGTTCATGCCGGTGTGACAAACGGTTATCGGCACGGTTCAGCGCACCTCCGGTTTTGTGCCAAATCACGTCATTTCTAACCAGCCACCCACAGTCCTCGATCATCCCCAGCACCAGCTGCGGACTTCAGAAATACCGGACAGCGATTACGCTAATTCCCGGACAGCCGTTTCAGTAATTCCCGGACAGCTCGGGCACGGCTGATCATCTGCCTGCGATCATGTTTCGGTTCGGATAGTTTCGGTGTTTTCGGCGGAGGTCAAGGTCGCGTTCCGGTCCTTTCTGCGCATGCTGTCTCCCTTGAGTTCGATGCGGTGTGCGTTGTGGACGATCCGGTCGAGGATGGCGTCGGCAATGGTGGGTTCGCCGATCATGTCATGCCATCCGGACACGGGCAGCTGGGCGGTGATGATGGTAGACCGCCGCTGGTAGCGTTCTTCGAAAAGTTCGAGCAGATCGAGGCGCTGCTGGTCGGTCAGGCCGTGCGTGCCCCAGTCATCGAGCACCAGCAGCTGGACGCGGGCCAGCTTGTCGACGAGGCGGGGGAAGCGCCCGTCGAGGCGTGCCATGGCCATGTCCTCGAAGAGCCGCGGCATTCGGACATAGGACACGGAATGATCCAGGCGTGCGGCCTGATGGCCGAAGGCGCAGGCGAGCCAGGTCTTGCCGGTGCCGGTCTGGCCTGTGAGGATGATCTGCTCGCGGGCCTTGATCCAGTCGCCCTGGGCGAGTGTGACCCCATGGTTGCCGCCATCGACACCAACCCAGTGCAGCCGCAGATGAAGGGCCGCCAGATACACCTGAAGCGAGCCGATGTTGCCCCGCCCCTGCTCAAGCAGGCGAATTGTCGGAATGCTGAGGCCCGACATCCGTGATACGTCAGCCAATCGGAGATCAAGTTTCAGACGGAGATCGGAAAGAATGGAGTGAAGAATTTGATGCATATTCTCTTCATATCACGATGACTGAGAAGAAATAAATATGCATCATATTTGAACGTTTCCGACACGCCTCGACTGCTAACTCGCCGGTGCAGATAACTATACAAATTCAAACGCGATCCCAAAAGGGAACAACGACCTTTCCCGCTACCTCTATCTTTGCGGACAAACGGCTAATGGTCGTCACTGCGATGATGGCAGGTGAATCGAATTTTTCACGCCTCCCCTGTTTGCACCATTCCAAATATTGGGCGTTGCGTCAGCCAGAAATTCAGGCATATCTGTAACGCATGAATAGCCCAAAACCCGTTACGCCTTGCAGCCATTGCCGTGGAAAAATGGCGGACGATTTCAATCGTTCTGACCGACGTTTCTGCTCAAATAAATGCCGACAAGCAGACTACCGACGGCGGGTGAATGCTGCAACGAAACCCATTGAAGCTCTAGTACGCGGCGGCAATGCCGATTTGATCAAGCAAGTGGCTCGTCTTTATGCGAGCGATCCTCAGGCTACGATTGCCGACGTGACCTTTGGTAAAGGTGCCTTCTGGACCAAGACAGAACACTTGAATGTCACCGGCTCCGACATCGTAACCGTGCCAGCGCGCCCTTATGATTTTCGAAACTTGCCATACGAGGACCAGTCGTTTGACATCGTTGTTCTCGACCCACCCTATTTACCCGCACCGGGCAAGTTCATGGCAAATGACCGATATCAGAATTCTGAGACAACCAAGGGTTTACTCTACCCCGCTATCCGTGAGCTTTACCAGTTGGGGATGGTAGAAGCGGCACGTGTTGCGCGGCGACAGATTTGGGTGAAATGTAAAGATACAGTCTCGGCTGGTCGGCAATGTTGGTTGCATCACCATGTTCTACAAGATGCTGAGGCGATAGGATTGGTCGGTCGCGACCTGTTCGTTTTGGACGCCACATCGCGGATGCCCAGTTCACGTTGGAGTATTCAACACCATGCTAGGAAGTCGATGTCATATCTGTGGGTCTTTGACGTTCCCGCCAAACGGGCTGTTGCTGCCGTCAAAGACTGATTTCGATGCAGCAGGTCAACTTGTGCATCTAACACTGATTCAGTCCTGACGCCGAACCCATGATGAGCCTAATCTGCCAGTATATATTGGAAACCAGTAACGCCACGGCTCCAACCGCAAAGGTTCTGGGCGAGTGCGATCAGCAGGTGCATGAGCCCGTATCCCTTGTGGTCCCCTCGGACAAATCCATCTTCAATCGTCACAAGGCCGTGGCTAACCGTGAATGTCATGGACGCGATGCATTTTTCGGGGGCTGCGGTTTCCCAGAGATCGATCAACAAAACACCCGTTTCATTAGGCTCAATCGCGCCGGTAATTCTTGCACTCAGATGGAAATACGGATGAGGGCAGCCCCCATCGGGCATGAATCTGACCGAGATAAAGATGTCATCCTTGCATCGCAGATCGGCTGGTTCAAAAGAAACGGGGCCTTCAAATTGCTTGATGTCGGTCATGGTGTTCCTCGGTTTGCTTACCATCGTATTTAGGAAAAACGACTTCGGCACAGACACCATTATGGGTGATATCACGTCAGCAATTTCACAAGTGATGTTATTGGCGTGGCAACACATGCGCTGCTATTTGTCGAACAGTATGACGGAAACGGGCATAGCTTCTTCAGCCATCGGCACTTCACCGATGGTGTTACTTGCGATTTTCGATGGTTTTGGTCCCAAAATTACGAAATTGGCACTCACTTTTTGCCGATTCATGCTCTTGTCACCCAAAACCGACCAAATTGTGGTCAGACGGGCGTTAGGAGTCCAACTATTCCAGCGGGATTTCCACATAGTCAAGAAAATCAATGTCTTGTGCGGTATTATCCGTTGACCAGTTCTTTATATAACCCAGAGCCTGAAAGAAGCGTTCCCTAATGCAAGAACCATGTTTAAGCCAAACCTGAGGCTTGCCAATGATGTTGATCATACCCGAAAACCAAAGATGGATGAACTGCTCACCATAGCTGAGTTTATCCCAGTACTTCTTTACGAAATCCAAACGTTCCATGACTTGAAGCTCGATCACCCGTGACGGATCAATCTTAACGCCCGTGATGGCCAACGGCTTTCCCATCGAGAATTGACGGTTCTTTTTGGTCCATGTGGAATCCAGTATCGCATAGCCAAGAATGGCGGCTTTCGTCTGCTGATAAGTGTTGAACTTGATTTCAGTCTTTTGAAGCGCGGAATACTCGAAATACCCCTGCCCACCATGTGTGATCTGCCCGTGTGCATTGATGCGTTCTGGCTGAATCTTCCTGACGCAAACTCTGCGGTTTCCGACAAATGCATCACTGATGATTTTCCGAACCTTCCTTTTGGTCAGGTGTGGGTCTGCGACAATGCCGTGCCAGTGCAGCAAGGCGAAGAGATCATCTGGTCGATTGATTGCATCAAGATTTGGTGGGAGTTCTGATGCTGGCAAGATGGCCGCGACTTCGGCAGCGGTTTTCAGGACGAACTGAAAGTTGCCCTCAATCTGTGCGCCAAAGGTGAAGTTAATGAAACACGCCCGCATCCGTGGTCGGCAGATATCAGTTGAAAGTTTCGCATTACCGTCAAGTGACACAGCCAAAAGCATGATTGTGACCGCATGGCGAGTCTCATCTGGAAAGCCAGACTGCTTCTTTTCCATGCGTTCACCAGCACGGCTTGCGTAGGATCGACCTGCATCGATGCCACACTCATTAAAGCCTTCAGGCGTCTTGAAATCCCTGCGGCGTGGGTGGTCGCTGGCTTTGCGTGGTTTCCGCCGCCTTGTGGCACATTGTTTGGCAGTCTTTTGCAGTGAGATCAGTTTGTCTTGCCGTGACAGAATCATCCCAATCCTTGGATCAGATGTGGCATCAAACTCGCTCTGAAGAAGATTGCGTTTTTTGCGTTGGTCCTCTGCAAGACCCTCTTTGCCAATACTCGTTGCCGTGATGTTGTCGCGCATTCCGCGCAGGGTTGGTCTGGTCATGTTGTATGTCTCCTATGACGTTTGGGTGCAGCCAAAGGAAGATAGTGTGATTTTCGATGAGGCTTTAATGTGCCGCATGTGCAGCCTGCCCATTCTCCCCGCCATTGCCCTATGGTGCATGGCTATTTAGTCAGACCGGTGTCGGTTCCTGCTTGGATTGAGACAAGGCAGTCGTACAGGTGCCAAACCAGTGTCTGCTAATTGTCGGCATCGCCTAAATACAATGAGGAGGACGCCCGATGTTTAGACGATATTCAGTGCGCAATTTGAATGAAGATGCCATCGATATGTTGGCCGATATCAAGGCCGAAGAACGCCGCGAATTTGGGGCCATATTGGAGGACTGCATTGGCGACTATTGGCGGCAAATCTTCGATGACGCCGAAGAAGGCACCACCGACTCGCCGGAGGTGGTCTGATCTTGGCCATACCGTGTCATTAGTTGCACTGGAATCGCAACGCCTCCAACGCTGCTGAAGAACCGTTGAGGGGGTATGATGCAATAGCTGTTCCGCCTTCAAACACTGTAAGTTTGCGGCCAGATATCAACTGCGGGATGATACCTTTACGCCAGACTGGGTAAGCATAAAGGTCAGAGGTCATGCCCTCGGCGTTCGACTGTTTGGTGAAGGTAAAGGTTTCTGGTGCCGCCCCATCGACACTAAAACCAAACTTAATTTCATCACCAATCCAACACAGTGGGCAGGCATACATTCGTGCCGTTGGGATGGTTGCTGAAGGACCAGCCGGTGTGCACGAGAACTCCAAGTAGTTGCCGTCGGATCGGATCGATGCCACCCCATCCGCAAAGACCCACCTTTCGTAGACCACCGGTGGCTCAGAGACGCCCTGTGAGGGCGCAGGGCAAGCCGTCCATGCCGCCACCCTATCATTACGGTTGATGGTAACACCTGCGTCCGTTTTGGTGATCTGCACAGGATCGGAATAAGTCTCCCCCTCCCCAGAACACATGGCAGTGAACATGATCCCGACACCATTCGAGGCGGGCTGTGGGTTCGTCAGTTCACACCGATTCTCGACCCCATCCAAATACCCATCACCAATGCTGAGGGCACCACCATCCATGCCAATATGGTCAGGGTTGCAGGACCAACCTGTGGTCCCCGTCGGGTAATAAAGGCCATCGAAATCGGTGACCGTTTGGGCCGACACGGATGTTGCGCTCATGACGACCAGTATGGCGGTAGCGAATGTCCGTCGTGTTGTCATGTCGATAATCCTCCTGGTAGTCGGTTTAATCTTACTCAACTGATCTATTCAGAAAACTCTGGCCATGATCACGCAACTTTGCAATCCCAGCTTTTGCCGTGGATACCGGCGGCACGATACCCGTGGCATCGCGCAATTGCTCTTGAGCTTTTGCCACCGCGTTGCGGTAGTCCTCAGGCGACGCACCACTTCCATCAGCGGGCTGAATTTCAGCGAGGGTGATGTTGAGGTAGGGCGACAATAGGTCTTGATAGGCCCGTGCGCGATGGCCGTCGTAGCGCAGTTCGGCATAGGCCATCACATCCCGTTCAGGCAGGCCATCTGCTCGTCGCACGGCGTTGCGGGTCATAATATCCGCCTTGATTTTCTGCCGCTGTTCTTCGCTGGGATCGAGGTCCGCTTGGGTTAGGATGGTTTTCTTCGTCAAGAACAGTTTCCCTCTATGTGATTGCGGGTGACGTGCAGACAGATCGACCTTTCCCACCTTGCATCGGTAAAGATGCGGGATGTTCAGCGCAGGTAGGCCAAGGGCAAGTCTGATCACATTCCGACGCAGCAACCGCTCAAACACCTCTTGCCGATCCACAGCCGTTGGTTTGCGCAATCCCAACACACGTTCATTCTTCAAGAACGGATGTCTTTCACAGTCCATCCAGCGTTCTGCCGTAGGGCTTCATAACTGGCATTCTCTCGGGAGGTTGCACTGATCTGAACGGTTTTCTGGCTGGTTCCTTTGACCAAAGTCACCCAGAAATAACTCTTACTCATAGCTTCCCCTCTTGTTGATCAATTGCGGCCAAACGCATGGGCAGGTCCAAGCCGTGACCGACCAGCCCATCGTCAGGTGACTCAAGCCACAGATCACGCAAGGCGGCTACGTGGACCCCCACCCATGCAAGCCTGTCTTCTGCCGACATCGGAGACCATCGTGTCACGAACCACCCTGCGGCCCCTATTTGCGGGTGCGCAGAGATGACATTTAGATGGGCGGTAATCTGGGGCGGCGTCATCGCTGCGGCTTGAGCCCTAAAATCAGCATCAGTTTCCGCCCGTGCTGATCGGCCCAACATCAATGCCAAGATTAGCAACGTTGGGTATGTCGCTACGCTCAGCACCATCACCCCCGTTACCAATCGGTCTGGCCCAGCCCCGGTTTCAAGTATGTGGATCATCGCATCGATGTATGGCGATGTGATCCAAAGGCCGAGTTCAACGAACAGCGTGACTGCGATCCAGAAGATGGCACCAACTGGTCCCACGCGGGTCCACCCAAGCGTGTAGCCGACAGTGAGGCTGATAACAGTGATGAACACCATACGGCCTTGGATAAGGCTGGAAAGATACTCTGCGATCAATTGGGCACCTCGCTGGAATGGACGTGTGGGATGCCAAAAACTTCGTGATTTGATTGGGCCTGAACGGCGGGGCGCGGCGGCTCTACTCCAAGCGACACCGAAGCGAATTTAGGTTTCATCGATATTTGGCTCCTCGTGCTGCACCATCACTGGTGAAATCAGAAAGTCGTTTGGACTCACCTGACCCTCGGTTGCATCCCAGATCGCTTGGATGGTTTTCCGGTGCGGCAAAACCTTGCCAGATCGGATGCGATACACCGTTGCGGGATCAACACCGATTTGCAGGGCAAACTTCGGGCCAGTCAGCCCATTCAGGCGAAGGTAATCATCTAGCTTCATTTGATATGCTTTATATGCATATCATGCATGATTCGCAAGATATGGAGATAATTTTGTTTTCAGAACATGGGTTTTCCGCATCATGCATTTCGTGCATGATCACCAGACAACAGTTTGTAACGGGATGTTCGGTTGCTCTACCAAGACCTCAAGAAGGCAAGGATAGCCGCAGGGATGACCATGGAGGTCGTTGCCAAACGGCTGGGCATTGCGCAAAGCACATTGAGCAGGATCGAAACCGGGGACACCGGAGTTACATCGCAACGGTTAGCCGACTTGTGTGCGGTTTATGGCGTCAAACCGTCCACCCTGCTGGATGCTGCGGCGGTCAACTCAATGTCTGATCGGGAACTCGACCGCATAGGTGCGGTAATCGAATTCGTGGAACAAGTGCTGGCCGATGTCGTGCCACGTCCAGCCCCCAGCCAAATCCGAAAGACGGTCTTGGCAATATTTCGTCAAGAAACAATTTCGACCGCGACCACCGGATCGGAGTTCGATCCCACGCGATACCACGACCTCATTAAAATACTGACCACGAAAGAATAGCCAAACAGCATGGATCATTCCGCCCACAACAAAATCGTAAGTTTCATATGGTCCATCGCGGATGAGTGCCTTCGGGATGTTTTCGTCCGTGGCAAATATCGAGACGTTATCCTACCCATGTTCGTGCTGCGGCGGTTGGATTGCCTGTTAGAGCCGACCAAACAAGCCCTGCGGGATGAGGTTCAGGATCAGCGGGAGAACTTCAAGCTGACGGAACTCGATGCTGGCGGCCTGCGGGAAGTCACGGGGTATGTATTTTACAACACATCTGAATGGACCCTGAAATCGCTGCTGGGTAATCCATCCCAACTCGAAGCCAACATGGATGCATACCTCAATGGTTTTAGCGACAACGTAAAAGAAATCATCGAGAACTTCGACCTGCGGACACAAGTGCGCAAAATGCTCGCATCAGATGTCCTGTTTGATGTGATTGAAAAATATGTCGCCGAAGACATCAACCTAACACCACATGACAAACGTGGACCCGACGGGCGCGTTCAACCGGGCCTTTCGAACCTCGGGATGGGCTACGTTTTCGAAGAACTGATCCGCAAGTTCAATGAAGAGAACAACGAAGAAGCAGGCGAACATTTCACCCCACGTGAGGTGATCAAATTGATGACTCACTTGTTGTTCGACCCAGTGAAGGACAAGCTACCCCCAGTCATCACAGTCTACGACCCGGCATGTGGTTCGGGTGGCATGCTGACTGAGGCACAGAATTTTATCATCGACCCTGATGGCGGTATTAAGTCATCTGCCGATGTTTACATCTACGGCAAAGAAGTGAACCCAGAGACGTTCGCGATCTGCAAATCCGACATGATGATCAAAGGGAACAATCCCGAGAACATCAAATTAGGATCGACACTGGCGACCAACGAATTCTCATCCATGACGTTCGACTTCATGTTGTCCAACCCGCCCTATGGTAAGTCATGGAAGACCGACCAAAAGTTCATCAAGGACGGCAAGGACGTATTGGACCCACGTTTCAAGATCGACCTTACTGGATACGCCGGCACCATAGAGACCTGCGATGCGACCCCGCGCTCATCTGATGGTCAACTCCTGTTCCTGATGGAGATGGTCGATAAGATGCGCAGGTTGAAGGACAGCCCTGCCGGATCGCGCATCGCATCAGTTCACAATGGATCATCCTTGTTCACCGGTGACGCTGGGGGTGGTGAAAGCAATATCCGCCGCCACTTGATCGAAAATGATATGGTTGAGGCGATCATCCAGCTTCCCAACAACCTGTTCTACAACACAGGGATCACTACCTACATTTGGGTTGTGACGAATAACAAGCCGACCCACAGGCAAGGCAAGGTGCAACTTATCAACGCATCAGAGATGTTTACGAAACGGCGTAAAAACCTTGGCGAAAAGAACTGTGATCTGGCGGATGAACACATCAACACCATCACCGATCTCTTTATGCGTTTGTCGGACGACGGGGTATCCAAGGTCTTCGACAATGCGGATTTCGGGTATCACAAGGTCACCGTTGAACGCCCCCTTCGTAAGATGGCGCAATTCACACCTGAACGCATTGCCACACTACGATTCACGTCTGGATTGCAAGAGATCATGGGCTGGGTTTGGGATCGTTTTGGCGAGGATGTTTACACCAACCTCAAGGCCCATCGTGAAGCCATTGGGGATTACATCGAACGCGAAGAGATCACCCTGACACCCAAGAACCGCAAAGCTCTGCTTGATCCCAAGACATGGACCATCCAGCGGGAGACCATGGAAGAAGCGGCGAGACTAATGGCCAGTATTGGACAGGAAGTCAGTGATGATTTCAACGCCTTCACCGCTGCGGTCGATGCTGACCTGAAATCCCGCAAGGTTAAGCTGGTCGCGGCTCAAAAGAACCAAATCCTGAACGCTGTGTCGTGGCGTGATGAGGGGGCAAAGAAGGTTATCAAGAAGCTGCACAAGTTGAACGCCGAGAAGCTGGCGGCTTTGACGTCCAAACTGGATGCCACCCAAGACACCTTGCAGGATCATGGGTATTGGCCCACCGGCAAACCTGGCGAATATACTGAATACGAATCCGACAGCGAGTTGCGGGACAGTGAGAACGTGCCGCTGAAAGACGACATCCACGCCTACTTCCTGCGTGAAGTGCGGCCACATGTGGATGATGCGTGGCTCGATATCACATCGGTCAAGATCGGCTATGAAATCAGCTTCAACCGCTACTTCTACCAGCATAAGCCACTGCGGGAATTGGATGATGTCGCACGGGATATCCTCGCGTTGGAAAAGGAAACCGACGGCCTGTTGAAACGTCTGGTGAACCTGACATCGGTAGAGGGCTAATCAGATGCAAGAAATCAAAGGCTATGACCGATCCATTCAAGAACTGCTGTCCGGTGGCAGCTACGGCATCGACTACTACCAGCGTGAATACAAATGGGGCCGCAAACAGCTTCAGGAACTTGTGGACGACCTGACGGGTCGCTTCCTCGACAGTTATCAACCGGGCGATGCCTCCAAAGAAGTGGCCCACTATGGGCACTATTTCCTCGGCTCAATCGTCGTCAGCCAGAACGACGATATCCGTCACATTGTTGACGGTCAGCAACGGATGACATCCTTGTCGATCCTGCTGATCTACCTGAACAACCTCCAGCAAGGCCAAGACAAAACGGTATCCATCCAGTCCATGATCTACGCCGATGACTTTGGCGAAAAGAAATTCAAGATGGATGTGCCTGAACGCAACGACTGCATGGAAGCACTGTTCAACAATACGCCCTTCAACACAGATGACGCATCGGAGTCGGTCCGCAACCTGACAGCCCGTTACCAAGACCTTGGCGAACTCTTCCCCGAGGAACTTCAAGGCGATGCATTGCCCCTGTTCATCTACTGGCTGATGCGCAAGGTGAAGCTAATCGAGATCATCGCTTACGCGGACGAGGATGCCTACACGATCTTCGAGACCATGAACGACCGAGGGCTGTCCCTCACCCCAACTGACATGCTCAAAGGCTACCTACTGGCCAATATCGACAATACTGAAAAGCGGCTTGAGGCCGACAAGCTCATCAAGAAATATCTGGCTCTCTTTGCGGAACACGGCAAGGAAACCGACTCTGATTTCTTCAAGGCGTGGCTGCGGTCGCAATACGCTCAGAAGATCAGGGAACGGAAGAAAGACGCCAAGCCCGAAGACTTCGACCTGATCGGCACCGAATATCACCGCTGGATCAGAAACCATTCCGCCGATCTGGGGCTGAACCAAAGCAGCGACTTTCATCAGTTCGTCATGCAGAACTTCCGCTACTATGCCGCGCTCTATCTGCGGCTGTTGGATGCGGCCAGCACCCGTAGGGTTGGGTTGGAGAGCGTCCGCTATGTCGCCGATGCTGGCTTCACGCTACAGCACCACGTCACGCTCGCAGCGGTCACGCCGGACGATAACAAAGAAACCGCAACCGCCAAGGTCGGTGTGGTCGCTGATTTCCTTGATAGTTGGCTGAACTTGCGGTTCTGGAACTACAAATCCAACAGTTATTCCACCATGTCCTACGCCGTGTTTCTGGTGATCCAGAAAATTCGCGGGCAGTCGTTGGCATCGGTCCGCACCATTCTGCACGACCAGTTGATACGCGAGATGTCCGAGATCGACTTTTCCCAACCGGTTCACCTCAATCAGTTCACATCCAAGGCAATACACCGGCAACTTGCTCGGTTCACAGACTGGCTGGAGCAGCAATCAGGTGTGCCGGGGAAATACGAGGATTACATCGTGCGCTCGGGCAAGAACGCCTATGAGGTCGAACATATCTGGGCCAATCACTATGATCGGTTCGCGGATGTATTTGACCAACAAGGCGATTTTGACCGCACCCGCAATCACATCGGCGGCTTGCTGTTGTTGCCGAAAAAGATCAACGCCAGCCTCAGCGATATGACCTACGCGGAAAAGCTGCCGCATTACCTCAAGGCCAACGCGCTGACCCAATCGCTGCACGAGGCATTCTATTTGAACAACCCGGGTTTCCAGCAGGCGCTGAAGACGCACGGGCTGAAGTTCAAACCGCTGGAAGAGTTCGGGCTGACCGAGATGGAGAAGCGATCCAATCTCTATTCTAAACTCGCGGCCCTGATCTGGTCACCAGATCGGCTGTTGGGGGAGGATGCGTGATGCTTGATGGGCAGGCGAAATACGACAGCTACAAAGATAGCGGTGAAATCTGGCTTGGTGCCATTCCTTCGGATTGGAACCTTGAATGCATCCGCGCTGTTACCGAACTCAAAAGCAAACGGGGCGAACCTGATTTGCCCGTGCTTTCAGTTTATCGCGACTACGGAGTGATCCTGAAAGATTCACGGGATGACAATCACAACGCCACCTCGCTGGACACGTCGAACTACAAAGTGGTCGCACCGGGCGATCTGGTGGTGAACAAGATGAAGGCTTGGCAAGGTTCGATGGGGGTCAGCCAACACGAAGGCATTGTCAGCCCTGCATATATCACGTGCCGCACCGATCCCGACAAAATCGCGCCAAGGTTCTTGCACTATACACTTCGCAGTCAGCCGTTCATCGCGGTCTACAACTCGCTGTCATACGGTGTTCGCATCGGCCAATGGGATATGCACTACGAAGATTTCAAGAAAATCCCTCTGGCCTATCCCGACCTCGACACTCAGAACCGTATCGTAAGTTTTCTTGACGAAAAAACCGCCGAGATTGATGCGGCGGTGGAGAAGAAGCGGCGGCTGATTGATTTGCTGAACGAGCAGAAAGCCATCCTGATCAACAGTGCGGTCACCAAGGGCCTGAACCCCAACGCCCCCATGAAAGACAGCGGCGTAGACTGGATCGGCGAGATACCGGCGCATTGGGATGTGAAGCGAAACGCGGCACTGTTTGAGCAGACCAAGAAGTCTGGGACTGCCGATCTACCGGTCCTATCTGTTTCGATACATCATGGCGTTTCCCGTGAAGAGTTGAGCGAGGAAGAAAACTTGCGCTCGGCAATTAAGATCGCTGACCGCACCTCGTATGTCGAAGTTCTCCCCGGCTACATTGCATATAACATGATGAGGGCATGGCAGGGCGGCATTGGTGCCGTTCACACGCATGGTATGGTGAGTCCAGCTTATGTAGTGGCTCGTCCATTTGGGCAAATGGACGCAGAGTATTTTGAGCGGCTGTATCGCACAAAGTTGTTCATCGACCAGATGGACCAGTATTCCAAAGGCATTACGGATTTCAGGAAGCGGCTTTATTGGGAAGAGTTCAAAGTGCTTCTAACCTTGGTGCCGCCAATTGGCGAGCAGATCGAAGTCGCGGCGTTCTGTGGCAAAATCGATGATGCATGTAAGGACGCGGTTAGCGCGACCGAGCGTGAAATCGCCTTCCTCTACGAGTTCAAACAAACCCTGATCGCCAATGCGGTCACGGGCAAAATCAAGATTTAAGGCAGGTAACCATGGTCAGCGAGACGAGTGAAAAAGCCCTTGAAGGATTGATCGAAGCGGCATTTCTGACCGGTGGTTATACGCTGGGCAATAACGCTGATTTCGACGCCGCCCTCGCCCTTGATACCAAACAATTCTGGGCCTTCCTTGAGGCCACGCAATCAGACGAACTCGACAAACTCCGCCCCCGTCACAACTGGCAACGCCTTGTGCTGGAACGACTGGATCGCAAGATCAAAAAAGACGGCGTGCTGACGGTCCTGAAAAAGGGCCTCAGCGTCGATGATGCCCATCTCAAGTTGCTTTACCGACTGCCCTACAACACCAAAACCCCCGAGGTGACGCGGCTGTTTGAGGCCAACATCTTTTCCGTCACCCGTCAGGTCTATTTCTCGACCACCGACAGCAACCCGTCCGTGGACATGGTGCTGTTCATCAACGGCCTGCCCGTGGTGTCGATGGAATTGAAACAGCCGTGGAAGGGCCAGACCGTCTATCACGCCCGCAAACAATATCAGGACCGCGATGCCCGTGAACCGCTGTTCCAGTTCGGTCGCTGTCTGGTGCATTTCGCCGTGGACACCGATCTGGTCGATATGGCCACCAAGCTGTCGGGCAGAAGCACCTATTTCCTGCCATTCAACAAAGGCGATGGCCACGGCAAGGGGAACCCGATCAATCCCACCGGTCACAAGACCGCCTATCTGTGGGACGAGGTGCTGACCAAGCACAGCCTCACCAACATCATCGAACATTTCGCCAAACTGGTTGAGGAAGAAGACCCCGACACCGGCAAAAAGAAAAAAGTGCTATTCTTCCCCCGCTATCACCAGTTGGATGTGGTGCGGCAGGTGCTGGCCGATGTGCGGGAGCATGGAGTTGGGCAGCGGTATCTGATCCAGCACTCTGCGGGGTCTGGTAAATCGAACTCCATCACTTGGCTCGGCTATCAGTTGATCGAAACCTATGATGCTGCTGGTGAGCAAAACCTGTTCGACAGCGTGATCGTGGTCACAGATCGCCGCATCCTCGACAAGCAATTGAAGGACAACATCAGAGGGTTTTCCGAGGTGAAGAACGTTGTGGCCCATGCGTTTAGCTCTGCTGAGTTGAAGAGCGCGTTGGAGAACGGCAAGAAGCTTATCATCACAACGATCCAAAAGTTCCCACATATTTTGGATGGCATAGCCGACCTGACCGACCGCAAGTTTGCCGTGATCATCGACGAGGCGCATTCGTCACAATCGGGCAGTGCCGCTGACAAAATGAACGAGGCCATCAGCGGTGGTGGGGATGAAGAAGAGCCAGAGGACTTGCAGGACAAAATCCTCGCCGCGATGGAAGCCCGGAAGATGGGCGCGAACGCATCGTTCTTTGCCTTTACCGCCACGCCCAAGAACACGACGCTAGAACGGTTCGGTCGCATCAACAGCGATGGCAAGTTTGTGCCGTTCCACCTGTATTCGACGAAGCAGGCCATCGAGGAAGGGTTCATCCTGGATGTGCTGAAGAACTACACAACCTACAAAAGCTACTATGAGCTTCAGAAGTCTGTCGATGATAACCCTGAGTTCAATACCAAGAAGGCCCAGAGCAAGCTGCGTGCTTATGTCGAGGCTGATCCCACTACGATCAAGACCAAGGCTAGCATTATGCTCGAACATTTTGAGAGCAACGTTGTGCGACCCAAAAAATTGAAGGGGAAAGCCAAGGCCATGGTGGTTACTCGCAATATCGAGTCCGCCATACGGTATTATTTGTCGCTCAGAGAGGCGCTGCGAGCGACCGGGAGCCCGTACAGACCCTTGGTGGCGTTTACCGGCAAGAAGTTGATCGATGGGGTGGAGCACACCGAGGACACGCTCAACGGCTTCCCAGGTGGGGACATCCCCAAGAGGTTTAAAACCGATGAGTTTCGTATCTTGGTCGTGGCCAACAAATTCCTGACTGGTTTCGACGAACCGATGCTGACAACGATGTACGTAGATAAGAAGCTACAACATGTGCTGGCCGTACAGGCGTTGTCGCGGTTGAATAGATGCAACAACAAGCTGGGGAAAGAAGAGACCTTCATCCTCGATTTTCACAACACTGTGAAAGACATCAAGGATGCGTTTGACCCGTTCTATACATCGACCGCCTTGAGCGAACCAACCGATGTGAACGTTCTGCATGATTTGAAAGATGCACTAGATGACACGGGTATTTACGATTGGCCCGAGGTCGTGGAATTCAATGAAATGTTCTTTGCATCTGTCGATGCCGATCAACTGTCACCATTGCTCGACACGGTTGCCGAGCGGTTCGATAAGGTTGACGAAGAGCAGAAGCCAGACATCAAGATCAAAGCCAAGCAATTTGTGAAAATCTACGCGCAAGTTGCCTGCATCATACCGTTCACCAACGCGAATTGGGAAATGCTGCACTGGTTTCTGAAATTCCTGATCCCCAAGCTCAAGGTCAAAGACCCGGATGAGGATGAGATCAACGGATTACTCGAAAGTGTAGACCTGACCACTTACGGGCTGGAACGGGTCAAGATTGGATACACCATTGGGTTGGACGATTCGGATAGTGAACTAGAACCACCCAACCCGAACCCACGCAGCGGCCATGTTGATCCAGATAAAGACCCGCTTGATCTAATCATCGCTGCCTTCAATGAACGCTTCTTCACCGGTTGGGATGCCACACCAGAGGAGCAGCGGGTGAAGCTGGTCAACATCCTCAAGCATGCGATGGCGGACCCCGCGTTCCAAGATAAGGTTGTCGGTAACCCAGATGAGCAAAACCGGCGGATTGCCAGTGAAGCGTTGTTCGAAAAGGCAATGCGGAGCGAACGCCGTCGCGAGATTGATCTCTACCAGAAATATGCGTCAGATGATGACTTCAAGAAGGGCATGCACGACGCACTGTTACGCATGATGGAACACGTGTTGAAGTCGAATGATCAATCGCAACGAATGTGACCGGATCGACGTTCTTTCATAAGCTGATCATGGCTCACACTTCCGATTAACGGAAGGCGACACGGCATCTGCATGAACTTGTCGAAGCCTTGTTTTCAGAATAAATTTCTGGGCTGGACTTGAAAACGGGCCATGGGATGAACATTTGTATCTCACTGTGATGTTCCCTTGCTTAGACTACCAGTCAGAGCCGAACCACAGTTAGGTCAAACACCATGTATTCAGTGCATTCGCACTGAGCCTAGCTGTGCGCTTCATTAACTGGTCTTGAGGGTGGAAAACTCAGGCCCCAATTATGGGTCTGAACATGGAATCCTCACTACAACAGTCGGAAACTGTCCCGACAAATCAAAACATCAACTCTCAATGTTAATTGCCACTGAGAATTGACCCGGCATTTTCACCGAGATC
>TARA_R110002110_G_scaffold59938_2_pt1 | contig 20274 bp, 8 predicted proteins | sample TARA_R110002110 | Tara Oceans TARA_R110002110 (sample SAMEA4397330) | marine metagenome | biome: Polar Biome; feature: [SRF] surface water layer (ENVO:00010504); material: water (ENVO:00002006), including particulate matter (ENVO:01000060) such as... | depth 5 m
GACCAGAAGCCTCCTAAGATAGAGACTTCATTTGGGAATAGTAGGATAGGAGAAGTTTTTGATGGTGGGTCTTCCGAGTAATTTCGAGGGTATGTCTGGTTATCGACAGCGATTCGTACCTGCTCAAGAACCTCCTAAAGGTGCTCCCCCTTCTCCTCCTCCTGTTAATATAGTTACAGAAGTAAAAAAAGAACCAGTTATTCAAGAGAACATTGAATTAGTATCGTCTGTTTATGATGGGCAAGCGATAGAATCTTATAGACCAAACTTAAAAGAGGTATTTGAAATGGCTAAAGCTCCCGAAGATAGCACGACTAGTGAGAAAAGATGTTTAGGATTAGATATCGGTACTGGGTTTATCTCATGTGCTGAAGAAGAAGATAGTAAGATTAAGTTCAGAAAAGTTCGAGACGCTTTCTTCAAGCTAAATCCATCTAAGTTCCTAGAGGGATCAGCCAATAACTTCGGTGAGGGCATGCTTAAAAATGCAGGTGCCCACTATGTCAAGGTAGATGGTCAGCTATATGTACTGGGCGATGATGCGTTTAAGTTCGCTAATCTATTCCATCAAGAGTGCTTAAGGCCTATGCATAAGGGAGTATTGAACTCCAAGCAGCCCGTGTCTAATCTAATGGTATCAGAGCTAGTCAAGGCCGTAGCTGGGAAACCTCAAGCAGATGATGATATACTATACTACTGTGTTCCTGCTGAGCCTATTGATGCAGACTTTGATGTAGAGTACCACAAGCAGATTCTTAATGGTACATTCAAAGATCTAGGCTACAAGAACATTAATGTGATGACGGAAGGCCTTGCTGTTGTTTACTCGGAACTGTCAGAGACTCAATACACTGGTATAGGCATGAGCTTCGGGGCTGGAATGGTCAATATTGTGTATGCATTTATGGGTATTCCTGTATTTGCTTTCTCTCTAAGTAGGGGTGGTGACTGGATTGATTCTCATGCAGCCAAGCACTCTGAAGAAACATCCAATGTAATAACCGCTATAAAAGAAAAGGCAGACTTTAGCCTTACTGATGAGACTAGCGGCATCCAGAAAGCCATCTGTATTTATTATGATTCTTTATTGGTTTATGTTGTAGAGCAGTTCAAAGAGCTTTATGCAAGAACCCCTAAGAAACAACTACCTAATGTAACTATGGAAATGCCCCTAGTGATTGCTGGCGGTACATCCCTGATGCTAGGTTTTGTTGAGAGACTTAGAGAGCTTGTTGCTGAAGATTTCCCTGTACCAATTTCTGAAGTTAAGCATGCGGAAAACCCTCTTTTTGCTGTTTCAAACGGATTACGCAGAGCTGCAACCTTGTCTTCTAATGAATAGGACTTATGGATGGATCAGCAAGAGTTGGAGTCTGTAGTGGCTAGAGTACTAGCGGGAGTTTTTTTCTTCAAATCTGAAGGTTCTCTATATAAGATATTGGACTCGACCCCTGAGCAGAGTGTTCTTGCAGATTATATAGTAGAGGAAGCGTGCGAGGATCTCGCATACACAAGTGATTTCATGGACAGAAAAGACGCAGAGCTGATTCACCAGAGAATGGGAACATGGACGAATGAGGACGACGCTAATTTAAAAAAAGGAGAAGAGCACGTTGACGATCTAAAGATCGCTCTCTACAAGACACTGATGAGTAAAACCAAGCAGAAGCAGATAAGAAACCAACTAGATGGGGTAAGAAAATCTCTTAATAAGGCTTATTTTAAGAAGGAAAATGTCTATTCTGGAACTCTAGAGGCACATAAGAGAGCTCTAAAGGATAAGTTTTTAACAGCTATAAATATTTCAGACCTAGCAGGTAATCACCCATATACAGTAGAGAATTTTTGGACAGAGGACTCTTATCTGGCTACTGTGGCAACAGAATCCGTTTCGGTAGGATTTATAGGACAGGCTGCAATAAGGGAAGCCTCTAGAAAGCAACCTTGGAGATCTTACTGGAACGCAGCGAAGGCCGATGTTTTTTCAAAGCCCTTGGCTGAAGTAGGATCTATTCAGAGACTGATTGTAACCTTTTCTCAGATGTATGATAATGCAAGACAGCATCCTGAGTGCCCAGCAGAGGATGTCTTTGATGACGATGATGTGTTTGATGGCTGGATGTTACACGACAATAAGTTACGACTAAAAGAACAGAGACAAAAACAAATAGATAGCACTGTAGGCAGTAAGGGAGATGAGGTCTTCATTATGGCCAGTGATCAAGAAGAGGCTAATGAAATTTTCAATGTGAATCATGATCGTGAAAGATTCCAAATGGGCAGAAAATTGAAACAGATTAGAGAATCAGACAGGAACTTAAATGATATTGAACTGGTTGATAATCAAGAGAAATTACAAGTAATGTCTAATCAACAAGCTAAAGACAGAAGGAAATAGATATGAAGGAATTCAAATCAAATGGAGGATTGCCTCATAAGGACTCTGAACGTTATAAGGATGTCTCAAAAAAGAGGCTTCTTAATAACATAAAGAAGAAATTTAATACAACCATTATTGGATCCCTAGCGGCCTTCGAAGAGTTATTCGGAGACTTGTGGGGTCATGGAACCGAGTATGAAGACCTAGATGAAGACCAGAAGTACTGGAGAGATATCTGGTTGGACGCGAGAACCCAGATACTGGATGCTGGAAACTCCAATGCAAGAGCTGCACAGAGCGAAATCTCTGAGTACTCTCTTAGTTGGAATAAATATGTTACTAATTTTGTTGTTGTCAACAAGGATAATCAGGAGAACAGAGATGGCCGATAAGGAAAAAGAAGTGAACGATAGTACTAAAAGATTGTTTGAGGTAGATGGAGTTATCTATGCAGTTAGGAGACCTAGTGTTGCAGACATCCGACTTGCGGATGAACGTCGGTCTTCTACCTTTAATAGAGCCCTTCAGCGAGGAGACTTGCTTCGAGAACAGCTTGATACAGAGCTTAGAAAGAGAGAACTTTGGAACGATGCCCGAGAGGAAGAGTATCAGGGGCTACGGAATAAGGTCATTGATGACAAGTTTAAGCTGGAAAAGGGTGGTATTAAGCTAAGTGAAGCTAAGGACGTTGCACTAGAGATGTCTGATGCTAGAGCAGGCATGGTCGAAATGCTAGGCAGTAGGTCTGAATTAGACTCTAATACATGTGAGGGTAAAGCCGACTCAGCTCGTTTTAACTCGCTCTTTTCTTCCTGCTTGGTGTATAATGAGTCAGGAGAAGTATACTTTTCGGGTGGGCTAGACGAATACCTAGAGAAACAAGAAGATGCAGTTGCCTCAAAAGGGGCTACTGAGTTTTATTACCTTATTTCTGGAAGTGAGAACTTAGATGAGCAACTCCCAGAGAAAAAGTTCCTTCATAAGTTTAAGTTTGTAGACAGTGACGGTCGCCTTATTGACAAGGACGGTCGTTTGATTACCAGAGATGGTAAGCATGTTGACGAATTTGGGAACTATGTAGAGTGGCAAAAAGACGGATCTTCAATCACTGTTGACGGGAAGAAGCGAGAGCTTTCTGAAGACGGTAGCTTTAGTGTCGAATTTAGTCCCTTTTTGGATGATGCAGGAGAGCCTATCGAAGAAGAAGTTGAAGAGGCACCTGTCAAAAAGAAACCCATCAAGAAAAGAAAGACCAAGGCTAAGAAAGAAGCAGTAGAAGCAGCAGTAGTAGAAGATGCAGAAGAGGTGGAAGATGCCGCCGAACCTGAAGCTGATGTGGAAGCTGAGTCTGGAGAGTCAGAGTCAGAATAATAAACCGGGAGAAGCGATTATATTGTCTGTAGCAGTATAGTCGCTTTATCTTTTTATAGAGAATAAAAAATATGGCGTTCAACATAAATGCTCAAGTTATCCTTTCGGGGCCTAAAAACCTTTCTGCTATTACTAGCACGATTAAGAAACAACTTAGTACTATAAATGTTAACGTTAATCTAAAGATCCCTAAACAGGCATTGCAACAGTTGCAGGCCATTAACTCTACCCTAGCTGCCACTACCGCTAATAGCAAGAAGCTTAACTCCGCCTCTCAGAGTGCTGCGACTAGCGTGGGCAATATTGGGAAACAGGCCTCCTTAGCAAGCAACTCCATGCAGCGTTTGGGAGTAGAGACCGCTAAGACTTTCAAGAGATTTGCCGCCGCAGGTATCGTAACTGCTACCTTTTTCAAGCTAACCAGAGCTATCTCATCTGCTGTTCCTAAAGCACTAGAGCTTCAGACTCAGATGACGAGATTGCAACAGGTTACAGGGAAAAGCAGGAAGCAGCTTGATGGTCTTGCTAAAAGTGTGGATAAGCTATCCGTTAGTCTTGGTATTGATGCCAATGAGCTTACTAATATTGCAAGAATATTTGCACAGACTGGGCAGAGCCTACGTCAGGTAGAAGCTTCTATGAGAGCTGTAGCCAAGGCTTCGTTAGCTCCTACTTTTGGTACTATGGAGCAGACCGCAGAAGGTCTTATTGCTTCCCTCAATCAGTTTAATATTAAAGCCGCTCAGTCAGAGGAAGTACTTGGCTCTTTGAATAATGTCTCTAAAAAGTTCGCTGTAGAGTCAGGTGACCTTGTTACTGCGATACGTAAGACTGGTGCTGTCTTTGCTCTTGGGGCTGGACAGATAGAAAAACCTATTGATGCGTTGCATGAATTTAATGCTATCTTTACTTCTGTTCGTGCAACTACTCGTGAGTCTGCAGATACTATTGCTGCTGGTTTAAAGACTATCTTTAGTAGAATTCAGCGTCGTAGTAGTATTGAGGCACTTGATGAATTAGGCATAAAGCTTGTGGATATGAAGGGCAAGTTTATAGGTTTATATCCAGCACTTCAAGAGATAGGAAAGCGACTTGAGAGCGTTTTTGCGTCAGGTGACTCCCTTGCCCTCTCAGCGATCACTGAAGAGCTTGGTGGTATTCGGCAGGTAGGTAAGCTTATCCCTGCTATCAAGGAGTACAAGAAGGCTCAGCAGGCTTTAGAGGCATCTAAGGCAGGAGCACTTCAAGGTCTTGACCCGGATGTATCACTAGGTCTCCTAACGATGGCTAAGTCTTTAGATCAAGTCAAGGCTAGTTTCCAGAGCCTTGTAAACACCATCTCGGAATCTAAAACTTTTGAAGTTATGATAAAGGGAGTCACCCTCTTAGCCAATACCTTGCTTAAGATGGCTGATAATCTCACGGCAATACTTCCCGCACTGGCTGCTTTTGCTGCAATTAAGTTGGCTGGTGCTGCTAGTAGTTTCGGTAAGGGCTTTCTTGGTTCTTTCGGGGCAGGAGGAGGAGTAAAGTCTGCAGGGTCTGCTCTGGGGAGTGCGGCTACTGGAGGAGGAGCTAAGGCTCAGATCTCTTCAAGCAAGGCTCTTGCTGTCGCTACTAAAGGTCTTGATGTAACGAACAAGCTATTATTAGCAGCTACCAAGGAGCAAACAGGGGCAACGGGAGTCCTAACCACGAAAATGAATGAGGTACAAGTAGGAGTAAAGCTCTTAACTGCTGCGATTAACAAGCTGTCAGTTCAGGTTTCAAGGGCTCCTATCGGATTCCCTAGAGGAGGAGGGAGAGGACGACCTAGAGGGTTTGCTCATGGAGGGATAGTCCCCGGAACTGGCAACGGAGATACTGTTGAGGCTATGTTGACTCCGGGGGAGTTTGTCCTTACAACAGATGCTGTTGAAGCTATCGGTGCTGGAAATCTAGAGAATATGCAAAGACAAGGTTTCGCGAAGGGTGGATCTGTAGGAAATATAGGTTCTGACTTTGGTCTCTCTGTCTTTAAGAAGACAGATGTAACCAACGGATCCCAGCAAGCGAAAAAAGGAGTTCTTGTTTCTGCTCTTAATAAAGACAAAAAGATCAGGACTATTATGAATGAGGCCTTGAGGTTCCAAATTTCAGGGACAGCCAAGGACACTATGGTAAATGTCTCCGATCTTCCTGATAGTGAGTTCATACCCCCTAGTCTAGCAGAAAGTGTCGCTAAAGAGGGAGGCCTTCCTAATAAGTCTGTGGCAAGGTCTCTTAAGGGAAGTGATCTAAAGAACAATCCTAAGTTTAAGGGGAAGCAATTACTTAAGCGAGCTGCTAAGTTCCCTAGTGGAGCTAGACTAACTGCCAGCAACATGTCTTTTGGCTCTCTGAGTAAGGAATCTGGTGATGTATTTGACGATAAAATAACCGGAGGCATACCTAAGCTATTCGGAGAGGCCTTGGATGGGTTCACGGGGGAGCTTAAGCTAGGAGACGAGAAGGTTCCTTTGGAAGACTTGCTGTCTAATAGTGGAATTGGCTCTCTTAAGGGGCAGTTGTTCGAAGCCTTTGTTAGGAGAGTTGGGGGTCAGGTAGTCAAGGACGAAGACAAAAAGAAGGATGATATTTTTGACTTCAGAACTGGAGACTCTTCGGGAAGTCTGGAAACTTACAAACAATTATTCGGAAAAGGATTTAAGCTTCCTAACGAGGTGAAGGTAAGTAGCAGTACTGACTCTGTTACTTCTGCTGTAGGAAAGGCTGTGAAAGAATTCGGGGCTGAAAATATCAAGCTGAATCCTAAAAAGTTTGCTGCAGGAGGGGTAGTAGACTCAGTACCATCCCTGCTTACTCCGGGAGAATTTGTTTTCAATCCAGAGGCCGTTAAGAGCATAGGCCTTAACAATCTAGAAGAGATGAATAAGCAGAAGCCTCAAAAGTTTGCTAAGGGAGGAAGAGTCAAAGGGGCTTCAATTCAGAAGTTTGGAGCTGGTGGCGCGGTGGCAGGGGCAGGCCTTGCTCTAACGACGTTAGGGCTCGTTCCAGAATCATTAAATGAGATAGTAGGCACCGCCTCATTAGTTGCGTTTAGTCTCGGTGGCCTAGGCATTGAGGCCAAGCAGGTAGTTAACGTTTTCAAGAGCATTCAGGGTAAGTCTTTGAAAGAGTTGGCTACTGTCGCAAAACAAGCGGCTAACGCGCAACTCTTGAACGTCCCCGTTTTAGGGGATCTGACTAAACTGCAAAAGGGTCAGGCTGAGGCTATTAAGAAGGCATCTTCCGCTCAGATAGCCCATACTAAGACGGTAACGGCATTTCAGAAGAAAGTCGGTAGTCTAGAAGGACTCACAAATAACGTTACTGCTAAAGAGTTTAACTTAGCGAACCTTGAGGCCGCAGCAGAAAGAAACAGTACTGCTCTCAAAAAGATGACAAGCAGAGTAGACAAAACCGTTGCAACTTTGAATAATTCCAAAGCTAGTCTCACAACCATGAATGAATCCGCAACGTCTACAGGAAATACCCTCCGAAAAGCCTCGAAGGCGTCTGGGGAGGCTCTTACAGAGTCAGTTAAAGCTCAGTCTGCCCATACTCAATCATTATTTGAGCAATCTGAGGCAGTCAAAAAAGTGGCTGCTGACACGAAAAGTGTAGGGTCTCTCAAGAACGCAGCACAAAGGTCTCAGATTAGCCCTATTCAAGGGGGAACCAAAGGAACCTCTACAGGAAAGGCTGCTCAGAAGGCACTTGAAGAGGGGAATAGAAAACTAGCAGTGAGCCAGAGCAAGCTTGCTACAGCTAATACCAAGGTAATAGGGACTGCCGATGGGGTTGCTAGGGCCTCTCTTAATAGTGCGACAGCCTCTGCTGCGCAAAGCGCAGCTCAGGAGGCGTATACTAATGCGGTAAAGGCTCAGGCTGCTCAAGTTGCAAAAGTAGCCCAGCTAGAGACCAATGTTCTTGCTGGCAAGGCGAGTATCAAGACCCTAAGTGCTAGATCAGATCTCGCTCCAAAGGTGATTAAGGAAGCGGAGGCGGCTCTAAAAACGCACACTTCGGCTCTCGAAACGGCCAAGAGGCAGCTTGTGGGGCTGGAGAAGGGAGTGGAGAACACAGGCAAGACTCTACTTAAGACTAAGGGTGTACTGCCACAATTTAGCAAATCAGTAAAGGCTGGTACTAGGCTATTGAAAGGCATGAAGGGCGGACTCGCAAGTATCGTTGCATCTCTTGCTGCCGATCCTATCGGGGGTTTTGTTAAGAATCTTCTAGATTCCACATCCGGTTTCGAAAAGAAAGATCTAGGAGAAGGGATAACGGGATTCACCGACGCTGGTGGGGGGGCAGCTAGTTTGGGTGATGTTGAATTCAACGCGGCAATAGGCGGGATGACATCTGGAGCTATCCAAGGAGCGGCAGCATTGTATTTCTTAGGGCCTTTTGGAATAGCACTAGGCGCAGCGGTAGGCGGTCTTCTTGGATTTATGGCCGCTTCTCAGGATGCGAGGCTTGCTCAAAGAGAATTTTCTAGTACTTTAAAGGCTCAAGAGGGAATATCTATATTAGATAAAGGACTTCTTGACTTGGCTGATGCTACGAGCCTAACAACAGATCAGATGAAACGGTTAGCAGCACAGTCCAAGACTCAAGACAAGGGAGTGCAAGAAGCAATAGGTTCCTCTGTCTCAAAGAAAGTGACTGTCTTTGGTCGTGAGGACGTTCAAACGAAGGAGCTATCACAGGATTTTGCTAAAAACGATGCTCTGAGTACAAGGATAAGTGAGGGCTTTGATGAGGGTTTCTTCAATGGGATAGGCAAAGGTCTTTCCACTCTTGCCGGGAGATTTACCAGTGCTCTAGACGAAGACCCAAGCAGAAACCGTGCCACAGCTAAGCTTGAGAATGATGCTATAGTTCAGCAATCTAAAAACATAGGTGAATCGGTAGAGAAACAAAGGAACGTTCTAGGTAGGGATCTTGGAGCTAATAACGCAGCCAAAGCTTCCGATAAGGTGGTAGCTAGTGCCGTGGCATCACAAAATAATGCTTCGTTACAGGGTCTTGGTAAGGCGAAAAGCTTCGATAAAGATGCTAATGGGGTGGTCAAGTATGTAGGTGCTCTTAATAGGCTTGCCTCCGAAATGGACGCTGGCGAAGGGAACGCCCTAAAGGAAGCTGCTGCATTAGCTAGGGGATCGGCTACTCGATTAAAAATTGCTGACGCGGCTGCTAACGGAGGAACTAGGGCCAAAAAGATACAAAGGTCTTTCGAAATAATGGCAGATGAAGTCGGTGGTGCTGGCGAATTAGCGAATCTGTCTGCAGAAGAGTTTGAGGAGCTTCAAAAGAAACTCGGATTAACATCGGAGTCAGAAAAGGCATACTCAGACGCCGTTAGACAAAAACTTCATGATGCTAAACTAGCACAAAACGCTGAAATTAGGGCTGCTGAAGCAATGCAAATAGTGGCAAACAACGCAGCCGCAGCTCAGAACAGGTTAGATGCCTTAGCAGCAGCTATGGTTGAGCTTGGAGCGGGAGCGGGATTTGCTACGGCGCAACTAGCGGCACAACGGCAGGGCATAGACGCTGATGTTTCAGAGGGGCTTTCTGGCAAGTCAACTGTGAGAGCAGTGAAGGAAATCAACCCATTCACTAACTTACAGGGTGCTACTCCTGAGTCTATAGAGCAGGGCTTTAATAGGGTCAAGGATGTTACGGGCGGAACGGCACTCTCATCAGGTTTAGAAACAACAACTGATCTTCAGAAAAAACTTCCCGGAATCTTTAGGGATATTATAGGGTCAGCAGAAACGGATGGTGGTTTCGAAAATGTTGAATCCTTAATTGACAAGGTTAAAGAATCCTTTCCTGACTTTGATAAGCTTCCTAAGGAGATTCAAGACTCTCTAACTACATCTATCAAAGACTCTGCTAGTTCGTCTGGTGGAGATCTTAAGTCTACTTCCGGTCTCGAAAAAGCCCTCAAGGGTGGAGAAGTAGATAAGGCTCTTGGAGTCGCAGCTCAGAAGAGTGCTGACGGCTTAGCCAAGATGATAGATGCTCTTGACGCTGTAAATGACGCCAACTACAAGGCCGCAGATATTAGAAGGCAAATTTCCGAAAGAGAACAGCAAGGGGCACTAAAGGGTATAGAGATAGCTAAGCGAGCTAGTGATGCATTAGACTCGGTTGCTCAGAAACCTCAGTTTGCTACAGATAACTTAAAGAAGGCTAGGAAGACCTTTGATGAAAAGGCAACTGCAACACTTGGTGGTGGCCTAACTTACGGTGGTACGGCGGATGTTGTTGACAATCTGTTTAGCAATTTTGACATCAACTATAATAGACAATATGCTAATGATCAAGCTAATGGTCGCATTAATGAATTTACTAGAGATAATGCTGAGCAAGGGGCTCAGGATAATGCTGTGGTTTTACAGAGAGATGCAGCGGGTAACGCGACCAATATCGGTCAGGTCAGGACTCCGGGAATCACGAATGCGGGAGATCCAGAACAAAGAAGAGCACAGGCCAAAGCTGCCTCTGAAAACATAACTAAACTCACTTCTGTATTCGATGCCATTAAAGCAGATCCTGCTACTAATGTCACTACCGCAGATCAGAAGGCTCTACTCAGAGAGATCCAAAACCAAACAGCAATACTTGATGCAACTGACGCTGCGGATATACAGGGCACTGGCATGGCTGCTGGTGTAGACAGATACGCAAATACTCTACAAGAGTCTATTACCGCTGAAAATGCGATGCTTGATGTATTGAAGCTGATGAGAGACGACACTACTCTTATCGCGGCAGCTCAAGAAGACCTCAAGTCCCTACAGAGACTACAGCTTTCAGGAGAGCAGTTAGCCAAGTCAGATCTTCAAGAGCTTGGGAAGATACAGAGAGAGACAGATCCCGGCAAGAAGGCTGCATTGATTCAGGAGAGACAGGACAGAAAAGGTAATACCGCCTTACGTAAAATCCAATCAGGAGAAGAGCTAGACCTTACCGATATGGCTAATCTTCTTAACAATCTAGATGAGCTTGGAAGCACAGACTTTGCCCTTCAGAACCCTGAGAAATTTCAAGAGTTTGTAAATCAAGCTAAACGACAAGGTGGGCAGGCAGCCGAAGCTGGAAGAGGTCAGCTAGGAGAGCCGGAAAGAAAGATACAGACTGATCTCGCAGGCAAGGACTTGACAAAAACTCCTGAGGCAGAGGCTCTCAGAGCAATAGAGGCAGAGCAGCAAGTCGCTAATGATGCTCTCGTCAAGGATTCTGTTGCTAAGGTTGAAGAAGCAGCAGTTGCCATGCTCGCTGCTGCAGAGCAAGCCTATAAGGAAGTAGAGGCTAGTGTCGCTAGAGCTAATGCTTTGAGAGGTACTGATGCGAACGTAGATGCTACAGAGGCTCCAATTGCTCCCGTAGTGCCGTTTAATAGCAGATTCAGGTTTGATGAAGCAGAACAACAGGCATTGGAGGCTGTTCCTGTGGCTTCGAATGCAGGCCCGGGTGCTGACTTTGGTGGTTTCGCTAATGTCGAAGATAGGGTTTCTCTAAGGTCAAAGCCGAAACCTGCTAGTGGGCCTTCTAGTGGAGTTCCAAGGACAGACAATCCTCAAATTGATTCGATTCTTGATAGCATGGATGCTAGTGTTGCTGCGGGACAATCACCCGGCTCTGGTGGGAACATGGGAATATCCACGGTACAAGAAGGGAAAGATGCTCTTAAAGATGCTCTTAATGACTTTACGGTAGACTCTTCTTCATTCTCTATGTTTACGCCGGAGGTTATTGAGCGTATGCTGACGGAGTCTAACTCCAACCTTGACCTTACGCCGGAGAGGATCAGGAGTATGACTACTCAAGCGGCTATTCCAGATACTCGTCAACCTCCGCGACCCTCTGAAGATCCTATGTTTCTAATGGGAGACATGACTAACAATCGGCATGCTTCCGACCGTAGAAGCGCCCGCGCCGATGCAGCATGGGAAGCCAATGGCGGCACTGATCTTCCTAATCGGGTTGCTACTGGAAATGTCAGACCGAACGTTGATCGAAATGGTAATAGACCTTTTCAATCTACGCTCCAGTTCGACGAAAACGCCAAACCTACAGGGGGAATGAAGGTGCCGGAGGACATTGAGATCGCCGCAACGATAGGTGATTTCCAGATCAATCTAATGGGAACAGAGAATGCCATTGGGCAACTGCAAAATGCCGTTGTTAGCGTCGCCCTCGAACAGATTCAACAACAACTTCCAGCTTTAATTGAAGAACAACAAGCTAAGATAAAAGGACAGGTATAAAGGATGACAACTTCAGGAGTAACAGCCTCTTATGGGAGCTATAGATTTAAGCCAGTACCTCTGGCTACTATGGCTGTAGAGCATTTCAAAACAGCTTCAAGAACTATTGGAGGGTACTATTCCCTAACTCTTAATGGGACACTATACCCTAAAAGTACAGGAGGAGGAGAAGGAGCTAAGAATCTATTCGAAGAGAAGAACCGCTTCCTCTCAGGTCTTAATGTAGACTATGATGAGTTTCTTATAAACTTTGAGTCAGCTTCCCCAACCTGTGCTGGAACGTCTGTTTATGGTAGGCCTCGCGTTAGATCCGTAAGCTTCGCTGAGAGTCCTGATAACTGGACTGACAGAATGCCCTATACTATTGAGCTTGAGTTCACCTCTTCCTCAATCACTGGAGTCGCAGACTATATAGCGGAAGATCTAAACCTAGAAAGTCTGACTACGGACTACTCGGTAAGCTTTGTCGGCCCCACAACGGCTGGTTACTGGGGGACTACCTCTGGGATTCAGCAGTACTTCGGGCCGAAGCTCCAAGTCCAAAGAAACATTAGTGCTAAAGGCTTAAACCTAGGTCTTGCAACTTACAACACTGCGGGGATGCCGGACTATTCGGGTGCTGTCCTTGAGAAAACAGCTTATGATAGTGCCTTGGAATATGTAGGTACTGTCGCTACTGGGGCTCCTGATCTAGGCCTATTTACTAATAGTAATGTACTAGATGTCTCTGGAACAATAGGGTCGGGATTTGCCTCGGCAGCCCTTACCTCTAGGGATATTTCTGCAAGCCAAGAAGAAGGAACCGTCTCTGTCAATGATACTTTTATGTTCTTTCCTCTTGGGGGAAGTTTAACTGGGGCTGCTAATACTTTGGCTCCCACTCATAAGGTAGCAGACACCTTCAGTTTCGATATCTCAGACTCCGAATCGGAGGGTACTACAACTATCGCCCTTAATGGGAGTATTCAGGGATATACTTCTTATAGCCTAACAGAAGGGTTCATGAATGCTGCTGAGGGGAATACAGCCATTGATGAAGCTAAGAATTATTTAACTCTTGGTCTTATGGGTGACAATCAGTTATTTGAGAGAGCTAATTATCTATATACAGATGCCTCTACTACTGGATTTAACGGGGCGAGAAATCCCTTTCCTGTTTATACTAACGATTATCAGTTAGCATTAAATCCCAGACCAATCTCCAAGTCTTTTGGCTATAATATAGCAGATGGTACTATAAGTTACGCAGTATCATACAACAATAAGTCAGGCCCGTGTCTCACGGGTGTTATTTCTGAGTCTATTAATATGACAAGGAACCGGGCAATCCCCGTTATAGCAAGTCAAGTAGTTCTAGGGAGAGCTAATGGCCCTGTTCTTCAGGCCTTAGGAACAGTAACTGCGAAGAGTCAGGACATGAGTATTGAAGCCGTAGTAGTCCCTCCGTCGGGTGGAGTTCTACCAATCGGTGGCAACGCTTGTCCTCTTAATTTTGAAGGGGCTCCTGATTATGAATCTGTTGTCTTGGCAGCAGAGTATAGTATTTCGGGAGGCGCCATCTTTAGGACATCAGACAACGAAACGTTTGATCCTAAAATTGGAAGATACACTAGGTCAATAAGCTGGACTTATACACCTTGTTAATAATAAAGGAATTGTAGGATGAGTGGAGATATTGTAGGAGGAGGCCAAGTCTGTGGGCCACAAAACATAACAGGGCCGGTCACACATACTCTTTTTCTAGGGTGTAGTGTTGTAGACTTCAGCTGTACTATGGGCTGGAATGAGCAATCGTCTTCAATTGATGTCACCTTAGTTGAAGACCCTTGTATCGCTCCCGTTACTCATCCTAAGCACTACTATCCTCTCCCCGGTCAATCAAGAACAACCATAGCCCCTGACCCCGGGTTTATATATCCGACCATTGGAGCTCCTGTCTATTTTAGAGTAGGTAGCTTTGAGTTTGCAGGAGTTGTTCAGTCTTGGAGTAGGAAGAATGATACTGGTGGGAACCCTACCTTTCAGATCTCTATTACAGATCCTAGATTCCTGTTAGAGAACCTTCAGATTATAGTAAGTGACTATGCAGATAGCGTATCTAACGTATACAACCTTATTAATGCTTATGGATATTTAGAAAGCTTAGGATACAGTTGCCCCAATTCCTTTATTGGAGATGCCGCATTTGGTTCTCCTGCAGACGGCTTTGGTGGGGCTAAGAACAATGACGAAGGTACTCCGTGGAGTAAGGTAAGGGACGCGACTCAAGCTCTCTTGACTGGTAATACTCATCCTAAGTTTAGTCCTTATGGTTTTGCCGTATATAGAGGTAATAATCCAAATAACTTTGGTGCACTAGGCGGTATGGGAGCATTGCTTGCTGATAGCTTTAATGCACAGACCCAAGCTGACTTTAACTCTGGGGGTTATCTAGCCAACTATTATGTAGACCTCTCAGAAATCCCCTTCTCTCCTATCTATTATAGGATTGCAGGCCCTAGTACTACCCTTATGGCTATGGTTACTCAGATCTGCGATGATGCTGGTTGCGACTTCTTCATAGAGCTTATAGTTACTGGCTCTGGAGATAAGGTTATTAAGGTAAGAACCGCCAAGAGAAAACTTCAGCCTGTTCTTGGGCAAATAGAGCAGTACGTAGACGCTCAAGATGAGGTGACTACAAAAAACATAGGTAGGGAGCTTCGTAATGAACCTACTTCTGTCTTCGGGTATGGTGGGTATATAGAGTCTGTCTATTCTCAAGAGGATGAGGATAGGATTGCTCAGTACTGGGGAAAAGACTCTTTCAACAATGAAATGAATGCTGTTGAAATAAGAAATCAGCATAACATGGATCCTGCTATTCCTGAATGGTGGGTTGACCTTGACATTACTCCATTAACTGTTAATCTAACTACTCCTATTGTTGCCTCTACAGTACAGATAAGTGAAACTGAGATGAGGATGGCTATTGCCTCCTACGACTCATGGAGAGAATACGCCCTCTTTACGGGGACAGCCTTTGGAATCCACATGAGAACTCTAGGCCCCAATGGTCAGAAGAGTATTCTTAAGAAGCAGAAGTCTGATGATAACGTGATTGAAGATGCTGCCTTTAATCAGCGAATAAAAGTAAACGCGGATCTTGGAATTGGGAATCCTGCTCGTAAAGATGCAGAGGATATGGCGAAGATACATAAGTATATCTCTGAGTATGCGGATACCTATTATGGAAAACAGTTCAGGATAGCACTCCCTCTTATCTGTTATGCTTTTGATGATGACTCTAATAGATTTCAATTCTCAGATAATCCAAACCCACAAGGCGGCTGGCCCTCTGTAAACACTACTGACATACTGGGGCTGTCCTACCCTAGCGGCACAGGAATGGAGTTCTTTTTCACAGATGTAGATAAAGTAAATCCCATCCTTAAGTACATCCCCGGATCCGGTAGCGGTGCTTTGTCTAAGGGTGATAATTTTATATACCAAAATAATAATTTGTATGTAAAGGGAGAGACTCAATCAGAGATAGTCTGGAACGGAGGAGCCCCTCATGCATTACTGACAATAGACAATCCCGTCACCTTCAGTGGTTTAGAGAATGACGCTCCCCCAGAGTTTGGTGCCTTCTTCAAGATTTGTCTAGACGAAGTAGCAGAGAAAAAGAATGTTATTAACAAAGACATTCTAGGAGGGAAGTCAGCTTTTGCCTTGCCTTTAGAGAAGAAACGTATTAAGCCAGCAGGAGCAGCCGTTCCTATGGTAAGTAATACCAATAGATATGGCCCTTGGTTCAAGCAAGGCCCACCGGGCCCTGTTAATCTAGTCACTGACGATCAGCTTGTTCCTTGGGAATACGGTGGTTATACATTAATGAACTTGGCAGCAGCAGAGAAGGTTAATGAAGCTGTTACTTTCATGCAAGTTGGAGAAAGAGGATCCTTCACGATTCCGGGATATCCAGTTAAGAGCCTAGGGCAAGAAATTAGAGCTACTCAGTCTGTAATGACCAACTATAGCCTTCAGTCTTCCACCTTTGATATTAATGGGAATAGTGTTTCGTACCAGTATGTTTCCACTCAACCTATGGATGGGACTTTCGGGCCTAATATCACACAGATATCTACCTCTGTTGGTAGTAATGGACTCACCACTACTTACACTCTAGCTACATTTACTCCTTCCTTTGGTCGGATGTCTAAGATAAATGCTAGTAGAATTAAAAGGGTAGCTCAGCAGAGACAGGAGTCTTTAAAAGAGCAGAGAAGGATAAGAAAGCTTGCCCTCGCAGGTGCTGCCGCAGGTAGAAGAGTTGCAGCGAAGAAAGCAGCTGAAGCTCCGGCTCGGGCTTTTATTGCGGGTGCTAAGAATCTTATCATGGCTGGTGTAGGGCCGATTGTTGATGGGCTAGGGGCCTTGGCTAGTGCTTACAAAGCAACCGTTGCTGGTGCTGGAGATACGGCAGGGGCAGCCACTTCGAACAAGGCAAACCTTGACTGGAGAGCTCAGGCCGTAATGAGTGCTGAGGGATTGTACCGACCTGTATCTAAGTTCGGAGGAATGAATACTTCAAAAACAAGAAGTTCAGGTATGCTTCCTCAATACTCAAGAAGAAGATACAACTCTTCTTACGAAGGAAGTTTACAAATTCCTCTCGCAGCCAGAACGGGAACAAACGCCTCCGGCCCATTTAGTCCACACCCACCTGTATTTGATCCAGAGATTGGCGGTACAGGATATGATCCTTTAGCTATCTATCAAGAATTTCTAGATCCTTTTGCTACCCCTAGTACAGCAAAACACCTAGAGGCCGGTGTGTCTCCGACAGAAATTCACCATGACGTAGACTCCGTAGCTTGGGGCGGTCAAAACCCGACCGATCAGACACTGAGCCTTCTGGAGAACGCTAATGACGGAGCGGCTTTTCCTGATGACTTTAGAATGATGGCTCTAAGAGGGCCCTTGCTGATTAATGGATGGGGATATGACCTTGAAGGGAAGCCTATTCCTAATAGCGCAGACACAGTCGCGGGAGCAACAAGGGGTGAGTTTGTAGATACTAACCTTACTAATAGCTTTGCTTCTGGCTGGTTAAGAAGGTCTGAGTTATGGCCTGTTGCTCCACTTGATCTTAGGTTTGACCGAGTTAGAGGAGTATGGACAACCCCTCCTCCTTATAGAGTCCTCTTTGGAGAGATAGCTCAAACAATGGCGGGGGGACACAAGGGGCCGGGATCAGAAACTGGCATTGCTAATGTTTGGACTACTGAATTCCCAGCAGGCCCAGATGGAGGAACACTGTTTCAAGGAGGTGAAGATCCTCGATTAATATTTACAAATGTTCTGAATACTTCAGGATTGAAATCTGGAGATAAAGCCTATTTCCATTGGGATCCTAATTCAGCTACATACTACCCTATTGTTGACCTATCCAGTAGTGGTGGTAGCCCTAGTGTTTCTCAGTATAAAGACCTAAGTGTTTGCGATACCTCTGGAACTATCGTTACTGGTTGTAGCGGGATAGCATGCCTAACGATGTCCACAGGACTCTCAATAAGCTACGTATCAGACGATATTAACGGGACGGGCTATCATCTAAAAACAGACATGCAGATCTCAGACAGAGAGTATTGTGGATATAATCCTAATATAACGGAGGGTAGGTTCTTTAAGATGCTCGCTCTTGGTTCTGGCCTACAGCTTGAAGATACAGCCAATTGCACATACACTATTAATGCAGAACAGAGTATTTCAGACACCGACTACTGTGACTGGACAGCAACGGTAGAGGATAAGTTCTTTAATAAATTGATAATGGGGAATGGACTGCAGGTTGTGGATAATACGGATTGTTCATATACTATCAACGCAGACCATCTTGTCTCTAAGATTGATTGTGAAGACAATGAAGATATAGCTCCCACTCTCTTCAATCAACTTACATTCCATACGGGAATAGATGTTCAGCAATTGGATGCTAACACCTGTGCATTTACGATCTCTTCAGCTCACAAGGTCAGGGACGATGCTGTGTGCGGTCAGTCCTCAAACGTAGCTACTTTCAATAAGTACGAAAACCTCTCCTTTAGAAGTGGTTTAAAGCTAGACTCCTTGGGTTCTTGCGATTTCAGCGTAGACGCAGATATGAAGTTAAAGGACTCTATAGCGAACTCTTGTGTTAGGCCTATTGAAGTAAGTGCATATAAGAACTTCACTAACCTAAACTTTGGGTCTGGTCTTCACGTATTTGAAGACACAGAAAACTGTGAGTATACAATACATTCGTCTAATCAGGCCACTATAAGATCCGACCCTTGGTGCTCTGCAGGGGGCTCGCTTCCAGCCGTCTTTACAGGTCTCAGTATAGGAACAGGATTAAAATTAGTTAATACGGCAGGGTGTGACTTCTCCATACAGGCGAACCTACAGATAAAAGACTCCGTGTCAACGACTTGCGTTACATCAACCGTACCTAACTATGTTCCTTACAATAAGCTAAGTCTTGGATCCGGCCTTACTCTAGTCACTGACGTCTCTAATTGCGAGTACACTATAAATGCGTTTGACATTACGAAACATTACGACTATGGTAGTCAAGGTCAGGGAGGGGAATCTCTGTGTAATATTGCCGGAGGGAACGGACTAGTAAATCAGTGCCCCGGAGGTATTGTTTTCGGATATGGATTAGATGCAGGTCTGGCCCCAGCAGATACAGCCCTTGATCAGATGACAGTAGTAAACAAGATTATGAACGTAGAGGCTCCACTCACTTCCCAAGGATACGTAAGGAAGGTGGAAACAATTGATCTCGGATGTGGCCTTAGCGGAGTCCATAATGGAGATACATGTGCTGCCGACGGAGTTGAAATAACTTCTGTTCAAATAGCAATAAATCCTCTTTCTGATCAAGGAACTATTCAATCAGTTGATGTAATCAATGGGATTTGCTGTACTGGAGCTCATATCACCGCATCGTTTTTAACTCTAAGATTCACTTCTTGTGGTCTTTTTATAGAAGCTACTGGTGGTACTGGTTGTTGCTCATAGAGTTAAAAAAAGATAAGAAGAAACCGTGTCTTTGAGGCTATAATAGAGTACTCAACTAGGAATATAAGATAAGGATTTTAAGATGGCTTGCGAAAAGATACTTGGGCGTGGTGATAAGTTAAAGATAGGGCCAGAGTCAGATAACGAGTGCTGTGTTTGTTGCGGTGCTCAAGAATGCAGTGCTGCCTACGAAAATACAGTCGGACAGGGCTGTCCTTCTCACTGTTGTCCTTGTCCTCCAATGGGTAGTGTCATAGCAAGTTTTGCTTCTACTCAATGCGCCCCCCTTGACGGGCTAGAGCTCACATTTACTCGCGCCCTCGGGATTCCTATCTGCAGTGGAGATAATCCCCAGCATGAAAGTCTCGGTTGTTACAAATCGGATTTTGATACTTCTACTTGTGGTATTGAGACACCTAATGGCCCGGAGCTTTCTGGCTGCGGTGCATACCCAGAGATTTACCAAGAAACCCTGCATAATTTTGAATATGAGAAGTGGGGATTTTCAGGGCTTATATGTGACGGAGACCTAGGAGCTGAGTGTACTGGTCAGAATGTAAAAATGTCCTTGTGTTGCTGCGATCACATGGATGCCTCTGCTATTGGAACAGGCACCATTGGGGATTGTCACAGCTGTCGATACCAATTTCAAATACAGTTCCAAACACACGATCCCAATGATGTTGATAGTTATTGCTCATGCCCGACAGGAGAGGGTTATGGAGGAGCGGATGCTTTCGCCTTACCTTTCTGTGAGCCGGGCTCTCCAGTCGCGTGGCCCTGCGGATCTCCAGAAAGCACCCTTACTATGACTGCCTCAGATTGTGACATTCCCGGATTAGGAGAAGCTTGGACTCTAACTTACGCATTAACAGACGTTTACTGGAATTGCGATTGTTGTGCCGGTGGAGCCGATGAGGGAGATGACACTGTAGATGTGACTGTTACTTTCACTAAGGCATAGGAATACAGAATAACAAAGGAAAAGATTATGAAGTCTAAAGAAGAGTTAGAAGAAATGTATAAAGACGGCTTTGAATGCGGCTGTTCAGAGGCTGGGTACTGTCCGGTGTATAATAAGACAATGGGGAAACATATCCATAACAAGTGTAAAACCTGTCCTTCTCATAGAGATGTCTTTTTGAGACAAAGACTTACTGAGTTTAG
>TARA_R110002110_G_scaffold14868_18_pt1 | contig 20272 bp, 17 predicted proteins | sample TARA_R110002110 | Tara Oceans TARA_R110002110 (sample SAMEA4397330) | marine metagenome | biome: Polar Biome; feature: [SRF] surface water layer (ENVO:00010504); material: water (ENVO:00002006), including particulate matter (ENVO:01000060) such as... | depth 5 m
ACTAATGTTGCTTTTGAATCAAGGTTTTTATAACTAATTTCCCTGTCATCACACAAAGCCTGTAATTCTTTCTTAGTTAGAGAAGAGAGGTCAGTAGATTCCTCATCATCGGCGTTAGCCTCCGATTTTTCTACCAACACTTCTTCTAACGGTGCTTCTTCTTGGCCTTCAATAATCCATTCATCATTGTTTACTTTATTAAGCCATGAATCCGGTATATCATACCAATTACCACCGTTAAATTCTCTACCGTATATGCGTACTAAGCCATTTTTGCGATATACTCTCATATAATCGCCTCAAATTAACCCTATTACTTTTAGAGTTACGGGAGGTAATGCTGATGCACTAGCACCGCCCATTGATGCTAATAGATTACCTACTGAACCTGTTACCATACATACTATGTGGAAATAAGTTCCATCTGATGCAATAGTATTAACCATCCAATTATTTGCTGAACTTGTTTGACCGACTACTTCTACACTATGAACTTCACTTAATCCAAAACTACTAGCGAGTACTTTTTCTCCACCATGAGTAATTATTTCACCACCACCTGTATTATCTGTTAATGGTGTACCAACAGGTGCGGCTGTGCCATCAACGGTCATTACTAATGCTGTTAATGCAGTAATCCTTGATAGTTCTGTATCGTTATCTGCGTGAGAACCCACAATACAAATCATATCTCCTACTTGAAATCCGTCTGTGATAAATGAGCCGCTTGCTCTTGTATAAGCATCTGTTGAGGCGGCCGCATTAATATTAACTGATGCGTTAGCAATTGAACCTGTCCTATATGCACTAATTGTTAAATCCCCTACTACTGTGTATTGATGCCCTACTACTGTTGGTCTACTTGAACCTAAATGGTCTGATTTTAATGATACTGTATTTGTCATTTTAATCTCTCCTATCTACCTTTCAGTCTTACTGAATGTTCGTGATTTTTCCTTGACCCTTAAAGAAAGTACAAACTGTTTCACCAATGGTACGATACATACCCCTGTTTCCTAACTTTCCAACACCGAATGGGTCGCCACTATCAATTCCACCCTCAAAATATTCGGTTGGTTTCAATGTGCAAAAGAATAGATGGTCTGTATCAAGGATAAAAATATCACTTAGACCGGAACCACTACCCGATGAACCCATTTCCTTACAAGGGATAATTGGAATATCATGGTATGTTGCTACCTTGAATCCGACTTCTCGCCCCTTTACACCTTTTATACCATTATGGGAAGGCATAATTTCTGCTCTACCCATGTAGCGTTCTTGTGATTGTAGTAATTCACCCAATGCTTGAATTGTGTCATATCCTGTTAGGATAACCTTTGGTGAACCGCCTCTAACCTGCAACTCTCTTAGTGCTGTGTTAAGCATATTCAAAGTTAGATTCCTACGAGTACTAGAATAATCACCGTAATCAACATATGAATCTAGGTATGCGGTAGCCGCATCTCTATTTGTGCCGAAAAGGTCTGTAACCTCTTCCATACTTGATGTGTAAGTACCGGAGAAAAGATTTCCACCATCTGCGTTTGCCAATTCTGCTGTGCTTGAAACAATTTTATACAATGAAGTAATGTTATTTTCAACATTTGATACACCTGCAATAAGTTCAAGAGGGCTTAACAACATATGATTCATTGATTCTGCATGAGCAACACCAATTTCTTCTCGGTATGCTGACATAATATCACCAATACCATCATCAATCTTTGCCATAGCCGCCGCCAATTCTGAAATTTCAAATTGATGAGCAACAGTTTTAGGGCTAGCAAACAAAGTTTGAAATACCGGCTTAAGTGGGCTTAATGAATCAGTAGCACTTGTAGTAAATGCCGCATTTTCAGCAACCCCACCAATATTTGCTTCTGTTAAAGAACCGTGTCCTGTTCCACCTGTGGTAGCCCATACATCAGCACCGCCACCTAATGCTCTTTCTGTTAAGATTCTCCAACCACTACTATTCCAAGGTTTCTTAGCCAGCATAGCCAAAGCGTTAATTTCACGGTTTAGCATAGACCATACTTTTTGTCCATATATTTGATTGTATAATGCACCACTTGATGCCGCCGCCCCTGTATCGTGAGCCGCATGAATGCCTGTTTCTATTCCGGATGCTTTAAGGATTCCATAATCCCCAAATTGTCCATATGTCTGTCTTTCTAAATCCTGTATTGTTCTAATTGTATTTATTCCTGCCATTCAAATCACCTTTTACTGTTGTAACTCCTTTTTTAATTCTTCTACTTCATCCCATGATAATTCATGAAGATTTTGCATCTTCATAACTAACTCTTCGGGAATTTCTCTTTGTTGTTGAACTGACTCAACCTGCTTTACAATAACATCGTTATTATTTTCAAGTGACTTTCGCAAATCTGCAAATTCATTCTTAAGTGCATTAACTTCTGCGCTTGCATCGTACTTTGACTTTGCCAAAGCATCTGCATCTGATTGTAACTCGCCTTCATAGCGTGATTCAAACTGATTCTTGATAATATCATATGCTCTAGCCTCTTCTCTTTCGGCCTTAAACTGTGCATATGCTTTAGCAAGGTTCTCATCGCTCAAATCAAGTGTTGGTGCATCAGTACTCTTGATATACTCTCTAAATTCTGAATCTGCATGAGTCTTTACTGTGCCTTCAATCTTATTACCTGTCGCATTGTGACCGTAGACAATTGAATCAGCCTTTACTTCTAAATCAGCCTCTTCAACCTCTTCTTCATCTTCCGCTTTAGCGTAATCTGCTTCATCCAACACTTCTGCATCATCGGAATATTCGGCTGACTCTTCATCTTCATCCGGCATCTCCTTAGATATATTCACTTGCTTTCTCAATTCTTCTACCACATCAGTAAATTCTACCAATGCTTTTTCAATTTCTGTTTCTGTCATATTAACTTCCTCATTTTTATTTTCTTTTATTATTTCAAATTTTGCTTCTGGGTTTATACCCTCTTCACATATAGTAACTTCGTGAAGTTCTAACTTATCTATCTCTTTATATGTGCCTATATCAGCATCATATTTATTTGCCTTATGTAGTGCTTGACCACCAATTGAAAATGAACGGAGTTTCCCCCTTCGTATATCCCTTGCTACCTCTTTAGCCTTTTCAATGTCTTGTCGCATTTTAATTACTACAAAGAGGCCGGTTTCATCTACACCGGTCTTTAATACATTACCTTTTGAATCACTCCAATTATTTAAAACTTCACCAACTTGAACGTTACTATGGGTAATCATTACATTTTTATATTCACCCTTCATAAACTTATCAGATGCATCCTTTAATGCATCAAGAGTGATTAAATCATTTTGCTTATCTACTACATCAACAGATGCGTAACCTGCAATAACTAAAGGTTGGTTACGACTACCTTTAAGAATAATTAATTCTGAACCTGCCCCGTAATGACTACCAAGCATGGTTGCACTAATCGCACTCATCAATACTTACTTTATACAGTTAAACTATATAAACTTAGTTAGGCATTACTCACTATATGTAGTACTTTTATGTCTATCTTGTGTAATATCCCATAAACCTTCATCACTTGATTCAAGTGTTGGCTCTTGTTCATACCCTGTCCATGTTATCCATTTAAGGTTGCCAGCCATAGTTACTATTCTAAAGTGCATTTTACCTTTATGTAAATCACCGGTTAATATATATTCATGGTAGCCATCCCTTTGAGAACCTAATTTAACCACACCCTTATCTAATAATTTACCCTTATCTAAAGTGCTATCAATTTCAGCCTTGAATTTATCTGCTTTACCAAATAGATTAAATAAATCATCTGTTGTATCTTGCTCAATACGCCACATTAATTTTCTATTGTGTAATTCTAATAAGAGGTTTAAATCTCCATCCCCTCTACGCCAAATTTCATATTTACCATCCTCGTATTTATCCGGTGTTTTTCTATCAATTTTGATTGCTTCATCGTTAAAAGTTGGTTCGGTTATCACTTCATCTTCTTCGGGGTCTTTTAATAGGGTTGTTCCATCCCAATAAAATTCCTCCTTATCCTCATTAAATAATATTCCACCGAATGCGGGGCCAGCCTCCTTTAATCTATTAGTTAATTTATCCTTTAAACTCTTTTCTTTAGATTCATCACCCTTTTTAGGTTTTATTAACCTGTATAATTCTTCCTTTAAATCTATTTTTAAATGCTCTATAATTTCATCAATATTAAATGGCTTTTCATCACCATCATTTCTAATGAATTGGTGAACGGCTGTCATAATTTTACCACTATCCTTACCATACATCTCTTTCATTTTATTTTTCCAAATGTCTATATCGGTCATGGCATTTTTACCCATTAAATTATTATCAAATCCGTAAATTACATACCCCTCTTTAGTTAAATCTGTATGTATAGTTGATACCCCGTGTATATTATCTGTAATAGTATAGGATTTCTTTAACGCCTCTATTGTATATTCCTTAATAGACTTTTTACTCTCCCTTGAAAGAAATTCTAAAGTTATTATTTTTTCCGGTTCAGCCTCTTCGGGTATTTCTACCACCTTTGCACTATATATTGAAAAGCCTCCATCTACCTTTTTTACCTCATCAACCTTAACTCTAATAATTAAACCAACTTTTTTAATCTTTATACTAGTATTGAGGGCTTTACCCACTATTAAATATTTATTATCATTAATCTCTTTAACATTTTTATACTCATCTTCATCTGAAATTGGGCCAGCACCTAATGTATAACTGTATGTGTTATTTTTATTTTTACGAATATCTAGCACCATCAAATCAAGGTCAATAAACTTTTTCCATTTAATCCACTTTGGATTTTTCTTTTTCCCCTTTATATATGATGATTTGGAATCTTTAATCATTACACCTTCGGCGGTGGGGTTTTCCATAATTTCCTTTGCATACTCTTCTATTTCACCTATTGAATCTGCAAAGCGTGTATCTCTTTTATTTGGGAATTGTAATCTATCGTGAGATAGTGAAGAAAAATTATTCATCAACCTTTGTATTCTCTCTTCTAACTTTTCAGCAAAAACATCTTCCTTATCATGTTTCATTATATCAAATATGTGAACCTTAATTTCATAACCCTTTCTATTCTCTTTTGAATTAATATACGCTACTGTATCTGCTCTATGTAGTGGTTCATCTGCTTTGTATAATACCGCTTCTGCGTCTAATATACATTCTGGGAAATCCTCATCTTCTATAAGTTTAACTTGCTTTTTAAATTTGTGAGTTATGTCATTACCATTGAATGAGTATATTTTAATTTCATTTGACTTATGAATTTGTATTCTCATCCCATCATATTTCTCTTGAACAACCCATTCACCGGTAAATCCTTTTAACTCTTTAATGTCGTCAATTTCAAATATGCGATACATTGGTTTATTGGGTTGGATGAATACGGGGTCTTTTTCTGCTTTTGATATATTAGAATTAACATATGAGGAACCATGCCTATTAGATTTATGATAAACATAATTTAGGTGGTTATGTTTGAATATAAGACCTACTTTTGCACGAATAAAATCATCTGTTATTTCTTTACCTTTATACCAATCCCGATTCTTTGCCCTAGAAGGTGTTTGTCTTTTAGCATCTATCTTATCTTTTTCTTTTCTATATTCACCTATAAACTCTTTAACTTTACCTATTATATCATTCATTCGGATAGTATGCATCTTTTCTACTTCTACCATATCTTTTATAATACCTTTAATAACTTTAGTCATTTCTTTTTTGACTACATTACTCGCCTTCATCAACCGCTTACTCTCTAATAGTTCAGACCATTCTTCTCCCGAACCTGTCTTTGAGAATACCTTATACAACAATTGTCTAGCGGCTGGTATTTTAGTTTTCAACCGTTCAATGTTAATATCCTCTCCATAGTTTTTTACTAACCATTCGTAAATTTCTTTATCAACCAAATCTAATCCTGTAAAACCTTCTGTAAAGTCGTCAACCAATTTAGCGTTGTCAGCCCAATCTTCATCCGGTAATGCTTTACGGTCATTTCTATATGCCCAATGTAAAAATATTGCTAACAATTCCTCATCAGCAATTAACTCATCAGCAATTTTTTCCCCATACTTTTTTCTAAAAGGGTCTTGGGTAATATCTGAATCACTACTTATAGATTTTAATTTTTCATATAAACTCTTTGCTTTAGAACTACTTGGGTCTTTTGTTTTATCAGAATATACTAAACTTTCATCAAGCCTCTCTCTCATCAAGTCACCAAAATCTGTTGGGGAATCCCAATGTTTTCTAGCACTATCTACAATACGGTTCCATTCATCTCCGTAGTCTTTCGGCCTTTCTCTAGCACTTAAATATGCAATACGCACTTCATCATAAAAAGAGCGCACCTGTCTTGAAAGGGGGTCAATCCCTTCTGCTTTTAAAAGAATGAAATCACCTTCATTCTAAATTAATCCAATTGAGATTGGAAATTACCCTTACCTTCTCCAATTTTTTGTGTTGCTCTTGGCACTCTCATATTATCTCTTCTATCCTGTGGGGTTAAGGCATCCCTTTCATTTGTTTCTGATGTACGATTTTTCTTTTCGTAAGCCTCAATAGTTTCAGTTAGTGCTTGTGCCGCAGTTTTTAATAGGCCCAACATTTCTACTTCATTTGAATCTAATGCCTTTTTAGTATCATCTGTGGCTAAACTTACAAGGCCCAAAAATTTGTCTGTATCGCTGTCCTCTAACTCTAATTCTTCCTCTTTATTAATTGAATCGCCTGTAAAATCCTTACTCTTTGTTAAGTAGTTTTTTGGTTTAGAATATACCTTTGGCTCTCCCGGTTTTGCCGCATGGCGGGGTAAACTTCTATTACCCAATGTGGATTTATCACCTACATTTTGCCCACTAAGCATATCATCCTTCTCACCCTTTTGCTTTTTAGCCTTAACATCTACTGCATCTTCAGGGTCTACTATACTACCTAATTGGTTAGTTATCAATATAGTTAATTCTCTTAAACCTGAAAGGGAAGTAGTTAACTTTCTTTCTCTATCGCTCATACTATCTGATGGCGCAAATAGGCCATCTTCTACATCATCCATATCTAACATTATTATTCACCTTGTATCTTATGTACTAAATCGTCTATTTCTTCCCAATCCATTTTAGCAATTGTTTCGCCATCGGGGATTCCTGTTGCCGTCTTTAAAATTGGAGTAGGGGAGTTAATTTTAACTAACCCCGATTTCATTAAAACATTATCAGCATTATAAACTGTCTGTTTTAAATTCGCATTCTCCACTTCTAATATCTTCACTCTATCTACTAATTCTTTTAGTAGCATGTGTAATTCATTATCTTCCATTTTTATTCACCTAATTTGTTCTATCACTAATTTTAAAGGGCTTATCAGCACCCGCATCAATATCATCTGATTTTTCGTCTACTAATTCTAATAATTTTAACTGAGCATCTTTTAATTCATTCTGTTCATCAACTGATATTGACTTTAATTCCTTTAGATATTTTATTCTTAGTTCTAATTGTTTAATTTGTTTATCTCTATTAGTTTCTAATGGGTTATAATCGCTCATAGCCCGCCAATTACCCTTCACATTAGAAAATTCTAAAGCAGGGTCGTTTCTTAAATTGAATTTATGTATTTTCTTTGCACAACTGTTACACACTTCCTTTATACCTGCAACATTACTAATCATTGGTTTATTCTTTCTTGAATCATCAAAATATCCACCCGGCACTTTTTCTGTGGTTAATTCTCTTGACCGGCCACATAATTCACATTCTGCAATTCTTTTTAATATGCTTTCCCAACTCATCTTAACTTCCCACCTTTATCCGGATATACTAATTCCCGCAAGTCACGATACAATCCCTCATACAACTTCCGTAATCTACTCGCTAACTTTACTACTTTAAGGTTTTTATCATCATACCTTATAATTTTCTTATCCAATTTGACATTACCTTTAACTACACCTAGTTTTTTCATCACATCTATTAACTCGCCTAACTTAAGGAAATCCTGTCCAAAGTATTCCGTAGGGTCGGCGTGTTGTAATAAAGTTTTAATTCTTTTCTTCTCTTTACTATTAATAGATTCTAATATCAACCCTTTATCGGTCTTTAGAATTTCTGATTTGCGGAACCTCCCTTGACCCCGCTTATGTTCTTCTGCCGCCACTTCTGCTTCCGTCTTTAAAGGTTTAAGTGGTTTAACTTCAGACAATTTATCCTTTGACTGTGCAACCATATCAGCATAATTCTCAAATCCTTTTTCCCTAGCACTAACATCATATATATTTTCTGTTGGTGTTTCAGAAGTTACTGTAACATCTCCTTCAACCCTTTCAATTTTTCCTAACATCATATTAAGAATGTTATTATCATACGCTTCTAAATGGGCATTAAGAATATAATTTAATACGCTTTTAGCATTTGGCGCACCGGTAGGTATTTTTTCTATTAAATCCGTTTGAACCTTATTCTCAATAGTTTTAAGTTCAGACTTTTCAATACCTTTTAATTGGTTAGATACATTCTTTCCGTTAGCCATATCAACTACCATATTTAATAATTTATTAGGGTTAGAATAATTGTCCACCTTTGCTTTATAGGCCGCTACAAAGTTATGGGTAATTTCACCCGTCTTTGTATTTACACTAATACCCTCCTTAACTAATTTAATAATTTCAGGGAGAGTATCGTTTGTAAATTTTAAGAATGCGTCTACTCCCTTTTCCTGTTTTTCTTCTTCGGTTGCGCCGGTAGTCGTAGTGAGTTTATCTCCTATTTTATCTACTAATGTAGTTATAAATACACTTAACTCATCAGGGTTACTATCAGGGTAGATTTTATTATACTTAGTGTAGAATGATTGGAATGCGGGAGAAGTGGCAGGTGGATAGTGGGGCTTTGGTCTAATCTTATTTAGTGCTTTATCCACTTCACTTTTATCTGAAAGTCGGTCATATACCAATGTTGCTTTCTGCCCCTCTTTTAATTTAAGTATATCCTTTGCTACTAATTGTAGCCAATATTCTCCTATTGGTGCAAATTTACCTGTCAAAAATTTATCATCCAAAGGTATTGATAGGGGGCTTAACTTGCTAAATGTATTCCATGCATTAATGCTAAAGTTAAATGGGTTTCTCCCTTGAGGGAAGGGTCTACCGAATGTAATACTAGAATTGGTGACAATTATTTTCTTTGCAGTATCTCTCGCCGCATTATTAACTTTAGTATTGTCAATTCTCTTTGTTGTTGTTTTTCTCCTTTCTGTTATAGGTGCTTCTGCTTGTAACTGTTCTAATATCCTTTCTAATATTAATAAATTTGAATTATGTGCAGGTCTATCTACATTTGGTAATTCTTGTATTTCACTAATTATATCTGTTATAATTTCTATCTGTCTAGGTATAGCCTTATCTTCTCTTTTACCATGAACGGCTGTTGTTAAAGCCTCTTGTATTTTATTGTATATGGGAAAATTTTTACCCCTTGATAGTATTTCTAATAAATCCTTTTCTACCTGTGGTCGCCCTTCTCTTTCCTCAATTCGGCGTTGCTTTAACTCTTCAATATCTTTCTTTCGTTTCTCATCAAACCTTGCTTGACTTTCTTCTTTTTCTTTTCCTGTTCGTCTTGTATCTAACGGTTTAATATCTCTTTTATAATCATTAAACAATTGTCTATCGGATATATTTTTATCATCAACTGAATTTTTAATAGCATCTATAATTTTTTGCTTTAATTCTTTTTGCCCTACACCTTTAGCGGCCTTTTGCCACTTCGCTTTATTTGCATTACCCCATTTATTTACTAACTTCCTTTCAATATCCATCGGTTTATCATCATTATCTTCATCTCTCACCGCAGTATTATATGCCCGCATTAATTTATTATTTTTAATCCATTTATACTTACTCTTTTCTGAACCGGTTGTAGACATTGTGGGGTCGCCCATAACCCATTTTTTATATCCACCTGATGCCCTACTAGCAGAATATGGGGTTTTATGTGTAGAAGGAAATAACTCTCTACCTACTTCATCAGAAAATTCGGGCAACCTTATAGGAAAACCATATTCATCAAAAAGTAGTTTTTTAGAAGGTGATGGTAATTCTTGGGGTGTTTTATCCCATATTTTACGCCATTGACTTCTACTTAATCTTGACTTACCAACCTTTCTTGTTTTCCCTTTGAACCTTCCACTTTTTATTTTTTCATCCACTATATCTACATTGTAGTCAAGTTCTTCTTTACCCTTATTTATTCTCCAACCTGCATCCCACGCTGAATTGTGACCTGTTAAAGAAATAGTTGCTTGGTTATCCCTATCTATCCTATTTTGTATTCTTACATACTCTTCTCTTGATAAATATGTACCTTTTAATATGGTATTACCCATTAATTCAGTAACAATCCCTTCTAGTAAAATAAACCTATACTCTTTTAATAAATCATCCGATGTGGGCGATTTGAGTAAGGATAGGGAAAACATTTATCATCACACCTGCTTATGTTTATTACCCCTTTTAGGGCCACCTGTAATAAAACCGGGAATACTTTTCTCGTTCATATTATTATTATCCGGTACTTCCGGAACAGGTGGACACGCATTCTTTGTTACCCTTTCCTGCGGGGGTTCCTTATTCAATTTATTTTGCATTTCTTGTAATTGCTGTTTAGCAACTTCTAACTTTCTATTTATTTTTTCTCTACTCATTTTAAACTCTCCTTTCTGTTCTTCTATCAACATTATTATTTGCCGCTTCTTTAGGTAATCCTGAAAATCTTTTTGGTGGGCCTACACTCATACTCGGTTTATTTCTAGTTTTTTTTTCTGCTGGTGCTGGTGCGCCTCCACCTGCTTTATCGCCCATCAATCTTTCTTCTGCCATTTGTCCTAATTGTGAAGCATCAATATCTGTTCCTGCATATGGGTCTGTTTTCAAAGGTTCATCCCCTCCTGCTGGTGGTGCTTCACCCTCTTTAGGTTCGGGTTGCTCTTTCTTATAGATAAAGTTTCCGTCATCATCCATATCAACTTCAAAGCCTAAATTCTTTATTTGGGTTGCTAGGTTAATTTCAATTTCTCTCCTTCTCAATTCAGCAACTACATCTTCCTCTTCCGACCTTAGAAGTTTTAATTCCCAATCGGTTATACCAAATTGTTTTACTAACATAGGAAATAAGTAATGGTTGTAAACATTTTGGCCCAATTCAACAGAACGGTTAGTAACAAGAATTTGCATTCCCTCATTATTTAACCCACCACTTGTTGAAGTGTCACCTTGAAAGATTTTACTTACTCCATAGAATGCACCAATTCTATCTCTTAAATCATCCTTAATTGCTGTATATTCCATCTCTTTCAAGGTGTGCATAAATGGTACCCATTCAACAGAACCACGATTACTACCTTCTGTTTCAATACCCATAATTGGTATATAGTGAGGGTCTTTTTCTAACTTCTCTTTAACCCCTCTCCAATATTTAACTAGTGATTCCATATTATTAGTTTGTACTGCTAATATGCCTCTTGGTGTTCTCGCCTTAGTATATGATGTGTTAACATAGGTTTCCATAGCAAGTAGTGTAGTTATATGCGACCATAGAGTAATGATAGGTGGTATGCCGTAAATTCTTGAAGGGTTATATTTACTAATGTGTATTACCTCCCCCTTGATGTAATACTGTTCTTCACCATGTACCCTATTAATATATACAACAGGGTGAAGGTTTGCATCACATTCAGGACAACGGGCGTTATTATCATCATCATAAATCTCTCTATGGGTTATACAGGTAAAATGGGCTTTACCCCTATCTCCATTTTCATCAACATCAATATATAGATTAACGGGGTCGCCTCTATACAATTCTACCACCTTACTCATTTGAGGGTTATTGTGATTATCCATATAATACTCTTTAACTAATATCAAATAGGCATCATCAGCAATATTTAAATCTGCTTCTAATTCTTTCATAACATCAACGAAAAGTTGGTCTGATGAATTAACATATTCACCCACGAAATTTTCAGCATACTCCTTTTGTTTTTTATCCGGCTCTACTAAATTGGCTGAATTACATTCAAGGCATTGGTCTATATGTTTCTTAGACACAGCACTACAATCTGCACACTTTACAGCAAATTTTTTCTCCCATACATATCCCCTGCGGAATATCTCAGTCTTTAACTGCACAATACAGGTTCTAACAATTGTTGATTGGTTGGCAACATGATATAGATATGGGCCTACTGCATTTTGAGGGTGTCGCCTCTCCTGTATTCCTAAATTGAAAACATCTTTATCCAATGGTACGGGGGTTTTCCTTTTTACAAATCCTGTCAAATAATCTTTTAATCCCATTATGCCACCCCACTATCTAATTCATCCATTAGGCTCATTTTACAATTGTCGTGATACTTAACTACTACATCGGGGTCAATACCAAACTTTTCAAACTCACGCCCACCTTGACCTTTTGAATCCTTCCAATTTTCATACTTCATTAATTTAAAAATCTCTTGAAGTCGTGGCTTAGACCATTCTTGTTTCTTATATCCCTTTTTAATTCTAATTGCTTCCATGAGTAATTCCGCCTGTTTCTGTTTCATTCTTAAATGAGGCATACACTTTTCTAATAATTCTGAAATATCCCCTTGACTATAAAAATTCAACCGGTGCTGTGACCGACTATTCTCTCCTACCTTTTGGTCTAAATGTAGTCTACCTATTTTCATCTCTTTGGATAACTCTTCAAAGAATGCTCTACCCCTGTTACCTGTTGCTATCATTCCTACTCTTGGTGAAGTCTGTGCATCCATAGTAATATATCCATCAGAATCAATAAACCCTGCTATGTATGAATATAAATCTTTTTTAATTTCATCAGACAAAATACAGTATTCCCCCTTTATATTAGTAGCGTTAACTCTCTTTAACATTTTAGCAATAGAATGGGGGCTAGTAACTTTATGGTATTTCTTAGGTAATCTATTGTGTATTTGGTTCGCAGTAATGCCCGGACTTTTACACACTATATCCACTACACTATCTACTACATACTCACTTTTAGTTTTACGAATAGATTGATGAGCAATATTTTTAATAATGCTTTTAAATTCCTTTTTTCCACCCTTTATCTCCTTTGTTAAATTATGGTAATCATCACCAAAATCTAACCCCTTACGCTCTAAATCGCTCTCCCAAACTTTACAAAGGGAATCAATTATTTCCATGCGTGTATTCTTATCCTTGATATAATATAATTTTTTCAATGTGTCCGGTTTTATAGCCATTGTTTTAAGCGTTGTTTCATATGGTGACACCCAATAAACAGACTCTATACACTTTTGTATATGGTCTTGATATGCATTAATCAAGTGACCTATGGCTTTATTGATTTTATTCCTATTCTCCCCTTTTAATTTACGCCTTAACATTCTCATCTCTTTGACTAGGTTAGGTAAATTTTTTCCACTAACAACGGGTTCATCGGGATATGAAGGGATATACTTTTGAGCATCTGTAAAGTTAATTTTTAACATAGATGATATTTCTTTAATTATATCATTTTCATTATCATACTGTTTATTCAACCATGACCTTAAAAGTTGTTCTGCTTTCTCATCACCTGTGGGTGAATCACTTACTAATAACTGTATGTCTGATTCAAATTGTGATTCATCACTATTTCTTATTAAGTCTTTGATTTTCTCTTCTGCTTCATCTGATTCGGGTTCTAATAATTCCTGTTTAGCATCCACTTCTTGCATTATATCTAATTCCGCTTGTAGTGCTTTAGAGTCTACCTCATCCTCATCCTCTTCTTTATAGATTAATACCATAAATACCACCCCCTATATGCGGAACGCCGCTATTGTTACTAAACAACCCTTCGTCATCTATGTCTATGAAGGTATCGTTAAAAGACTTTGTGGCATAATTGGCTAATGCTAGTGCAATTACTATATCATCATGTGCTCCAACCCCTTCAATTTTACCGTTAATATTAATTCCAAAGGCTGATAACTCTTGAATGATGGCATTAGATACATTTTTAGACTCTTCACCTTTCATGGGGAAAACTATTTTATGATTTTCTATATTCATTTGTAGGTTTAGTATTATTTCTTCCTTTTTCCTACGACTCATAGTAAATTCTTTTACCGGAAAATCGCTTATATTCTTTAATTCCATAGAGAATGCTTTGGCAAATGTATTTGTTTCTATCATGACAATTTCAGGCTGAAATCTCCTACATAATTCCATGATGTGCTGTATATGTTCTCTAAAATCTAGCCCTTTGGCTCTAAACATATATGCTATATTCTTATTCATCTCTTCATCAACCTCCAAAACCAGCATTACTGTATAATCTCCATCGGCTGAAATAGCAGGGTCATACCCTATGTAATACCTACGGTTTTCCTGTCTTGATGGTCTTAAAGAGGCCGTTTTATCCTTACACGCCTCTATATGTTCTTGTGGGAATAACATTGTATTTGTTGATATGGGAACACATAAATATTCCCTTGTAAATTTCATTGAACCTATCTCCTTTTTACGCTGTTCTAAATCATCTAATGCCCATCTGTTAGGCCATAGTGCCTCCCCTGCTTGATTGACAGCGGGATAGCGATACACTTGGTATGCGTCATTTTCTTCTAATTGTGCGAATATGTCCGTATATGTAAATGGGGTTCCTATCATGCGTAAAGATGCTGTGTGATGAAGGGTAGGAATTAGGTCGCCCCAAAACCAATCATTAACCCTTTGAATAGAAGTTAAAGAAAATTCTTTCAACGGGTCATCAATTACAATTTCTTGGGGGTGCAAACCTCTAATTTGAGAACTGACAGAACGTTCCTTGATATTATTACCATTAGTTAAAACCATATCGCCAATCGCCCAACCCTGTGAAGGTTTAAATCTTTTCAAGCAAGGAACGGTGGTAAAGTATCTATCTATATCCTTCATATGAACCATTGTCTGTTTATGGTTTGAAGATATGTAGAGCATTTGGTATGGCGGGGGTTGAAAACATAGTTGATAAACACACCATGCATGAAAGAATACTGATTTTCCGTGGTCACGACTACAAATGATTACTGTTCTATCTGTATTATTAACATGTTCTAACCATTCTTCGTGAAAATGTGTCATCTCATATCCTAAAACCTTAGTAAAGAAATAGGGAAAATTGCCTTCGGACATTTTCAAATCCATTTCATCTACTAAATCTTTCATTTTATTCACTTACCACTAATCTATCTAATATATCTTTCACATCTTTAGTTCTAATAAATTGTTGAACTGAACCATTTGCTATTTGTGAAAACCATTGTTGAATTTCGGGTCGTTGGAACCAATAATACATAAATTTCGGGTCAAATTTATCTGTTGCTAAAACTTTAACCCCTATATACCCTTTATGAAATTTGTCTAATACCTCTCCAACCTTTTCTCTATCACCATGTACTCTTCTAATCCAAAAATCTGCATCGGGAAAATTAGTTTTAACTTTAAAATTTTCATTTTTAAATATGTTAAACCATCTCATTTTTAATCACCCGTTGTATTTAACATTATCCTTTTCTATGGTAAAAATGAACCTATCCGGATAATTTTTATATGTCACTTCTATAATTAAATTACTAAAGTCGTGGGGAAAATTTCTATCCGGCCATTTTTTATATTTTGGTTTTTGAAGTAATGTTTTCATTTCTTCTTCTATCTCTTTATCAGTCATGCTCATTAAAGGGTATGTATGATAAAGTAGAATATTTGATGATGCCTTCATACTTAATATTGTCTTAATCGGGAAGTTCCAGCCCTTCTGCAACTTAACTGTAACCTCCTTTATAATATAATCTAAAATACTTTCAATATGTTTAATATTTTTATTTGGCCCTGCTAAATCCGCCGGTTCAACATAATTTTTAGCATCTTCTATTCGCTGTTCTTCTGTTGCTTTTAATATGTTAAACCATACCATTTTATTCACCAATCCATTTCCAGACTTTATTTTCTATAACTGCCCCTTTTTTTCCTCTTCTTACATGATTCACTTTAACTACCTTACCTTTACTCTTTAATGTTTTTAAGTGTCGTTTTATAACAGGATTCTCAGAATAATTATCCTTAACTATACTCTCAAATGTCATACCCTGTGGGTTCCTTTTCAAATAGGCTTCAATTTTCTTTATCATTGTTACTACCGGTTTTCTAGGTGGTGGTGTCCACTCTCTTTTTTTTATACTATGTTCTTTTTTATGGTGGCGGTCATGTTCTTCTTTTGTGTTAAATGTTTTATCACAAGCCGGACATTTAATTTTCCTTTTAATTATATTTTCCCATCCCATTTTATCTTCAACCCTAACTATTCTCTCCCACTTACCAACATTGGTATTATTTACTGCCCATGTATTGACGGGATGATTTCTATAAAAGTCTACAAACGGTTCAGTAATTGATTCATCCCTATCTTCACCAAATATTTCATCCAATTCTTCATCAGATGGATTAATTGTCCATCCTTTTCTTCTATATACTGATTCCCAATCTTTTTGAGTAAACCCTTCTGCCTTTTGTGCCAAACCAACAATTGATTTTCCAGATAAATCACGGAACATTCTTGACCATAGACCTTCATTTAAATATTCGGGTCTAGTGTAACTCATCCCTTTAAAATTATATCCTGCCCTTTCACCATATCCAACTGCGGCAATAGGTTTTCCATCCTTTATAGCAACTTCAAATTCACTAACAGGATAATACCTATCCATTTTTGGCCCTCTTGATGATGGATATTCTTTACCCCAAGCCTCAAGCCAAGCACTTAATAATTCGGGCCTTGACATAGTTTTAAATTCCATTCTATTCACCACCGGATTTAACCCATTTACCTTTAAGTGGTGGCTTCCTTACATATTCTTCTCCTGCAAATTGTGGATATTCTATGCCCCCTTGATTTTCTGCTATAATATTTTTTAAGTTTGTAATGCTAACTCTAAATTTCTGTGCTATACCTTTAAGGCTTTGACTATTCTTTTTATCTCTTAAAGCCCACTCTTCAATATTTGGAATCTGCCTATTGACTTCTCCAAATAGCCTACCCAATTCTCTTCTCATTTCTAATGATAGCCTTTTAGGATTTTCCTGTATAGGATTATTTAAATCATGCTCTCTTGTAGCCTTTAGAACTTTATACCACCCCATTTTAATATCCCCTAAACATTCCTTTAATTTTATAAACTATATGTTCATCTACACCCATACTATCTGCGACTGTCTTAAAGGCCCCTTGATACTTTACAATCTTTTCAATATCGGTAGCATATATATCTAACCTATCCTCCTTCTGTATTAAGTCGGCAACAAAACTAATATCGTCTACATTGTATAAATCCATAGTGGCTATATACTGTGGTTCTCCTTTCATTTTTAGTAATAAATCCTTTGTATAGAGCATGGCATTTGTCATATCTGACAATTGAATGGTACTAGATAGTTTCCATATAGAATTTACTAAAGTTTTATGTGCGGCCCAAATACCACCTTTAGGTTCCTTTTCATGTATCTTCCCTATCATTTCTTCCCATTCCGGTCTTAACATTAGTTCTGCAATATAGGGAATATTTTGCCCTGTTTGGCTTTCCTGTTTATTCCAATAGGATAGAGGCTTACCTTTCCAATCAATCTGCCCTACCAACTTTTTATCCCCTTGATGGTGAGCCATACCGACTTCATACAACATATCTCCAAATGCTATATGTAGTGCTCTCCTTAGTTCTAACTTTTTATCTCTAGGTAGTGATGTAAATATTCTCATCATACCATTTACCGCTTTTGTATATACCTTTTTTAATTCAATTTTCTTTCCCTTTTCTCCTTCTGTCCAAAGAGCCTGTTTATTACCTTTGTTTATTTCAGTAATTAAACTAGTAATAGAATTTAAGGTATGTTTTGAAATATCAAGGGGTGTTCCTCTTTTAATTATATCATTTAGAACCACTTGAATAGGGTCACTCGCTGATATTTCTAAATAGGTTCTAAATGATTTATCAGAATAAAAATCGGGCCTATCCCTATTTATTAAATATTGGTTATTAGTCATGGGTTCAATATAATATTCCTTTATATTTTCATCCATTTCTCTATTAGCCTCAAATAACTCTTTATCTGCTTTGGCTAATTTAGACCGTGATGCCTTTCTTTGTCCACCCTCCCAATATATTCCATGTGATAATGCCCTTGTTGTAGGTGGTGCTTTACCTGTTAGACCGTATTTAGTTTCTTTCGCTTTTAATACTTTATTCAAGTTATTGAAAAAGGTAATTGTTCTTTTATTAACCCAATCTACTGCCTCGCCGTAATCATTAAAAGTTTTTGTATTTGGTACGCCCCCTTGAGTAATATAGTCTATGGCAATTTGATAGTTTTGGAAATTTTTAATTAAGGCGTTAAATGCGTTAACATGTCTATCATCATCTAATATAGGAATGTAGTAAACACTCTCTATTGGTGGAACATGGCCTACCTTTGCATAGTTGTCTATAAATTTATTTATATTATCCTTCATAAATTCAGCAATCTCATCTGCCAACGCACCTTTACCTGTCTTTATGTATAGGGTTAATTCCTTTTTAGCCCCTTCTAAAACATTTTCAGTATAATTAGTTTTCAACTTTTCTGAATCTATATATGTACTCATGGCAAATATAGGGTCTAACTCTTCTGATTCTACCCATTTACTCAATCTCTCTTTAGTATCTTCAATCGTTTCTACTAAATCGGGAATAGATGTTCTTGCTCCTTCACTTTCTGTACTCTCTTGTATCTCCCCTCTAACAGCGTGAAGTTTTTGTCCACTTTCAGGAACTTTCTTATCAAACTCTTTTAAATGTTCAGCCCTAATATGGCCGGGAATTGTACTTAAATAAGAATTAACTAATTCTAATATTTTATCTTCATCCGACATAGCCTTAACAGGCATAGGACTGAGTTCCATAATATAATTAGGAAGTTCTAAAGGTACTTCATAATGTGAACCCTCATACTTCACTTTAGCATCAGCATAAGTGTTAATTAAATCCTTTCTTGCTTGAGGAAGTTTATCAAAATCCTTTCTTCTTTTGAGGCTTCTAGCCATCCTTTTACTATCCTCTTCTTTTGATTTACCCCATTCTTCACTTTCTCTATTAAAAGTAAATATGGATTTATAAAAATCTTCAAACTTAGCACTAACACTTTTCCAATAGGCATAATACGCCTGTCTATCTTCTGATGAAATGTGCTCAAATGTGGACAGTACCTTTTTCATCTCATCTACACTTTTATACTCAAAGGATTTAGGCTCCTTTACTACACCTGCTGATAACTGCCTAATCATTATTTTTACCAAATTTAACTCTTCATCATTAAATGGTTTTTCAGTTTGGCCCGTAAGAGGGGTGTTATTAACCAATAGTTTAAGTCTATTTAATTTTTCGGTATCTTCTTTAAGGGCTTGTGTTGGCTTTAAAGTGTCTGCATCACGATTATCAATTAGACTACTTATGGCATTTTCTATTTGTTGGGCTTGCCCTTGACCCCATGATTGACTTTTAACTAATTCCCCATGATAATTAAACAGACTAAGTATTCCCTTTTTAGGGTGGAAGATTTCTGCTCTCCTATTAGAGATAGTTCTTCTATTTTCAATATACCCATGTAATTCTGACGGGTCAAAATCAGTACTGTAATGTGAGTTTAACCTTTTTAGTACATTTTCAAATTGGCGGGATTCTGCACTCGCTTGTGCCGAACTTGTAGTTGTAGGATTTTCAGGTATATTTTTATCGGGTGATATAGTCATTTCATCTATACCAACTTGTAGTCTGTCAGGCAAATCATCATACTTTATTTCTACCATGTTATTCCCTCGTCAAATATCCTAAGTCTAATAGTTTATCCTTTATTGATACCTTTTTACCCTTTGACTTCACCCGTTGCTTTTTAGGAGATACAATGGTGTTATTACCTATCTTCCTTACAAGTTCTTCAAAATAGTTTGGCACCACTTCACTAGCAATTGTTTTAAAGTGAGCGTTAAGTTCTTTTTCTAATGTTGATATATAGTTATTAATGCCAAACCAATCTCCCTTCACTTCGTTAAAACTTTCCGGCTTTCTAAAGGCTGTTAATAATATTTCTCTTTTATCATCTGCATCTTCATCAAATTCATCTGCATT
>TARA_R110002110_G_scaffold344421_1_pt1 | contig 20234 bp, 21 predicted proteins | sample TARA_R110002110 | Tara Oceans TARA_R110002110 (sample SAMEA4397330) | marine metagenome | biome: Polar Biome; feature: [SRF] surface water layer (ENVO:00010504); material: water (ENVO:00002006), including particulate matter (ENVO:01000060) such as... | depth 5 m
TACGGACTTGCAGGGCGTCGGCGCGCCCGCCGCCCTCCACTTAGTGGTTGCCAACTACCAGCCCTGAAAGTGGGAACAGGCCAGCTCCAACCCTGCCGTCGTCATGGCAGGTGCCAGCCCGACTCACAGCGTGCGCGGCCAGACGGCAGCGCAAGATTATTGAGGGAACGCGCGCCGCATGCGCCCGGAATGGAGAAAAAGGATCTTCCCGTGCCGGAGCGACGCGGCAGCCGTGAGGCTGCCGAGTGAACGAAGGGCACGGAGCGACGCAGCATCCGAAGTGCCTGTCAGCACCCGCATTTTTTGTTATCCTTGCGTCCCCCCAAAAACCCGCCAGCAACGAGGCCCGCATGATCACCCTCTACGGCATCAGCAACTGCGACACGGTGAAGAAAGCGCGCCGCTGGCTGGAACTGCACGAAGTGGAGTACCGGTTTCACGATCTGCGGGAAGATGGCATCAACGCGGAGCAGGTAGGGGGCTGGCTCGCCGAACTGGGCTGGGAAACCCTGATCAACAAGCGCAGCACCAGCTGGAAGGCATTGCCAGCATCCACCCGCGAGGCCATGGATGACAACGCGGCGCTCGCGGCGATTCTGCAGCACCCCACGCTGATCAAGCGCCCGCTGCTGGATATCGGCCATGAGCGTCACTGCGGGTTCTCGGAAAAAACCTGGGGCGCGCTGTTCCAGCGCCACACCCTTTGATTCACACCCGCGACAGCGGGGCAGCCAGGAAACAATCGACATGAGCACAACTGCATTTGCCTTCGGCCTGGGCCTGGGCACCCACAACAGCGAGGGCGAGTGGCTGGAGGTCTTCTTTGCCGAGCCGGTGCTGAATCCGCCCGCCGCCCTGGTCAAGGCAGCCGGCTCCTGTGACAATCGCACGCCGCTGAATCGCGAGCAGTTGCTCGCCCTGGAGGCGGAGTTGGCGGCGGTGGACGAGACCCGCCAGGCGCAGTTGGCCGCACAGCTCGCCGGCAGCGATGCACCGGTGGTGGCAGTGTTACTGGCGGAAGATGCAGCGCCAACCACGGTGCCCGAGGCCTACCTCAAGCTGCACCTGCTGTCCCACCGGCTGGTGAAGCCCCACGGCACCAATCTGCAGGGGCTGTTCGGCATCCTGCCCAACGTCGCCTGGACCAGCGAGGGCGCCATCGATATCGGCGAGTTGCCGGCACGTCAGCTCGCCGCCCGCCTGCGCGGCGAAACTCTGGAAGTCAGCTGTGTCGACAAGTTTCCCAAGATGACCAACTACGTGGTCCCGGGCGGCGTGCGCATCGCCCACACTGCCCGGGTCCGCCTGGGCGCCTATCTCGGTGCCGGCACTACCATCATGCACGAAGGCTTCGTCAACTTTAATGCCGGTACCGATGGTCCGGGCATGATCGAGGGGCGAATCTCGGCGGGTGTCACGGTGGGCAGTGGCTCGGACCTCGGCGGCGGCTGCTCGACCATGGGCACCCTCTCCGGCGGGGGCAACATCATCATCTCGGTCGGCAAGGAGTGCCTGATCGGTGCCAACGCCGGTATCGGCATACCATTGGGTGACCGCTGCACGGTGGAGGCGGGTCTGTTCGTTACCGCCGGCACCAAGGTGGTACTGCTCGACAGCGAGGGCCTGCCGGTAGAAACCGTGAAAGCGCGGGAGCTGGCCGGCAAGTCGGAGCTGCTGTTCCGCCGCAACTCCACCAACGGCTCGGTGGAATGCCTGACCAACCGTTCCGCCATCGAGCTGAACGCCGAACTGCACGCCCACAACTGACCGGGAGCACATACGTGGAACGCACACTGGAGCTGACCTGCGACCTGATCCGGCGCCCTTCGGTAACGCCGGACGATGCCGGTTGCCAGGAGCTGATGATGGCGCGCCTGGAGGCGATCGGCTTCGCCTGCACGCCGCTCCAGTTTGGCGAGGTAAAGAACTTCTGGGCGGTGCGCGGCAACAGCGGCCCGCTACTGGTTTTTGCCGGCCATACCGACGTGGTTCCCACCGGGCCGGAGTCGGCCTGGGACTCGGCGCCCTTCAGTCCGGAACTGCGCGAAGGCCTGCTCTACGGCCGCGGCGCAGCCGACATGAAGGGCAGCCTGGCGGCAATGATCGTCGCCTGCGAGGATTTCGTGGCCGCCCATCCGGATCATCCCGGTCGCATCGGCTTCCTGATCACTGCCGATGAGGAAGGTCCGGCCCACGACGGCACGGTCAAGGTGGTAGAGCACCTGCAGCAGCAGGGAGAACAGATTGACTGGTGCCTGGTGGGGGAGCCCTCCAGCAGTGAACAGCTTGGAGATGTGGTCAAGAACGGACGTCGCGGCTCCCTCGGCGCCCTGTTGACCGTCCGCGGGGTGCAGGGCCACATCGCCTATCCACAGCTTGCCGACAATCCCATTCACCGGGCACTGCCGGCGCTGCATGCGCTCTCCTGCCAGGTCTGGGACCAGGGCAACGCCTTCTTCCCGGCCACCTCGCTGCAGCTATCCAATATCAACAGCGGCACCGGCGCGAGCAACGTCATCCCCGGCGAACTGGCAGTGATGTTCAATTTCCGCTTCTCGACCGAGGTGACGGCGACAGAGCTGCGCCGCCGTACCGAAGCGATACTTGACGCCCACAAGCTGGATTACAGCATCGACTGGCAGCTCAGTGGCGAGCCGTTCCTGACTGCCAGCGGAGACCTGGTCAGCGCTGCGGTCGAAACCATTCGCGACTGCACCGGGCTCGAGACCCGGCTGTCCACCGCCGGCGGCACCTCGGACGGGCGTTTCATCGCTCCCACCGGGGCCCAAGTGCTGGAACTGGGCCCGGTAAACGCCACCATTCACAAGCGCAATGAATGTGTGCGCGCCGCCGACCTGCCGCGCCTCGCGGAACTCTATCGCGGCATCCTGCAGCGTCTGCTACTGCAGTGATTGCAGCTGCTGCTGCAGCCCGCCCCGGACCATCTCCAGGTTGACGTTGCCGGGGACGACAACGACCTGGTCCTGCGCCAGCGCGGCCAGACTGGCGGCCACTACCGGCGCCGCATCCATCCACAGCTCCACCGGCATGCGGGTCTTGTCGAACCCCTCGAAATAGGTCGTATCGTGGATTTCAGTGCGGGTAAGGCCCGGACAGAGGCACTGTACCCGAATGTTATCCGCCGCGACTTCCGCCTGCAGCGCCTGCGAGAATGACACCATGAATGCCTTGCAGCCACCGTATACCGCGGTCTGCTTCATGTTCAGGAATGCGCCGATAGAGGCCACGTTGATAATCTGGCCGCCGCCGCGTTCACGCATGAAGGGCACCGCGGCGCGCACCAGTTCCAGCGTGGCGTCGATCTGCAGGCGCACCACCTGCAATTCATCTTCCAGCACGCTGCGTCCGAAATCACCGAAAGTGGAAAAGCCGGCATTGTTGACCAGGATATCCGGTGGCCCCTGCTGGCGCAGGGCTTCCACCGTGCGCGTCACGCCTTCCACCGTGGCCAGGTCTGCAACCACCGGCACCAGCCGGGTGCTGCCGACCAGCTCTGCCTGCAGCGCCTGCAGCCGGTCAGCCCGGCGCGCGACCGCAATAATGGTGTCACAGCTTTCCGCCAGCTGACGACAGTACTCCTCTCCCAGTCCCGCGGAGGCGCCGGTAACCAGGGCAATGTGCCGGGTGTTGCTCATGACATCGTGTTCCTTGCAGTTGTTCAGGGCTGGCGCAGACAGGCGTCGACAGGTGTCGTACCATGCGCCTTCGGTACACGACATCTTGGGGAGAAACGGCATGACGCGCAAGCGCACCGCACTGGTTACCGGTGCTTCCGCCGGGCTCGGCGCCGAGTTCGCGCGTCAGCTGGCGGCGGACGGCTACAACCTGGTCCTGGTGGCACGGCGTCGCGACAAGCTGGAAACGCTGGCCGCGGATCTGCGCCAGCAATATGGCTGCGACGTGCTGATTGAAGCTGCAGACCTGGCCGATCCCGCCGCGCCCCGGGCCCTGTTCGACGCCCTCGCTGCCAGGGATATCGCGGTCGATTTCCTAGTGAACAACGCCGGGGTGGCCGGCTCCGATCTGCTCACCGACCGGGACTGGGGCGAACACCAGGCGTTCTTCCAGTTGATGATGCTGGCAGTCGCCGAGCTCTGCCACCTGTTCATCCCCGCCATGCGGGAACGGGGTTTTGGCCGGGTCATCAATGTTGCCTCAGTGGCCGGCCGCATTCCCCGTGTGGGCGGCTGCAACTACGGTCCCAGCAAGGCCTACCTGATCGCTCTCTCGGAGGACCTCGCCGTGACCTTGCACGGCAGCGGCGTCAAGGTTTGTGCCCTCTGCCCCGGTTACACGCACACGGATTTCCACAGTACCGCGGGCCTGCAGGACATGAAGGACGCGATGCCCGGGTTTCTCTGGTATGACGCCGACGTCGTGGTCCGGGAAGGGCTGCGAGCGGTGGAGAAGGGGAAACCGGTCTATCTTTCCGGGCGCCTGTACCGCTGGCTGGACCCGCTGTTCCAGTCCCTGCTTACCCGGCGCCTGTTCCGGATGGCCTCCCGGCATTGAGCGGATTGCCGTTCAGTTCGCGCCGAGTGCCGACAGCACATAGACGTCATGGCGCACGGCCTTGCCACGGATGGCGTGGGACGGTGCACGACCAGCCAGAGGGGCCGCTTTAAGCGGCCGTTTCACCACCACCCGGGCCACTGGCGCCTGCAGGGCCCAGCCCAGCAGGGCATCGGCATCCGCTGCGGCCCCGGGGTGACTGAACAGGGCCTGGAACAGGGCCATCTCTTTTTTCACTGCCGCCGATTTATCCCGCGGCGGGAACATGGGATCAAGGTAGATGACGTCCTGCCGCAGCAGGGCGGCGGCGCCCAGATGACGTGCATCGCCCTCGGCAAGCGTCATCCGCCCGACAACCTCGCGCAGCCAGGCATCGCCGGCCCGCTGCGCCCCGACCAGCCCCGAGCGCAATAGCGCCGCCACCACCGGTTCCCGCTCCGCCAGGGTGACCTCGCACCCGAGGTCCGCCAGCACAAAGCTGTCCCGGCCCAACCCGGCTGTCGCATCAAGCACCCGCAGCGGGCTTTTCCTGCCAACGCCCACGGCGCGACCCAGCAGCTCATTCTGCCCGCCGCGGCGCCGGTGACGCATGGCGGCAGCGCCGAAATCAACCACAACCGGGTTTGGCGCCGAGCGACCCGGCGCGCGCAGGGCCACGGTGTCGGGGGAGACCAGCAACAGGGCCGTGAAACGGTTTTCGTCCACCACCTCACCGGGTGCCAACAACGGCAGTCCAAGTGCGGCAGCGAGTGCCTCTGCCGCCGCGTCGGCGGTGACCGCGGTCGCCTGTACGCCGATCATGGCTGCGGCCGCCAGCGGCAGTGGCGGAGCGCAGGGCGGGCCGGTTCAGGCACTCCGTGCCCGGGAAAGCATGGCATCCAGGCGCTCACTGTTGGCAGCAATGCCGTCAAGATAGTGGTTGCGGCCGCCGAACCAGACACTGGCATAGTGGTAGGCACCGGCAAAATCGTGCTCTATACGTGGCCCCGCCACCCGGTGGATAAAGTCCGGGGTGCGGCGCATGAGGTCGTCCCGGGACAGGTAGACGAGATCGTGGGTATAGGCACAACCATCCTTGCCGGCAAAGCCGCTGGCCTCGAACTCGTCATACAGCTCTTGCCGGCATTTCTCCAGATAGTCCGGAGCAGCAAGCTGGGCCAGCAGGTCGGCGGTACCCAGCAGCCCACCGAGTTGCCTTTCGGCGTCACTGGCCACGCGCACCGTTGCCGGGCTGCGGGTGCAGTTGGTGAAATGAATCAGGCGGGTACACAGGGGCGCCAGCGACTCCAGTCCGGCGGCCGGCAACTGCGCCGCGATCAGGGCGGCCCCACGGGCAACATGGGTCCGGGTATAGGCACCTCCAGTGCCATGGCGGTTGTCCGCCCGCCGCCGCAGGTAACCCGAATCATGCAACAGGGCACAGGCGATACCGGCCAGGGCGAGGTCCGGCCCCAGGCTCCAGGCAGGGCCCCAGCGCAGCTCTCTACCCGCCAGCAGTCGCGCCATCGCCAGGGTCACATCCAGTACATGTTCCGCATTGTGATAGCCAACTTCGCAGCCACGGTAGTCGGGGTGCCGCCCTTCATAGAGTTGCCGGAACAGCGCCCCAAGCGGATCCAGTGGTTGCCAATCGGCAGCGGGCCAGCAGCGTGCAAGTATCGAGTACACCTCGGCCATGACAGCCTCGGCGTCGCCCAGGTTGACGATATCGGCAACATCCCTGCGGGTGCTCGCAGTCATTTCCTGCAAGGGCCTACTCCTCGGTAATACCTGAGTCGAAACGACGACGTTGCAACAGGGTGGCCAGCTCTTCACCCTGTTGTTGCAGGACTTCCTCACCCTGCTCCCGACTGGCGGCAAGCTTCGGCTGCCGGCGCGGTGCCGTCGGCAGGGCGCTTTCGTCCAGCCCCAGCGCAAGCGTCGTGTCCTGCAGCTGTATCGTCGCTTCCAGGTTGTAGGCGTGGCGGGACAGGCCATGCTTGTCGACAATCACGAAACGACGCGCCGCACGGCGCTCTCCCGGGTCAGAGGAGCCACTGAGGTAACAGCGGGTATCGGCAATCACCTTGCCGGCAAATTGTACGCCCTCGATCGCAGCCAGTGCACGACTGCAATGCTGAATGAAAACCGGGGAGAACACTGTCCCCGGCATTTGCGTCACATGGTCGGCGTCCGCCGGCAGGCGACACTCAAAGTGCCCGACAAGCATCTGGTCGGGCAGGGCCTCGCCCACCATCCGTGCCAGTTCGATAGTGACGTCCCCAACAATGTAACTGTGGACCGTGGGGTTGACGCCCTCCGCCTGATACAGCTCGTAGTGACTGCCGATATGGAAAGCCGTGCGGATTACCGGCACGGTGTTGCCGTGGGAGGCAGCGCGTGCAACCGCGTTGTCCGCGACCACCAGCAGCATGAAGATGAACAAATCCCGGTTCGCGGCGGGACCCAGCTCCCTGTTCCAGACATAATAACCGTCACCGGTCGTGGTCCGCGAAAAGTGAATTTCAATGCCCTTGGAGAGCAGCTTGTTATAGGCGGAATTGAACGAATAGGACAGGCTGTTGAGTTGGCTCGCCTGCTCGAAGGGCGTGAACAGGGAAAACTCGGCAATGTCGAACAACAGCACGGCCCGGTCGCTGACATAACTGAGACCGTAGCGCTTGATCAGCTGCTCCACGGCATTCATGACCGGCGTCTCATCCGCCAGCGGAGCCTCAAGCTTGATGAATCCCGGCGCCACATCCAGCCGCTCGGCTATGGCAAAGAGTTCATCCCGCTGCTTGCGACGGCGCCCGGAAATCAGTTCGCGGACGAATGCCTCATTGTCGGAGCCAGCGCCATCACCCACCCGGGCACAGTAGTTGCCAAGGAAATAGTGGGGCACAAAAATCACCAGCAGGCCGCGCTCGTCAGCACTCCAGCAAAGCACGATATTCTGGCCCAGACGCCACTGCCTGCGCAGCGATGCCTCCAGCGATTTCAGGTTGCCGCGCTGGACGATGCTGATGGTATTTTCGACGCCACCGTCGGACCCGGTACCCGGCAATTCTCCGGAAGTAGCCATTCCACACTCGTTTTTGTCCGCCTTTGCCGGTAGCATTATAGAGCGCGGCGGAGGTGGAAGCCATGCGTTGCCGGCCCGCACCCGTGCCAGGGCCCTGAGGGAGACCACTGTAATGATCTACCGTTTGCTCATGGGACTTGCGGCCATAATCGCGCTCGGCGCTTGCCAGCAATACGACGTCAGCGTCAATGAGCGGGTAGTCTACAGCCCGCGCCCACTGCTGACCGATTTCAGGATCGTCGATCCGGGCCTGCGCGACTGCGTGACCCGCACCATCAACGACAACAGGGTCAGCAGCGTCGGACAGTTGCAGGAGCTCGAGTGCAGCGGCGCCAACGTCAGGAGTCTCGAAGGTCTGGGACACTTCTCCAGCCTGAGCCGGATAGACTTGGCGGGTAATGCCATTGCCGATATCGGAGAGCTGCGGGTTCTGCTGGAGCTGCGCACCCTGGTGCTGGACGACAACCGGATCGAGGATGCCAGCCCGTTGTATCGGTTGCCGGAGCTGGCGATCCTCAGCCTGAAAGGCAACGGCGGCTTGCGTTGTCCGGGCCCGGGGCAGTTGCAGTCACTGGAGCGGCTGACCCTGCCCCGCCACTGCAGGTAACCCCAGCCAGTCGAAACCCCGATCCTGGGCGGCAAATACCACGCGCTCATCCAGGGGGCCGTAAACCGATGCCAGCGCAACCGCCGCCCGTTGCGGGCAGTTGTTGTTTTCACTGATATGGGCCAGCACCAGGTGTTGCAGCTTTTCGGTACCCAGCTGCTGTAGCAGCGCGGCTGCCTGGTCGTTGTTGAGATGCCCCCAGTCGCCCGCGACCCGCCGTTTCAGTGCGGGCGGATAGCCGCCGCGACGGAGCATCTCCAGATCGTGGTTGAACTCCAGTACCAGCGCATCGCAGCCCCGGAAGCGCTCCACCACGTGGCTGGTCACGCTGCCCAGATCGGTCAGCACACCGAGGCTGTGGCCGCCGTGCCGCAGGCGGAACTGGCACGGCTCTCGGGCATCGTGCGGGACCGCCACTGCCTCGACCTCAAGCTGGCCGATGTGGAAACGGTGATCGCAATTGAACCGGACAACCTCGGGGCAGCCCTGCAGGCGGCCGCTGTTCCAGGTGCCCTGGGTCAGGTAAACGGGAATATTGACCTGGCGAGCCAGACGGCTGACGCCGGCGCTGTGATCGCTGTGTTCATGGGTGACGAGGATGGCGCTCAACTGCTCCGCCTCCAGCCCCAGCAGGGCCAGCCGGCGCCGCGTCTCGCGCAGCGAAAATCCGCAGTCAATCAGCACAATGCTGTCGCCCGCGGCCACCACTGTGGCGTTGCCCTTGCTGCCACTGCCAAGGGAGGCAAAGCGCAACACGGGCGCCGGCCTCAGTTAATGTTGCCTTTGAGCAGGGCCAGCAGCTCCTGTTCGTCCCGCTTCTCCAGCGGCCCGGCAGCATCGTCCAGCGGCGCCAGACGCACGGTGACTGCCCGCTCACCCTCGGCCGCCACGGTGACCAGGAACTCGCGATTGGCCAGCGTATCGTCATCGCTTCCCGAGAACAGCCGCGAGAACCAGCCCCGCTCTTCCTCGGCTTGTTCCCCGAGGTAGCGAACGAAGTAGGTGCCCTCGCTGCGATCGCGATCCGTGATCTCAAAGCGCGAATCTTCCAGGGCCTTGGCGAGAGCGGCCCAGGCGCGGGTAAACGGCAGCCCCACCCGGATAAAGGTGTAGCCGGCATCCGCCTCCTCGAGCGAGATCTTGCCCTCGGCACTCATGGCCCGGTCTGCAATCATGGAAACCGGCGCGGAATCGGCGCTGTTGGCTATGAACTGGGCGACCGCGCGCAGCATCTCGCCCTCCTGGGCGACGTTGTCCGACAGGGACGGCCAGGTAACGCCATCCCCGGCCTGGTCCATCTGCAGCACATGCAGTTCACTGCTGCCGCGCTGGACCCCCTGCTCGATCCGGAAACGGAAGCGGGAGGCCATTGCCTGTCCCTCCAATTCCAGCCAGTCGCTGTCGATGATACCGGCCTGGGCATCCACTCTCGCCACCGGAATACCCGCCGCGGCGAGAAAGCTGCGGACCTGTGGCCACAGCTGCCCCGGGGCGATCGCAATCAGCGCCCAGCTCTCGTCACCGAGAGACTGGATACGAACCACATCTTCCCCGGCACCGGCCACCAGCGGAGTCGGTCGCGGCACCTCGAATTCGCCATCCATGACCAGACTGTCACGCACTGGCGGGATCGGGTAGATCTCCTGCAGCGCGGAGTCGTCCTTGCCTTCCGGCAGCTCGAGGGGCGCCAGCTCGCGCGCCTGCTTGTAGTCTTCGGAGGTGTCCGGAAACATGCCCTCCTCCCCGAACAGGTAACTGCAGGCACTGGCGCTGAGCACCAGTGCAGTGGCCACAAGCGTGCGCACGAAAACCCCGATACGTTCTGTCATTAAATTCCTGCTGCCTCCAAAGCTGCCAGGACCTGCGCGTGGTAGCGCTCGTCCAGTGGGGTCAAGGGTAACCGAATGCCCGACTCGATCAAGCCGCGCTCCCGCATGGCCCACTTGACCGGAATGGGGTTGGCCTCGAGAAAAAGCGCCCGGTTCAATCCCGAGAGCCGGTCGTTGATCAGGCTTGCCTGCTGGCGATCACCTGCCAGCGCCAGCCGGCACAGTTCTGCCAGTTGCCGGGGAGCGATGTTGGCAGTCACCGACACATTGCCGTGGCCACCGGCGAGGATCAACTCCATCGCAGTCGGGTCGTCACCGGAATAAATGGCAAACTCAGCGGGACAGCGAGCCTTGAAGTCCGGTACCCGGGACAGGTCCCCGGTCGCATCCTTGATGCCGATGATGTTGTCCAGTTCCGCCAGCCGGACCACGGTGTCGTTGTCCATGTCGACCGCGGTGCGGCCGGGCACGTTGTAGAGGATCTGCGGAATGGACACCGCCGCGGCAATCGCCTTGAAATGCTCGTAGAGGCCGCGCTGGGTGGGCCGGTTGTAGTAAGGGGTTACCAGCAGGCAGGCATCGGCGCCATTGCGAGCAGCCGATGTAGTGAGCTCGATCGCCTCGCGGGTGGAATTGGCGCCAGTGCCGGCTATAACCGGAATGCGTCCGTTCACGTACTTGACGCAGTATTTGATCACCTCAAGATGTTCAGGCACGCTCAGGGTTGCGCTCTCACCCGTGGTACCCACTGCGCCAATGGCACTGGTACCCGCGGTGATGTGCATGTCGAGCAGCCGCTCCAGGCTCTCCCAGTCGAGGCTGCCATCCGCATGCATGGGCGTCACGAGAGCGACGATACTGCCGGTAATCATTGAAAATCTCCAGAAATGTACGCTGCTCGGTCACCTGGCCAGAGGCGCCGGGAAATGAAGAGGGCAATTATCCATGCCGGGGCGAGGATAACAACCGGATTGCGCTAAAATGAACCGCTGCCCGGAAAGGCAGTCTCAAGCCCCTGAGACGATGACGGAGTATATCATGAGACACATCCAGCGGATGCGGGGCCACGCGACCTGCTACCTGTTGCTGCCAATGCTGATTCTCCTGGCCGCGCCCGTGTCGGCACAGGACCGGGTATGGATCAGCGACCTGTCTGCCCTGGACCGCCAGTACATGACCCGGCAGCGCACCAGCATTGATGACATTGCGCGCCGCCACTTCGGCCAGGGCTTCATTGGCCACAAGGACAGGGATCTGGCATTGCTGCAACGGCTGCTTGACAGCGGCCTGGTGCGCCCGGACCAGACCCGCGAGTTGCAGGCCATGGGGAAGATCCTGGGCGATCTGCTGGCAGACGAACTGGGCATGCACTGGGTCATCTATGAGGACAAGCAGGGCCGCAACCGGGCCCTGCGCTACCAGGAAACGGACAACTACCTGTTCCCCATGACCATGATTTCCCGCCGCCAGGAGGTCGCAAACCAGACCCCGGTGCGGGAGATATACCAGCGGGCCGTGGACGCGATTACGCCCTACCGCACCCCCCTGCCCTTCCAGTAGCCGGCTGGCAAATGCCGGGGGTGACGCGTAGACTGGCGCTTCATCTGCCCTGGACCTGACCCTGCATGAGCGAGCAAGCTGCCGGCCTGGAACTGCGGCGCGACGACGCTGCGCGCCAGACGGTACTGCATCTGCGTGGCGACTGGATCCAGGGCGCCGAGGTGCCACCCTTCCCCGAACTGCGAGCGCAACTCAATGCCGCTGCGCCGCGGCAACTGACCCTGGCCTGTAACGAGCTGGGCCAGTGGGATTCACTGCTCATGGCCTTTCTGTTGCAGTGCCACAACTACTGCCGGGAGCAGGACATTGAACTCCTGGACGCCGATCTGCCGGACAATGCCCGACGCCTGCTGAGCATCGCCACCTCGGTGCCGCCCCAGCGCCGTGAGCAGGCTGCCAGCAAGCGCTGGTGGCAGGGAGGGCACCCGCTGGCAGTGCTCCGCGATCTCCTCGATGACCTGCGTCTGTCACTGGCATTCTTTGGCGATGTCTGCCTGGCCCTCTGGGCACTGCTGCGGGGCCGGGCCAATACACGGTTCACGGATTTCCGTCACTTTTGCTACCAGGCAGGCCCGGATGCCTTCGCCATTATCAGTCTTACCAGCATTCTCGTGGGCATGATCCTGGGCTATCTGGGTGCCGTGCAGCTACAGCAATTCGGCGCCGGCATCTATGTCGCGGACCTGGTAACCATCGGCCTGCTGCGGGAGATGGGGGTACTGATGACCGCCATCGTCATGGCGGGGCGCACGGGGGCGGCCTACGCGGCGCAGCTGGGCACTATGCAGGCCAGCGAGGAAATCGACGCCGTGCGCACCATGGGGATCTCCCCGGTCGAGTTCCTGGTTACCCCGCGGATTCTTGCGCTGGTAGTGATGATGCCGCTGCTGACCATCTATGCCAACCTCCTCGGCATACTCGGCGGCGGCATCGTGGCCGGCGGCATGGGCATCTCCCTGCTGCAATACGCCAGCCAGGCCAGTGCCGCCGTCAGCCTGGCCCATATCGGCGTCGGCATGCTGAAAAGTGTGGTGTTTGCGATCCTGATTGCCATTGCCGGCTGTCGTTCCGGGATGCAGTCCGGGCGCGATTCAGCCGGCGTCGGCCAGGCCGCTACAGAGGCCGTGGTCACCTCCCTGGTCTACCTGATCGTCGCCGACGCGGCGATCAATATCCTGTTCCAGCATCTGGGCGTGTAATGAGCGACAACGCGCGCGAAGTCCATATCGAAGTCCGCAACCTGACGATGGCGTTCGGCAGCAATGTCATCCAGCGCGACCTCGACTTCGCAATTTACCGCGGCGACATTTTTGTCATCATGGGCGGCAGTGGCTGCGGCAAGAGTACGCTGCTCAAGCACATGCTGGGACTGATAGAACCCGCTGCCGGTGAAATACTCTACGACGGCGAAAATTTTACCCGCGCCAGCAGCGTCGAGCGCGATGTGATGCGTCGCGGCTGGGGGATCACCTATCAGTCCGGCGGCCTGTTCAGTGCCATGACCCTGGAGCAGAACGTCAGCCTGCCATTGCAACTCTATACCGACTATACGACGACGCAGATCGCCGATGTGGTTGACTACAAGTTATCACTGGTGGGCCTGGGCGGGTTCCAGCGCTATTATCCAGCGGAGATCAGCGGCGGCATGCGCAAGCGCGCGGCGCTGGCCCGGGCCATCGCCCTGGACCCGCAAATCCTGTTTTTTGACGAGCCCTCGGCAGGGCTGGATCCGATCAGCTCACGACTGCTGGACGACCTGATCCTGCAGTTGAAAGAGTCCATCGGCGCCACCGTGGTCATGGTGACGCACGAGCTGGAAAGTATTTTCGCCATTGCCACCAACAGCGTCTATCTGGACGCCAGCAGTCGCACCATGATTGACTATGGTGATCCGCGGCAGCTGCGCGACCGCAGCGAGCAGCCCGTCGTGCGCCAATTCCTGGCCCGCAGCGCTGGCGCAGGGGAGGATCAGGACAGTGAATGACGAACACCCGCACAGCGTCGCCATAGGCGGCTTCATTATCGGTGCGCTGCTGATTGCGCTGGCAACGCTGCTGTTTGTGCTCGGTTCCGGCGTAGGCGCGGAGCGCACCCGGGTGGTGATGGTATTCGACAGTTCAGTCAAGGGCTTGAGCGTCGGCGCCCCGGTGGCACTGCGCGGGGTGGAGATCGGCCAGGTCACCGGGATCAACCTGATCCTCGACAGCGACACCGCCAACCTGATCATGCTGGTGGAGGCCGACGTATCCAGCGCCAACGTGCAGAGCACCCGCCGCGCTTCGGAGGAAATGATCGACGACCTCATTGGCCGCGGCCTGCGCGCCCAGCTCAACCTGCAGAGCCTGCTTACGGGCCTGCTCTATGTGCAGCTGGACTTCCACCCGGACACGCCGGTCCTGCTGGCCCAGATCGACAGCGAGTACACCCAGATTCCCACCATTCCCACCGGCCTGGAAAAATTCACCCGCCAGATCGAGTCGCTCGATATCGCCCAGATAGCCGCGGACGTGCAGAGCATCGCCGCCGGCATTGACCAGTTCATCGGCCAGGAAGAGTTCCGCCAGCTGCCACAGGAACTGGGCAAGACCCTGACCGGCGTGCAGACCCTGACCGCGGAGCTGCAGGCGGCCGTGGCCAGCGCGGGTCCGGGCCTGGAACAGGTGCTGGCGAGCACCGACAAGCTGGTCAATCAGGCCAGCGATGCCCTGCCGACGCTCAATACCATGCTGGACCAGAACCTGGCCACCCTGCAGGACGCGGCGGCCGCCTTCGAGAAAACCATGACCGAAATCGACGGTCTGGTGGCGCCAGACTCCGCCACAACCTACCAGCTCAATCAGGCCCTGCGGGAGCTGGCGCTGGCCGGGCGCGCGCTGCAGTTGCTGGCCAAAACCATCGAGGAGCAGCCGGAATCGCTGCTCCGGGGCAAAAGCGAGGACCAGCCATGACCCCCATTCGCCTGCTGTGTGCCGCCACCGTGGCGCTGCTGCTGACCGCCTGTGGCAGCTCGCCGCAGCACAATTTCTACCTGCTCAGCGCCGAGAACCAGACAGTCGCCAGCGGCCAGTCACCCTCGCTCGGTATCGGTCCGATCGAGATTCCGGAATACCTGAATCGCAACAGCCTGGTCTACAGTCGCGGCAGCAACCAGCTGCATATCGCCAGCTTCGAGCGCTGGGCAGAGCCACTCGCCGACGGGATCCAGCGCGTGCTGGGGCTGAATCTGGCCGCGGAGCTGGGCACCCAGAATATCCGGCCCCACCCCTGGCAGCGAACGGACGCGCCCGCCTATGCGGTGCAGCTCTGGGTGCTGTCGCTGGATGCAGCCGACCAGGCGGCGGAACTGGTGGTGGAATGGCGGGTGTCACGCCCCGGCGAGACCGGCACGCTGGAGCGCCGCATCAGCCGCCTGTCGCAGCCACTACCTGGCCCCGGGTGGCAGGCAGCGGATGCTGCCGGCGCCTACAGCAGGCTCCTGCAGGCGCTCAGTACGGAGATTGCCACGGTCATTCGCGCTGCCGAGGCGAGCGGCGACCGCTGATCAGAAGCCGTCGCTGCGCAGCATGGCGTCGGAGCCGCCATCGACAAAGAACACCGAGCCGCAGACAAAATCAGCTTCATCGCTCAACATGAAGCGCATGACGTTGGCGATCTGGTCCGGCTGCGCCGCCTCCCCCCACGGCACGCTGGCGCCGAATTGGCGCATCAGGTCGCCGAGTTCGGGATCCTTGAACACCTGGTCTGCCAGCGGCGTCAGGGTGATGCCGGGCGCAACCGCGTTGACCCGCACACCGGCCTTCGCCCAGGCCACCACGTTGCGGCGCATCCACAGCACCAGCGCGCATTTGGAACCGGAATAAACCGTCTGCCCGTGTTCGCCTTCAGCCGCAGCCAGCGCCGCAGCCTCATCCCCGGCGAGAAAAGCCTGCACCAGGGGATGCGTGGTCTGGGTCATGGGCGCGGAGTTGGAACTTACCAGCAATACCGTGCCCCGACGCTTGCCCAGCAGGTCCTGCAGGCCAGTGGCCAGGTCGACCGCACCGAAGTAGTTCACCGCAGCGATGGTGCGCGGGGGGGCGACCGGCGGCAGGCCGGCACAGGCGATAAAGCCATCCAGGCCATCGGTCGCACGTTCCCGCACTGCCGCCAGGGCCGAGTCGCGGCCACTGCTGGTCGACAGGTCGGCGATGATGTCGCCCTCCTTGATATCAATGGAGATTACCTGGTCCCCGGCCCGCTGCAACTGCTCGCGGAGGGCGGCGCCGATGCCGGTAGCACCGCCGGTCATTGCATACAATTTCATGCTGGTTGGTCCTCGTCTGGTGGTGGGACGCTATTCTCGCCCAGCCCGGGGCGCAGTGGTAACCGCTAAGTCTGCATTGGTATACCCGCCTGTACAGAAGCTTGCCGCGCAGCCCGCAACCTTGCCTGCCCCGGAGGCGAATAGTACCCTGCAGGCCGCGTATCAGCGGAGTATATTGCATGAGCAACAAACCCCTGGCCCCGGCCATTGAGGGCTGGTTTACCCTGGACCAGCAGCCGCGGCTGATCGGCAGCCAGTGCTGCGCCTGCGGCACCTACTTCTTCCCCAAGCAGAACCGGTATTGCAGGAATCCGGACTGCGACAGCACCGAGTTCCGCGAGGTGCCGCTGAGTCGCACCGGGCGCATCTGGAGCTACACCAACGCCTGCTACCAGCCACCGGCGCCATTCGTCGCCGCCGACCCCTTCGAGCCCTACACCATCGCCGCGGTAACCCTGGAAGAGGAACAGATGACCGTCCTCGGTCAGGTGGTTAGCGGGATTGCCGTGACGGACCTGAAAGTCGGCATGGAGATGGAGCTGGTGCTGGAACCGCTGCACGAGACCGAGGAAGACATCAAGATGACCTGGAAGTGGCGTCCGCTTGCCAGCCAGGGAGGGCAGCACTGATGAGCAATGAAATCGCCATTATCGGCGCCGGCATGCACCCCTGGGGCAAATGGGGCCACAATTTTGTCGAGTACGGCGTGGCCGCGGCCCGCGAGGCCCTGGCAGACGCCGGCATCCCCTGGCGCGATGTAAGGTTCGTGTCCGGCGGCGCCACCATCCGCTGCGGCTACCCCGGCTATGTCGCCGGCGCCACCTTCGCCCAGGCCCTGGGCTGGCAGGGCTGCGAGGTCAACACCTCCTACGCCGCCTGCGCCTCCGGCTCCCAGGCCCTGGCGGCCGCCCGCAACAAGATCCTGGCCGGCGACTGCGAGGTCGCGCTGGTGGTCGGGGCGGACACGACACCCAAGGGCTTCCTGGCCCCCGCCGGCGGCTACCGCCCGGAGGATCCGGACTGGGTGCGCTTCTACCTGGGCATCACCAACCCCACCTACTTCGCCCTCTACGCGCGCCGGCGCATGGACCTGTACGGGGACACCCTGGAGGACTTCGCCGCGGTCAAGGTCAAGAACTCCCTGATCGGCAGCAAGAACCCGCGCGCCCGCTACCGCAAGTGTTTCACCGCCGAGGATGTGGCCGCGTCGGCCATGGTCGCAGACCCGCTGCGATTGATGGACATCTGTGCCACCAGCGACGGCGGCGCCGCCCTGATCGTCTGCAGCCTGGACTACGCCAGGCGCATCGGCAAGGGTGACGCCCCGCGCATCGCCGCCATCTCCACCGTCACCCCCAGCTTCGCCAGTGCCGTGGTGGAGATGCCCGACATCGCCACCGATTCCGCGGCCGCAGCCGGCATCGAAGCCCACAGCTTCCGCGCCTCGCTGCCGGTAAAAGCCTATGAGGAAGCGGGCATCGGCCCGGAGGATGTGGACGTGGCAGAAGTCTATGACCTGTCGACCGCGCTGGAGCTGGACTGGATCGAGGACCTGCAGCTGACACCGCGGGGAGAAGCCGCCCAGTGGCTGCGCCGGGGCGACACCGCCGTGGGCGGCAAGATCCCGGTAAACCCGTCCGGCGGCCTCGCCTGCTTCGGGGAAGCGGTTCCCGCCCAGGCCCTAGCCCAGGTCTGCGAGCTGACCTGGCAGCTGCGCGGCCAGAGCGGCGACCGCCAGGTGCAGGGCGCGAGGGTGGGCATAACTGCCAACCAGGGCCTGTTCGGGCATGGCAGTTCGGTGATCGTGAAGCGCTGAAACCTTGATTGATCCGCTGTCTCGGGCAGCGCATTTTCTGGTATAAGCAGGTTCCGGGGGCAATACTGCGCCCCCCAGACAGACAGGAGCCAGCATGAAAACCGTGGTCAGCATCAGCCTCGGCCCCGCGGGCCTCGATTTCGATTTCCGGACCCGCTTCCTCGGCAAGCGGCTGCGGGTCCTGCGCATTGGTACCGACGGCGACACCAACAGGGCTGAGATGCTGCTGCAGGAATGGCAACAACAGGCCGATGCCATTGGCCTGGGCGCGGTGCGCGATCATCGGCAGGTGGGGGTGCGCAAGTATGAGCAGGCGCCTACCCGGCGACTGCTGCAGCGGGTCACCCGGATACCGGCGACCACCGGCGCCCGGCTGCGGGACATCCTCCAGGACTGGTCCATCCGCCACACCCAGAGTACCCTGCCAGGGTTTTTCAACAACAGCCGCACGCTGTTCATGAGTGGCGCCGCCAGCTACCGCGCGGCGCAGATCCTGGCCGAATTCACCGATAACCTCGTCTTTGCCGATCCGGTCAGGGAACTGGGCATCCCCAAGTTCCTCACCTCACTGCCGGCGCTGGAACTGTATGCGGCCGGCACGCACCCGCTGCTGAGCTGGCAGGCCCCGCAGGTACTGCGGCCGTCTCTCGCAGTGCTGCAGGAATGGAACCAGTTCCTGCTGCGCAAGGCACTGCACAAGGCCCACGTTGTCGCCGCCGGCTTCGATGAGCTCGAGCCCTTCGGGCTGGAGGAACTGGCGGGCAAGACAGTGCTCAGTGCCACCATTTCCAGGGAGCGGCTCGCGAGCCTGGGTGAACGGGGTGTCGACATGGTGGTGGACTACACCCCGGTGATCAGCGGCCGCCTGCTGGGGGTCAACGTGGTCGAGGCCATGATCATGGCCGCCCTGGAAAAACGCCCGGAAGAGCTCGGCAATGACGACTTGCTGGAGATCATCGAGAGTCTCGGTATCGAGCCGCGCATACTCTACCCCGCGGGCTTCAAGCGCCGGAGTCGCTTCGCCTTCGTCATCCATCCCCTGTCGCAGCAGTACCTCGCCAAGGCCAGGCCACTGGACACTGTCGCCCGCTTCTCGCCGCCGCCGGTGATGGATGCACTGGAAAAAATCATGGCGTACTCACCGCCCTTCACCTACTCGAGAGTGACCGGCATCAAGTCGCCCACCGGTGCCGAGGCCGAGGGCTGGCTGATCACCGTGGGCGGCACTCCGAAGGAGATCATGGCGCACAGCCCCGAGTTCACCTATCGGCGCCTGCTGGCAGCCGCCGAGATGGCGCGCCGGATGGGTGCCCAGATCATGGGGCTGGGCGCTTTCACCAAGGTCATTGGCGACGCCGGCATCACTGTCGCCAAGCGGGCGCCCCTGCCGATCACCACCGGCAACAGCTACAGTGCCTCGGGTGCCCTGTGGGCCGCCCACGAGGCCACCCTGCGGCTGGGGCTGGTGCAGGTGGGACCCAGCGGCCGCATGGCGGGCAAGGCCATGGTAGTGGGTGCCACCGGCGCCATTGGCTCGGTCTGTGCCCGGCTGCTGGCACGGGCGGTGGACGAGCTCTACCTGGTGTCTCCGGAGAGCGCCAAACTGCTGGCCCTGAAGGAAACCATCGAGCACGAGACCGACAACAGCGCCCTGCACCTCATGGCGACAGCAGAGCGCCACCTGGGTGACATGGACATGATCGTCACCGCCACTTCCGGCGCCGGCAAGAAGATCCTGGACATCATGCAGGTCAAGCCCGGCTGCGTGATCACGGATGTGGCGCGGCCGCTGGACATCCCTGCGGAAGATGTCGCCAAACGACCGGATGTGCTGGTGATCGAGTCCGGAGAAATCCGCCTGCCCGGCGAGGTGCGGATGAAGGACATCGGCCTGCCCCCCAACGTGGTCTTCGCCTGCCTGGCCGAGACCATCGTCCTGGCGCTGGAGGGCCGCTTCGAGAACTTCACCCTCGGTCGCCAGATCGAATGGGAGAAGGTGCGGGAGATCTACCAGCTGGGCCTGAAGCACGGCATGCAGCTGGCCGCCATTTCCGGCGTCAACGGACCCTATTCAGACGCCGACCTGCAGCAGGTCCGGGAGCTGGCGCTGGCCGCGCGCGAGACGACCGCCAGGTCCAAGCCCAAAGCCAGGTCGAAGCGCACGCCCAAACCCAAAGCCAGGCCCAAGCCCACGCCCAGGTCCACGCCTGGGCCCAAGTCCACGTCCACGCGCAAGTCCAGGCCCAAGCCGGCGGCCAACGGTCGACGCCCGGTTCGAGGCAAGGCCTGAGCCGCCCCGGGAATTGCACGAACCCGGCCGAGTCTGGATTCAGCTCCTTGACTCTTTTCTTGCCCCTTTTGTTTGACCTCGCACGCGGAGTGGCCGCATTTGATGAAACGCGGTGCTTGGGATTTTGCTGCGGCGCGCCTAAAATACTGTGTATTCATGGGTCCTCCCTTTTCCCGGTGGGTCAATGTTTCAGATTGAGTCCCCCTAAATAGAACCAGATCGTATTCTGGAA
>TARA_R110002110_G_scaffold18585_14_pt1 | contig 20151 bp, 17 predicted proteins | sample TARA_R110002110 | Tara Oceans TARA_R110002110 (sample SAMEA4397330) | marine metagenome | biome: Polar Biome; feature: [SRF] surface water layer (ENVO:00010504); material: water (ENVO:00002006), including particulate matter (ENVO:01000060) such as... | depth 5 m
TTGTGCTTTCATTTTTTCAATTGCGTCTTCAATAATTGACGCTGGGGTCCACAATTTTTCACATTGACAAATATCAACAACAAAGTGCTCTAAAATACGCAAACCTTGCTTAGTGTGAGTAACTTCAGGATGAAACTGAACGCCATAAAATTGCTTTTCTTCATTCACCATAGCGGCATATTTACAACTCGGTGTTTGTGCAACCGTCACAAAACCTTCAGGGATCGCTGAAACTTTATCGCCGTGACTCATCCAAACATCTAATAAAGCATTACCGTTAGCACTAACGTTGTCTTCAATAGCATTAAAAAGTGCCGACTTAGCGATAACTTCAACAGCGGCATAGCCAAACTCTTTATGTTCAGAGCCTTGAACACCACCACCTAATTGCTCAGCCATAGTTTGCATGCCGTAACAAATACCTAAAACCGGTACACCGGCATTGAAAACATATTCAGGTGCACGTGGAGAGTTAAGCTCGGTAACTGACTCAGGTCCGCCAGCTAAAATAATACCTGTCGGGTTAAAAGCTTCAATTTGTTCTTGCGTTACATCCCACGCCCATAATTCACAATAAACGCCTATTTCACGCACACGACGAGCGATCAATTGAGTGTATTGTGAACCAAAATCTAATATCAGTATTCGGTGATCATGAATGTCTTTACTCATGGTTGTTTTCCTACTTTTTACCAACAAAGGTATTGTTTATAAATAACAACACCCTGAACTTAATACCAGTACAGGGCGTTTGAATTTTTCATCTTTGACAATATTAAGTTTTGTTAAAGATTAATATTGTTTCTAGCGATACTACGTTGTGAATATTTTAGCTCAAGTCAAGGCTCTAGCGCGGAGTTGACGCTAGTCAATGAGCACTTCTGATGCCGCTATTACGTTAAATAGCCAAGTAATAAAATATTCTTCTAGCCCATACGATAATTAGGGGCTTCTTTGGTGATGGTAACGTCATGTACATGTGACTCGCCCATGCCCGCAGAAGTGATCTTCATAAACTCAGGTTTAGTACGCATGATTTCAATTGTTGCAGAGCCAGTTAAACCCATTGATGAACGCAAACCGCCCATCTGCTGATGAATAATAGCGGCAACAGGGCCTTTATAAGCAACACGGCCTTCAATACCTTCAGGCACTAACTTATCAGCTTCGCCATCAGATTTTTGGAAGTAACGATCGCTTGAGCCTTCTTTTTGGCTCATAGCGCCAAGTGAACCCATACCACGATAAGATTTGTAATAACGACCTTGATACAGTTCAACTTCACCCGGTGCTTCTTCTGTACCGGCAAACATGCTACCAACCATGACACAATGTGCGCCAGCAACTAGTGCTTTAGCGATATCACCAGAAAAACGAATACCACCATCAGCAATAACCGGAATACCCGTGCCTTTTAAGGCTTCAACAGCATTCGAAATAGCCGTTAGTTGTGGTACTCCAACACCGGTAACGATACGAGTAGTACAAATTGAACCTGGGCCGATACCTACTTTTACTGCATCAACGCCAACATCAGCTAATGCTTTAGCACCGGCGCCCGTAGCAACGTTACCGGCAATAATTTGTAAGTCTGGGTATTTATTGCGAGTTTCAGCAACACGGTCAATAACACCTTGTGAATGACCATGAGAAGTATCAATCAATAATACATCAACACCAGCGGCAACGAGTGCGTCGATACGTTCATCTGTACCTGCACCAACACCAACAGCAGCACCAACACGTAAGCGACCTAATTCGTCTTTACAGGCGTTAGGCTTGCTTTCAGCTTTTTGATAATCTTTAACGGTAATTAAGCCTTTTAAGGTAAAAGCGTTATCAATCATCAGGATTTTTTCAATGCGATGTTCGTGCATCAAGCCTAAAATCTCAGCACGTGATGCGCCTTCTTTAACGGTAACTAATTTATCTTTTTTGGTCATTAAGGCCGAAACAGGTTTAGTTAAATCGGTTTCAAAGCGTAAATCACGACCGGTAATAATACCGACGAGCTTATTTCCTTCATCAACAACAGGAAAACCAGAAAAACCCAGTTCATCCGCTAAGCGCATGGTATCTAAAATACTTGCACTCGGGTTGACGGTTACGGGGTCGGAAACAATACCACTTTCAAATTTCTTAACTTTAGAAACATTTTTGGCTTGTTCAGCAATAGTCATGTTTTTATGAATAAAACCTAAACCGCCCTCTTGCGCTAAAGTAATGGCTAAACGTGCTTCTGTTACTGTGTCCATCGACGCAGAAATCATAGGAACATTTAAATTGATCTTTCGAGTTAATTTTGTTTTTAAGTCGGCAGTATGAGGCAGTACCGTAGAATGGGCTGGTACTAGTAAAACATCGTCAAAGGTTAACGCTTCTTGGGCAATTCTTAACATCGCAACATCTCTCTAAAATGAGTGGTTAGGGAGGAAATATTGCGGCAGAATTTTAACCGCTTTCCCTGCGAAGGTAAACTTATAAATGCAATAAAACGAAAATAAACTGTCGATGATCACCGAAACAAATATATAATAGCGCGTAACTATTCCATTATTACGCCTTAACAATAAAAAAAGTAACACATTTATGGCTCAACAGCATATTCTACAAGTAAGTGAACTAACGAAAAAAGTACGTTTTATCTTAGAAAGTGAGTTAAATACCGTCTGGTTATGTGGCGAAATATCTAATTTTATTGCTGCCAGCTCCGGACATTGGTATTTATCACTAAAAGATCAAAAGTCACAAGTTCGCTGTGCGATGTTTAAAGGTAATAATCGCCGCGTTAGAATAGCCCCACAAAATGGCCAACAAGTATTAGTACGCGCTAAAGTATCACTTTATGAACCACGAGGTGACTTTCAGCTCATTATTGAGCAAATGGAACCTGCTGGTGAAGGACTATTACGTCAGCAGTATCAATTATTAAAAGATAAACTGCATGGAGAAGGCTTATTTGAATTACATCATAAGCAGGCAATTCCTAAGCTCATTCAAACCGTAGGTATTGTAACTTCTCCTACCGGTGCTGCGGTAAAAGACATCATCACAGTACTAAAAAGAAGAAACCCATTATTAAAAGTCATTATCTACCCAGCATTGGTACAAGGTGAACAAGCTAAATACGATATAGCTCAGGCCATTACTATCGCCAACCAACGCAATGAAGTTGATGTGCTATTAGTCGGGCGTGGCGGTGGTTCGCTAGAAGATTTATGGGCTTTTAATGAAGAGATGGTTGCTCGTGCTATTTTCCAGTCGACAATACCAACCATTAGTGCCGTAGGCCATGAGATTGATACGACACTATCTGATTATGTCGCCGATTTAAGAGCCCCTACCCCCTCAGCCGCCGCAGAAATAGTTTCTGCTGATATCGATGAGCGTATTAATAAAGTAGTTGAATTACTCAAGCGCGGACAGTTTGCTCTAAAACAGCAATTAAAACGCTCAAGTCACCTATCAAATACCTTAGGTCATAGATTAAGCCAAGTACATCCTGAACAACAGTTACAAAATAAACAACAAAAATCTGATCAGCTGACCATGCGCTTACAAAGCTTAATTTCTCGAGGGTTTAATCAGCTTAAACAAAAGCCTAAATATCTTGAACAGCGACTTCTCAATGCCGCACCAACACAGACAATAAAGCAGCATCAACAGCAACTGACTCAGCTTAAGAGTCAGCTTATCGGCGCGCAACAACGATTATTAATCGCCAAACAAGAAAGCTTCTCTCATCAATGCGAACAACTACATATCGTCAGCCCACTAGCCACTATCGCCCGAGGCTATAGCATTGCACGTGATGAACAGCAAAAACTAATCAAAAGTATTAAAGATATTAGTGTCGAAGATAATATAAAACTAGAAGTTTCAGACGGAATAATAGCCGCTCGTATTATCGCAATCGAGAAAATTAATGCGGTGAAATAACCGCTTGTTGTAAGAGCTTGGTAACTTCTAATTTACTTGAGTCATCAAATTTAACCCCTAACATAATGCCATCACTTTGCACTTTGCTGTTACAGATTTCAGCTTCTAGCTTAAGGTTTTTCAAGCCTTGGAAGTCTTCAATGATAATTTCTATCGGTTTGTCATCGCTCAAGGTTAATTTTTCGCCATTATTAATCATAAGCTGGCAACCTGTAACTGAAATATCTGATATCACTGAGCCCCAGTATTCATCTTTAACTTTAACTTTTGCTTTAATGTAAGTTTCAATTCGTACGGAAGAGCGTAAGTTTTGTAAACTAACCTCGCGCGGAAATTCCAGCACAATAATACGTGAAGGTATTTGAATGGTTTGTTTAATGTTAGAAACAAAAGCGACGACGGCACCTTCATGACCTTCAATAAGTCCGCGGACAGTTACGCCCATGCCCTGAGCAATGTATTGGGAAAAATTACCTAATTTTGAACTATCAGGATATTGTACTAAAACGTAATTTTTTGGCATATAACCAATAAAAAATGAACGGAACTTACCCCGCTGACCAGCAGGTGTAGACATATCCAACGTCACTGTAGCTCCTGGCTGTAATAAAGCTAAATTGCGATTTAATCGCCCTATTATTTCCATTTTTACCGGGGTATCAGACATGATTTTCCAAAATATTTAGCCTAAAATAATCAAAAAAATATAAATTTATTAGCAATTTTACAGTAGCGGAATACTGGCCTGAAAGCAATATCCTTTGTTGGCTATGTCGCTATAATTGCCTATAAAAAAAGCTGATTTTATCAATCAGCTTTTCATTAGTAGCATGGTATTTTACTTAACTAGTCTTTCTTATAACCTTGTGTTGCCCGCGCCATTTTCTTTTGCTCGGTATAGGTCAACTTTTTCTTACCAGCAAATGGATTAGAGGTTTCTCTAAACTCAATTCTGATTGGTGTGCCCATAATTTTTAATGATTTACGGTAGTAGTTCATCAAATAGCGCTTGTAAGAAATCGGTAAGTTCTTCGCTAAATTACCATGGATAACAATAATTGGCGGGTTATAACCACCGGCATGAGCATATTTTAATTTAATACGGCGACCTTGATGCATTGGTGGCTGATGATCAAACACCGCCATATCTAGAATCTTAGTTACCATAGAAGTAGAAATACGTTTCGTCGCTGAAACAAATGCTTCTTCGACTGACTCATATAAATGACCAACACCTGTACCATGTAGCGCTGAAATAAAATGAATACGGGCAAAATCAATAAAGCCTAAACGACGGTCTAACTCAGATTTAATACGATCTTTAACATGATCATCTAAACCATCCCATTTATTTACCGCTAACACTAAAGAGCGTCCGGCTTCTAAAATAAAGCCAAGCAAACTTAAGTCTTGATCGCTAATGCCTTCTTGGGCATCAATAATCAGTAAACAAACATTGGCATCTTCTATCGCACGTAAGGTTTTAATCACTGAAAACTTTTCAACAATATCAGTGACATTTTTACGGCGACGAATACCTGCGGTGTCAATCAGTGTATATGGTCGACCATTGTGTTCCATTGGGATATAAACACTATCTCGCGTGGTACCGGGCATATCAAATACCACAACTCGGTCTTCACCCAAAATGCGATTAGTTAGCGTTGATTTACCAACATTAGGCTTACCAATAATAGCCAGTTTAATGGTGTCGGTTTCTTCTGGCGCTTCATCGATATTTTTCTGATCTAATGCTTCATTATTAATGTTTTCGTCATACTCACCATCAAACTCATCATTTTCTTGTGCTTGTGGTCTGCCCAGCTCTTCAATATGAGGCGTTAATGCCAGCGTTAATAGTTGGGTAACACCACGACCGTGTGCAGCCGCAATCTGGTGTACTGCATCACCTAAACCAAGCGAGTAAAAATCAGCAACGGCAGAGTCGGCATCAATACCATCAACCTTATTGGCGACCAAAAATACTTTTTTATCTTGCTTACGTAAATGACTAGCAATACCTTGATCGGCAGAAGTTAAACCTGCTCTGGCATCAACCATAAACAAAACCGCATCGGCTTCATCAATGGCGATCAGTGACTGTTCAGCCATTAAAGCATCAATACCTTTTTCATCACCTTCAATACCACCGGTATCAATAACGATAAAAGGGTGCTCTTCAACTTCCGCTTTGCCGTATTGGCGATCACGAGTTAAGCCAGGATAGTCTGCAACTAACGCATCTCGACTGCGCGTTAATCGATTAAATAATGTTGACTTACCGACATTAGGTCGCCCAACAAGTGCTACTACAGGAAGCATGTTCACCTCAAATTTTTCATTCAACTCAATATAATCTAAAAAATTATATCCGTTTTATTAATAAACAACGGCTCCAGTGCACTTTACACTGGAGCCGTTTATAATTTTAGTCTAAATATTCAATCAGCCAATAAATTAACCGCTTAATTGAATAATTTATTCTGGGATAGTTATCGCTTCTAAATCGCCATCGCGCGATTGAGCATATAAAACACCATTGGCAACGGTTGGTGTTGTATAAATGCCACTACTATCGACATGATGGCGTGCAACCACTTCACCGGTTGCTTGATCTAGCCAATGTAGATAACCTTCAAAATCGCCAACTACTACATAATTACCGATCGGAACCGGTCCTGTCACACTTCGGTTCATAAACGATAGTTGGCTCCATAGCTCTAAACCATTATTACGATCGATGGCATAAACATGGCCTTTAACATCCGTTAAAAATAAGCTATTACCGCTAATCGAAATTTCACGATACGATGAATATTGGCGTTGCCATAACACGCGACCTGAACGTAATTCAACCGCACTTAAGTTGCCGCGCGAAGACACAGTGTAAATATTTTCGCCATAAACTAATGGTGTTGAGTCAACATCAACCACGCGTTCTAATTCTGTTGAGCCTGTTGCCTCGCCAATATCAGCCGTCCAACCTTGACGACCTTGTTCAAGGATATAAACAGACAAAGAACCATCAGCGGAGCCAACAATAACACCACCACCAGAAATAACCGGCGCACTGATACCTCGTAGTGATAATGGCGGTACATCTTGCTCAACTTGCCAATCATCTTGACCATTTGACGCATTAAATGCCTTCATTACACCCGAAGCGGTATTAACCACTAACTTGCCAGAGTCAAGTGCTGGGGCTGCAATAACTTCGCCCTTAACTTTACTTTGCCACGATAACTCACCACTCTCAGCTTCAAGCGCAATAACAGCACCATTTTCACTGCCATAGAATACTTTATTGATACCAGCAACCACACCACCACTGATCAACGCCGGCTCTTTATCATCAAAAAAGCCACGTTTGTTATCAATATCGCTTAAGTCTACATGCCAAATTTGCTCGCCACTATTTTCATCAAATGCGTATGCTTCACCGGCACGGCTAACACTAAAAACTTTTCCATAAGCAACCGCGGGTTTGATACGAGAAAAGTAATCACCCACACCACTACCAATACTAGCGTCCCATTTAACTACAGGGTCAAATAAAGCTGTAATTTCGGTTAACTCCGCAACCTTTAATTCTTCGTTTTCGTCATCAGTTGATGAACACGCAGAAATCCCTACCGCCAAAAAGCAGATAGCAAGGAGCTTTTTGTTAAAGCGTTTACTCATAAACATGCTTACACCACTCTCTATTTGCTTAAGTCAATGACTTGCGCTAAGTCGTCTAATTTCATTTGTAATGCCGGGTTACTGCCTTCGCTTGCTTCATCAATTGCTGCTTGATAGGCAGTACGAGCCAATTCCGACTTACCTTGTTTAAAATAAATATCGCCCTTCACTTCTTCAACGTCAGCATTAAATGAAGCTGGTAATTTTGCTGATAATGTCGCTAACGCTTGTTGGTATTTCTCTAACTGTAACTGCACTCGCGCCAAACGTACTGTCGCAATGGCTTTAATGCCATCATCAACAGATTTGGCAATTGCTGTGGTTAAATAAGTTTCAGCTTGTGCCCAATCTTGTGTTTCCGCAGCTTCTTTTGCTAAAGCAATAGCCGTCAGCATGCTATAAGTTGAATTTTCGTTCTCAGCAATAAAAGTCTCACCTGCAGCTGCAAAAGCAGCGCCATCTAACGACGCCTCTTCAAGCATAGTTTGGTAAGCCTCTGAAGCATTCACTTCTTGTTGCAGTTTGTGGTCATTGTAGTAATTAAGACCTATAAAGCCTGCAAAACCAATGGCTAAACCTGCGATAATCGCATTACCATTATTACTCCAAAACGTTTTGATTGCTTCGACTTGTTGTTCTTCTGTTTGATGTATATCCAAAACTAACCCTTAAAGTAAATTTGTTAAAAGACTTGGCACTTGCTCAAGTGGCAAACTTTGTTGTTCTTGTTGTCCACGCAGATATTTTACCGTTACCATATTTTGAGCTATTTCATCTTCACCAAGAATCAATGCAATTTGGGCTCCCGATTTATCCGCACGCTTCATTTGTTTTTTCATATTGCCGCCACCACAATGGCTTTGTAAGCGAATGTCAGGCACTTGATCTCGCCATTGTTCTGCTAAGCCGTTAGCGGTAATTTCAACGTCAGTGCCGAGCATAATAACGTAAGCATCAACTTGTGCTCTAATATTATTTGCTTTTTCCAAACTGGTTAGCATCAGCACTAAGCGCTCAATACCCAAAGCAAAGCCAAAACCTGGCGTTGACTTACCACCAAGTTGCTCAACTAAACCATCATAACGGCCACCAGCGCAGATAGTACCTTGTGCCCCCAAGCTAGACGTTACCCATTCAAAGACAGTGCGATTGTAATAATCTAAACCGCGTACTAAGCGGTCATTGACCACATACTTGACGCCTGCAGCGTCTAAACGCTGACATACTGAAGCAAAATGAGCACTCGATTCTTCACCAAAATAATCGGCTAATTTAGGTGCACCTATCAATGCTGCTTGCACATCAGGGTTTTTACTATCTAAAACCCTCAGTGGGTTGGTGTGCATACGACGTTTACTATCTTCATCTAAAAGCTGTTCTTTTTCAGTTAGAAACGCGACTAAGGCATCACGATATTGGGCTCGTTCTTCGTTCGAACCTAAAGAATTTAGCTCTAGTGTGACAAATTCATTGATGCCAAGTTCCCGCCAAAGTCGAGAAGTTAACAAAATGATTTCAGCGTCAATATCCGGTGTCGCAATACCAAAGGCTTCTAAGCCAAATTGGTGAAATTGACGATAACGCCCCTTTTGTGGACGCTCATGACGAAACATAGGCCCCATATACCACAAGCGTTGCTCTTGGTTATAAAGTAAGCCATGTTGATTACCTGCACGTACACAACTTGCCGTTCCCTCTGGGCGTAGGGTTAAACTATCACCATTACGGTCTTCAAAGGTGTACATTTCCTTTTCAACTATATCGGTTACTTCACCAATAGAGCGTTTAAATAAGGCTGTAGACTCAACGATCGGCATACGTATTTCAGCAAAACCATAATTACTAGCTACTCGGCGCAATACAGTTTCTACCATTTGCCAAATACCTGTTTCAGAAGGTAGGCAGTCGTTCATACCTCTAATTGCTTGAATTGCTTTACTCACGTAGTTTTTCCCGCATGTTTATCTATTCAGTAATTTATTCATTGCTTTAACAAAGAATAACTTTATTGTTCATATTTTTTTATCGCGTGCATTATAGGTAGTTTGCTGTCAAACGTAAATAACAGCAAAGCCTACGACCGAGTTAATGATGATTATTCGACTTCTTTTATCTCAATCTTATTACTGGCATCTAATAACTTGGCTTTAGCACGTATACGCTGCTCAAGTTGGTCAACAAGGTTATTATTATCAAAACGCTCTTTTTGACGGATACCATCAAGGTAATAGCCACTTTTTTTACTGCTGCCGGTTAAACCGAGATCAGAAACGATTGCTTCCCCCGGACCGTTAACGATACAGCCAATGATAGATACATCCATCGGCGTCATAATGTCTTCAATGCGCTGCTCTAGTGCATTTACCGTCGAGATAACATCGAACTCTTGACGAGAGCAGCTTGGACACGCAATAAGATTAATACCACGACTGCGCAATTTTAATGATTTTAAAATATCAAAACCAACTTTAATTTCTTCGATAGGATCAGCAGCCAATGAAATACGCAAGGTATCTCCAATGCCTTCTGCTAATAATAACCCTAGGCCTACCGATGATTTAACAGAGCCAGAGCGTAAGCCGCCAGCTTCAGTAATGCCTAAATGCAAAGGATTATCTATTTGCTTCGCCAGTAAACGGTAGGCGCCAACAGCAAGAAATACATCAGAAGCTTTGACGCTGACTTTAAATTCATGAAAATTTAAACGATCAAGAATATCAACATGACGCATCGCCGACTCTAACAAAGCTTCCGGTGTCGGTTCACGGTAGCGTTCTTGAATATCTTTTTCTAAAGAGCCGCCATTAACACCGATTCTAATCGGAATATTGTTATCACGCGCGCACTCAACCACCGAGCGAACTCTGTCTTCACGGCCGATATTGCCGGGGTTAATCCGCAAACAATCAACACCGTACTCCGCTACCTTTAAAGCAATACGGTAGTCAAAATGAATATCAGCAACTAACGGAATATTGGTTTGGCGCTTTATTTCACGAAAAGCTTCAGCAGCGTCCATTGTCGGTACACTGACTCGAACAATATCAGCACCAACAGCTTCAAGAGCTTTAATTTGTCCGACAGTTGCCGCAACATCTGTGGTCAAGGTATTAGTCATTGACTGGACAGTAATAGGGGCATCGCCGCCAACAGGTACATTACCCACCATGATCTGACGGGATTTTCGACGAATAATAGGAGATTCTTTAAACATAATAAAAATTCAATATTGTTACGTTAATTAAACGGGATGTTACCGTATTAAGGCGCTAGTGGTAATGAAAACTTGGCAATATTTCCGGCGTTAAAAGTCGTCATATCAACCGAAACGTCATTGTAATCTATTTGCACCAATTCAGGCTTACCTAAGGTAACAGAAAATGGCGCTTGACCAGAAATACGCATAATATAACCTGATTTTTTAACGCCCCAAGCAATTCTTTCACCTGTAGCATCATAAATATTAACCCAACAATCACCAGAAAAAGTAAACACCACATCCGCTAAAGGTACGGTTAATTCATCATCATTAGCCATTATTTCATTATCAGAGACTACTTGAAGCGTAGTTGACGCTTCAACTACTGGGGATTGTTCAGCGTTAAGCGGTTCAATTGTGACCTTAACACTATCATCTACTGTTGTTGGTAGAGTGCTTGCTGGCGCTGTCACAGTGTCTATAGTATTGTCGAGTGCATTCGCTAAAGTTTCTTGCTGCTCAGTACTAACTTCATTATTTAGCTCAATTGCACTGGCACTATCAGATAAGTTGCTGGGCTCAGTGTTATTATTATCTGCCACTGCTAATTCAGCCGTTTCAGTTAATATCGGCTCTGGCTGTTCTGAAGGTGATTGCAACCACCAAACTACCGTTGCCGTCACTAGAATGGCTAAAATAAGATAAGAAATCCACATTAGCATATTGTGCTCAGCTTGTTTTTCAGTACCTTTAGAAAAGCTTTGCATTTCAGCACATTGACGCTGTGAACCCCCCAGTTGGTCATAACTATTCAAGATATCTTCTTGGGAAATATTAACTAGCTTAGCGTAACTTTTTAAATAGCCACGGTTGAAGGCCGAAGGTAAGCTAAGATCAAATTGCTCAACTTCAATGTTTTCAACGAGTGATATTCTAAAGTTTAATTTGTCTGCCACTTGCTGCTGGCTTAAGCCCTTAATTTTTCGTGCTTCTTTAAGCATACGACCAGGGCCAACAATTTCAATATCATCAGATATTTCTGATAATTGCTCTTCTTCATTTTTCAATATTATATGCTCTTGCTTCATCAAGCGTTACTCTTAGTGTTTCGCAGCTAATTTAGGGTCTGCGAGATAAAGTACATCACCGATTTTTAAAATATAAGGACTACGCAGCTTATTCCAGCGTTTTAACCTATTCACCGCAATATTGTGTTGTTTAGCAACAGTAAATAAACTATCGCCTTGTTCCACAGTATGAATAGGTAATGACACCATAGTTGGTTTATTGTTTTCTCTAGCTATTTTTTCTTGCGATTCAAGCTTTTGTTTCACTGTTGGCATAACTGAATTTACCATCATTGGCTTGAGACCTTGACTACTCAAGTCTGATTTTTCTGAAATCGCGACAACTTTCGGTGACAATACCACAACGCGCTTTTTCTTTGTTGTCTTTTTACCATTAGCAAGTGAATCTCGGTATTGTTCAGCTAGTTTGTCAGCATCAAGCCGATATAGTTCATTTAAAATGTATTGCTTTGCCTCAAAAGAATGAGGAAACATTTTTACCAGCATATTGCCATAATTTTCAGCAATAGCTTTGTTGCCCTGTTTGGTAAATATTTTAAAGGCTAAGGCTAATGCCTCGGCACTAAAACGACGCGTTGATTTTTCATAGCGATATAAATAGCTTTGTGCTGACGTATAGTTACTTTTCGCGTATTGTAGACGCATCATTTGATATAACGAACTTGCGCTATTGGGACTATGCGCAATGGCTTTTTCAAGATATATTTCCGCTTTATTAAACTGTTTAGCTTTGAGCTGACATAGTGCTAAATTTTCATAACTTTGTGCAACTAAGATATAGCTAGGGATCGCTATAGCTTTTAAGATCTGTTGTTCGGCAGCAGCATATTTTTCTTGGCGACACAAAAATACACCATAATTATTCAAGGTATCGGCATCATCACTATTAAGGCTTAAAGCATGCTCAAAAGCCTCTATCGCTAAATCAGCTTCTCCAACCGTTTCATAATAATGAGCGAATGCTGTGTGCACTTGCACTAAATTAGGCGCAAAACGTTTAGCTTTCGCTAAATTGAGTTTCGCCTGCTGAGTATTGCCCATTTTTAAATAGCCTAAGCCGAGAGAAATTCGGGTCATGGCTATTTCATTATTACTTGCTTCATTTTCAATTAACGGAGTACTTTTATCATGGCCATAATTTTGCGTCACACAAGCGGTTAAACTCATCGTACTTAGCAACACGATAAAAATCGTTGATAATTTTGCCATCATAAAAGTGTCGTCACTTAGTCAGTAATGATTTAACGTTGGAATTAAACCATTTTTACTGAAATTGATTCAGCTTTCACCTCTTTTTTTCCTGTTCGCTTAGTTCTATCTAAAACATCACCCGCTAACTGTCCACATGCGGCATCAATATCATCACCACGCGTGCGGCGAGTGATCACTGTCAGGCCGTAGCTTTGCAGTACTTTATCGAAACGGTCGATACGTGAATTACTTGAACGAGTGTAAGGTGACCCCGGATAAGGATTAAATGGGATCAAATTGATTTTACTCGGTAAATCTTTCAAAGCATGAGCTAATTCATGTGCTTGTTCAGTACTATCGTTAACATGGTCAAGCATGACATATTCAATGGTTGCCTGTTTATTAGCTTTTGAACCCTCAATATAACGCCCCGCAGCGGCTAAAAACTCTTCTAGCGGATATTTTTTATTTATTGGCACTAATTCATCACGTAACTTATTGTTTGGCGCATGAATTGATATTGCTAACGCACAATCAATTTTTTCTTTTAGCATATCAAGCGCAGGTACTACGCCAGAAGTACTAACCGTAACACGACGCTTTGACAGACCATAACCTAAATCATTTAACATAGTATCTAATGCAGGAATAAGGTTTTTCATATTCAGTAACGGCTCACCCATCCCCATCATAACAATGTTGGTAATTGGACGAGTACCGGCAATACGAGTGGCACCAATATCATTAGCAACTCGCCATACTTGGCCAATAATTTCAGCCATTGAGAGGTTACGGTTGAAACCTTGTTGCGCAGTTGAACAGAAAGTACACTCTAAAGCACAACCCACTTGCGATGAAACACAAAGGGTTGCGCGACCATTTTCAGGGATCCACACCGTTTCAACTTCCTGACCACCTTCTAAACGTAGAGCATATTTAATCGTGCCATCGTTTGACACTTGTTTTTCAGAAATTTCAGGCGCTTTAATTTCAGTATCACGTTGTAACTTCTCACGTAACTTTTTATTCAGGTTAGTCATCAAGTCAAAGTCATCATAACCAAAGTGATACATCCATTTCATAATTTGATCGGCACGAAATGGCTTTTCGCCGATGGAAGCAAAATATTCCCTCATTCCTTGATGGTCAAGGTTCAGTAAATTAATTTTATGCTTTACAGGGGTTACTACTTCGGTTACATCACTCATGATAAAAAGTTTCTCAACACTACAAAATTACAGAATAAATTGTACGCTTTTTGCGCAAAACAAACAATTTAGTGGATCTATTTCAAACCTTAAAAAAGTTTAAACTAAATAAAAGTCAATGTTCTCAGTAGTCTGTGCTCTGCAAAAACATTCAATTTTCTATAGCCTTAAAATAGACAAAAGGATTTTACCGATTAACGGTAAAATCCTTCAAATTAATTCTTAAACAATACTAAGCAACCTGTTGTGCAGATAGCTTATGATATAAGCTTTAAAATTAACGAGTACGTGGACAGATTTCTTCATCAGCGAAGAAGTATGCAATTTCACGTGCTGCTGATTCTAAAGCGTCAGAGCCGTGAGCTGCATTTTCGTCGATTGAGTCAGCAAGATCGGCACGGATAGTACCAGCAAGTGCTTCAGCAGGGTTAGTAGCACCCATGATTTCACGGTTTTTAAGAACAGCGTTTTCGCCTTCTAAAACTTGTACCATTACTGGGCCAGAAGTCATGAATTCAACTAAAGCGCCGAAGAAAGGACGTTCGCTGTGCTCAGCGTAAAAACCTTCTGCTTTTTCTTTTGATAAGTGAATCATTTTAGAAGCAACGATTTTTAAACCAGCAGTTTCAAAACGGTTATAGATTTGACCGATAAAGTTTTTAGCAACTGCGTCAGGTTTTACGATAGAAAAAGTACGTTCGATAGCCATGATAGCCCTCTCAATAAAATTAGAATTAAATACGGTATAAATTTTGGCGCGATTATAGACGAATTAAAAGCAAATGCCTAGGCTTATCACTTTTCATCAGCACAGTAATAATTTGAGGGATTTTCTTAACTAGGGCCGCTGCCACTGATGATATTGCATTAAAGCCTAAAAGCAGCTTGACCATTGTTGCTTCAGTAAAACATAAAACGCCCATCAAGATGGGCGTTTTGCAGTCGACACTATTATGTTAAAGCCATTGGCTCATGGCTTAAATACTAATGCGGCGGTACTGACGATATTGCGGTGTCCAAAAGTTAGCCTCAATCTTCTCTGCTAATTGTTCATCAGAAAGTGGCAACGCATGCCCTTGCTCATAAGCAACTTTAGCAACAGCAAAAGCTATTCTTTTACTTAGGCCGGCAATTTCAACTAATGGTGGTAGCAACTCTCCCTTGGCGGTATTCGCCAAAGGTGAAGCTTGTGCTAACATTTCACTTGCGGCCATTAACATTTTATCAGTGATACGAGCTATATTGGCAGAAACTACCCCTAAGCCGATACCAGGGAAAACATAACTATTGTTGCACTGGGCGATAGGAAAAAGTTCGCCTTTATATTCAACAGCTTCAAACGGGCTGCCGGTAGCAATAATAACCTCACCTTCAGTCCAGTTAATAACCTGTTCTGGCGTTGCTTCGACTTGACGACTTGGATTACTCAGTGGGAATATTATAGGTCTAGCACAATGCGACTTCATCGCTTTGATGACTTCCTCAGTGAATAAGCCAGGCACGCCAGAAACACCGATTAAAATCGTTGGTTTTGCGCCGTGCATGACTTCTAACAACGAAGCGTATTCACCGGCGGCATTCCATGTTGCAGTGGCAGACTGTTTTTGTGCCAGTTTCGCTTGAAAGTCACGTAAACCCGTCATACCTTCAGTTAATAAACCGAAACGGTCGATCATAAATATTTGGCTGCGAGCTTGTTGTTCAGAAATTCCTTCACTAACCATTTGTGCAATAATTTGTTCGGCAATACCGCAACCGGCAGAGCCTGCGCCAACAAAGGCAACTCGTTGTGCTGACAATGGTACATTTTTGGTGCGACAAGCCGCTAATAACGTGCCAACCGTTACTGACGCTGTGCCTTGAATATCATCGTTAAAACAACATATTTCATCACGGTAACGGTTTAGTAATGGTGTGGCATTAGGTTGCGCAAAATCTTCAAACTGCAATAACACATGTGGCCAACGACGTTTAACAGCATTGATAAACATTGCTAAAAACTCATCGTACTTTTCTTGCTCAATACGAGGATGGCGCCAGCCCATATACATAGGATCGTTTAACAGTTTTTCATTATTGGTACCAACATCAAGCATAACCGGCAAAGTATATGCTGGGCTAATACCACCACAAGCCGTATAAAGCGAGAGCTTACCAATTGGAATGCCCATACCGCCAATACCTTGATCGCCTAAACCCAGAATACGCTCACCATCGGTAACGACGATAACTTTAACTTTATTTTTCGTGGCATTACGCAAAATGTCATCAAGCTGATGACGTTGGTCATAAGAAACAAACAAACCTCGTGAACTACGATAAATATCAGAAAATTGTTCACAAGCATCACCAACGGTTGGGGTATAAATAATTGGCATCATTTCAGCCAGGTGCGCTTGCACTAACTTAAAAAATAAAGTTTCATTATTATCATGAATCGCACGTAAATATATGTGTTTATTCAAGTTAGTATCAAAAGTACGATACTGCATATAAGCACGTTCAACTTGCTCATCGATACTTTCAAAACGCGGCGGTAACAAGCCGGTTAAATTAAAATGTGAGCGTTCCTCTTCACTAAATGCACTACCTTTATTGAGTAGAGGTGTTTCTAATAAGCTAGGACCCGCATATGGGATATATAATGGACGTTGATTAGTTTCAGATGTCATAGTTGAAGTATATTCTTTATATTTTTAGTGAATGGTGAAAATTCACCACAATAATAATCGAGCGCATATTATAGCCAAATATCGGCTTTTGAAAAGTGATATAGATTAATCATTCAACATTAATCTGCTCTAAATAAAATAGAAGAGAAATTTAATCCGCTTCTGATATCCAAGCCAACTGAATTGCTTCAAGTACCCGTTCACCACAATGCTTGGGATCATCATCAAAGTTTTCTAATGCCAAAACCCATTGCATTAATTCAGGAAAATGTAATGTCATAGGATCGACATCAGGATGCTCTTCGATCAGGTCGAGTGCAATATCAAGTGAATCAGTCCAGCGATAACTCATGGTCTACCTCTTTTTGTTTATCTAATTAGTGAATGATCAAACCAAACCAAAGTGCATCAGCAGCTAACATCAAAATTAACCAAAAAATGATCATTCTAGCTTTACGGCAAAACTGACAATCGGTATGCCACCATTGTTTAAACGATGATTTATTCACAGCAATTACTTAACTTAAAATTTATATGGAACAGTATAATAGTATATTTGTCATTAGGTTATTCATTAAGCAAAAAATAATGATACTAAATGAGTATAATAATACCAAGTCTATTAAGTTTGTTCACTGAGTGGGAAGAAACTTAGTAGAATTGGTATAAATCATTCTAAACTTACTAGGACTGGAAACCAATCAATGTCACCGATAAAATTCACGGCCAATGAAAAGTCATTGTTAATCGACAAATTACAACGCTATTTTCTGAAAGAACTAGAGCAAGAATTGGAGCAATTTGATGCTGATTTTTTACTTGATTTCTTTACTAAGGAATTAGGTGCCGTTTATTACAACCGTGGCTTGTATGACGCCCAAGCCTTAATGTCAGAAAAACTTGAATTAATTTCTGAACAAATTGTTGAGTTAGAGTTACCAATTACTTAACATCGCTTGAGTATAAAAAGCTAACTCAAGACTAAATTATTTGATATATGGCAAAGTAATTATTCTTGATTGCTTTATGATCGCCACAATATAAACACCTAAGGTTGCAGCTATGATGCAAATTACCGATTTAAAAAAAGAACAACAAATAACGCCGCTATTTAGATTAGGTTTTCGGCCTTTCTTTTTGGCTGGCGCACTTTTTAGTGTTATCGCTATTTTCTTATGGATTATGCTGTATAGAGGAGCTTTAGACATTCAACCTTTAGGTGGCGGCTACTGGTGGCATATTCACGAAATGATTTTTGGTTTTGGCTGTGCCATCATTGCAGGTTTTCTGTTAACAGCCGTACAAAATTGGACTGGACTTCCGGGTGTTAAAGGTAAGCTTTTAGCGGCTTTATTTCTCCTCTGGTTATTAGGCCGAGTGAGTTTATTGTTACCCAATATCTTTGGCCCAGCCCTAAGCACAGTAATAGATTTAGCATTTTTACCTTGTGTTGCTTTTATCTTGGCAAAACCAATATTAGCGATTAAACAATATCGCAATTTATTTTTTGTGCCTTTGTTAACTATTTTCACTCTCGCTAATGCAGAAATGCACGCCAGCATTTATTATCCGGCATCAATCTCTACGCAATATGCTGGTTATGCTGGTGTTATGTTAATTACCTTACTGATCTCGGTTATGGTTGGCCGCGTAGTGCCTATGTTTACCGCCAATGGCACAAAAACCACAAAAACTACGCCACTGCCTTGGCTTGATAAGTTAACTAATGGTTCACTGGCTTTGCTCACCATACTACTGCTATTACATCCGATCATTGGCGTAAATAACTTTTATATCGGTATTATTTTAATCTTCGCCGGTATTTTTCAAGCTATCCGTTGGCTGAGATGGCGCCCTTGGATAACCCTAGGCGTGCCACTACTATGGTCATTACACTTTTCAATTAAAGCGCTGGCTTTTGGCTTAACATTACTCGGTTTCAGTTATTTAATACCTGAAATACCGAGCAATCATATTTGGCATTTAATCACTATTGGTGGCATTGGCGGTGTTATTCTCGCGATGATTTCGCGCGTATCATTAGGTCATACAGGTAGAACTTTACAGCCCCCAATGCTGATGTCACTGGCTTTTGCTGCCATGGTACTAGCCAGCTTAATCAGAAGTTTTGGCCCTTGGGGCTTGCCAGAAAAAACCATGATATTTATCGATATCAGTGGTTTGCTTTGGCTGATCAGCTTCGGATTATTTGTTATCTTCTATGGTCCAATGCTGTTAAAGTCTCGCGCTGATGGCCGCCCAGGATAAACGTTTGGCACGCTCATTAATGACCATAACCAAGTTTTAATTTCTTCAATATTAACGTCTTTACAGTCCACACTGTTAAGACGTTAATATTTCAATTCGATATTCTCCAAAATATCCAAAAATGCCATCGACCCATTGACAGCTTTACGATAAGCTTGGCAAAATTTTTCTAATGAGTCTCTTCCATGCGAGCTGTATTTTTAGATTATCAAACCTTTAGCCAATCCTTAGATTTATCAGCTATTAATCAGGTAGTCAGTAACCTTAACCTACACGCAACAACATCTCCCTCACAAGTCGTGCAACATAGTGCTAATGCAGAAATTATATTAACTAACAAAGTAGAACTAAGCCGTGAAACATTAAGTCAGCTACCTGATTTAAAACTAATATGTGTCACCGCTACCGGCATTAATAATGTCGATATTGCAGCAGCGAAAGCACTCGGTATAGCGGTGACTAATGTCAGTGGTTATGCAAAAAATACCCTTGTCCAATATATTTTTGCTCAGTTACTGGCTCACTTTAGTCAAATTGAGCATCACAACCGCAATACCCAACAGGGTTTATGGCAGAAAAGTGAGACCTTTTGTCTGCACGGTAATGGCAGTATCGAACTAGCAGGCAAGTCTATCGCTATTATTGGTTACGGGGCTTTGGGACAAAAAGTTGCCGATATTGCTAAAGCTTTTGACATGACGGTACTGATTGCAGAAAGACCTGGTGCTACAACGATTAGACCTGAGCGAATGGCGTTTTTAGCCGCTATCGAGCAAGCAGATATTATCAGCTTACATTGCCCGCAAACGCCAGAAACACAAGGTATGTTTAATGCGGAGTTATTTGCTCGTATGAAAACAAGCGCGATACTGATTAATACCGCACGCGGTGCTTTAATTAATAAC
>TARA_R110002110_G_scaffold34754_3_pt1 | contig 20142 bp, 13 predicted proteins | sample TARA_R110002110 | Tara Oceans TARA_R110002110 (sample SAMEA4397330) | marine metagenome | biome: Polar Biome; feature: [SRF] surface water layer (ENVO:00010504); material: water (ENVO:00002006), including particulate matter (ENVO:01000060) such as... | depth 5 m
TATATTAACAACGGAAGCGGAGCTTCTGGTTGGTGTTTCGCAGCAGAGCTACGGAACGAGGGGAATTGAAACCCAATACATGAGAATTAAAGCTTTACTTACGAAACTATTCTTCTAATTTCTTTGTGTTTCCCTATAATGATAATCAACAGAACAAATATCGTTTTTTAAGATTGTAATCCTTAATTTTACAACTGCTTTTGGTACTTTCTTCGAAATTGAATTAAATATTTATCAGCACTAACAAAAACAGATTCATTCAGTTGCATAAAAACTCGCACGAGGTTAACACCCATTGAAATCTCTTGAAGCCGTTTTCGGTCCTAATTCAGCTCTTGTTGAAGAACTCTACGATCAATACAAAGAAAATCCCAATTCCGTACCTGCTCACTGGAAAAACTTCTTTGATGAACACGAAGGCAAACCAACCAATGGTTCTTCCTCTCAAAAAACAGAGCAGGCTGCTCCGGTAAGTGAAAAACCGGCTTCAAAGAAGCAGGAAAAAAGCTCTAAGGTTCCTAAAGATGCTGAGCTTGAAAAAATAAAAGGAGTGGCTACTAAGATTGTTGAGAACATGGATCTTAGTTTGGAAGTACCAACAGCTACTTCTTTGAGAGTGCTTCCTGTAAAAATGATGATTGAAGACAGAACAATCATCAACACTCATCTTTTGCAAAGAAATGAGCCAAAAGCTTCTTTTACTCACTTTATTGCCTGGGCTATTATAAAAGCTTTAGAGGATTTTCCTGGCATTAATAACGCATACCACTTTGATGGGGATAATCATTTCAAAGCCATACCCAATCAGGTAAACCTTGGGGTAGCGATTGATCTTCCTAATAAAGATGGTACAAGAAATCTGGTTGTGCCAAATATAAAAGGCGTGAATAACATGACCTTTAAGGAGTTCTTACACGCATTTGCTGCATTAATCGATAAAGCCCGAAATGGAAAATTGCAAATCGACGATTACCAAGGAACAACGATTAGTATTACAAATCCGGGCACAATTGGTACCATTTCTTCAGTACCCAGATTAATGCAAGGGCAAGGTGCTATTGTGGCAACCGGAGCTATTGATTATCCGGCTGAGTATCAGTCGATGTCAAAAGAGATTTTGAATCAACTTGGTATCAGTAAAGTAATGACGGTTACCTCTACCTATGATCACCGAGTAATTCAAGGTGCAGAATCGGGCTCATTCCTGAAAAAAATTAACGATCTGCTTACCGGACAAGAAAGCTTCTACGAAGATATTTTCAGTGATCTGGAAATTCCTTACAAACCAATTCCATATTCTACAGATACTTATTCCGGCCCTTTTGGCGGAAAACCTGATTCTCTTGAATATGATCGCCGCATTATTGGTGTTTGGAGATTGATTAGCATGTATCGCATGCGCGGGCATGTACTTTCTGACCTCGATCCGCTGGAAAAAGAACCCAAATATGTGCCTGAACTGGATCTGGAATATTATGGGCTTTCCCTTTGGGATCTTGATCGTGAATTTTATTGTGGAGGTTTGGGAGGAAGGGAAAGAGCTCCGCTTCGTGAGATTATCAAGTTATTGCGTGATACCTATTGTGGAAATATTGGTGCCGATTATATGCACCTTTTGGATTTAGATGAACGCAGATGGTTACGTGATACCATGGAATCTTCCGGCAACAAAGCAGATCTTACTAAAGACGATAAGAAGCAGATTCTCCATAAGTTGAATCAGGCAATGGCTTTTGAGGAATTCCTCCACAAAAAGTATATCGGCCATAAGCGATTTTCTCTGGAAGGTGCCGATACATTAATCCCAATGATTCACTTTATGCTCAATCGATCTGCTGAGAGCGGGATTGAAAAAGCCTTTTTGGGGATGGCTCATCGTGGCCGCCTGAACATGCTGGTGAACATATTGAACAAGCCTTACCACAAAGTATTTGCAGAGTTTGAAGGCAGCGTTGATCCGGATTCTATTCAAGGATCCGGCGATGTAAAATATCACTTGGGCACAAAAGGTGTTCATAAAGCTCCGGATGGAAAAGAGGTTCAACTGGAGCTGATGCCCAACCCAAGTCATTTGGAAGCGGTAAGCCCGGTTGTAGAAGGCGCTGTAAGAGCGATGCAAGATCATCACGAAAGCGACGATGCTGAAAAGAAGATCCTCCCAATTTTGGTGCACGGTGATGCCGCATTTTCCGGACAAGGTGTTGTTCCTGAAACGCTAAATATGTCTCAACTTGAAGGTTATAAAACAGGTGGTACGATCCATATCATCATCAATAATCAAATTGGATTTACTACTCTTCCAAAAGATGGGCGATCTACAGAATATGCTTCTGATCTCGCCAAAATGATTCTGGCTCCGATCTTTCACGTAAACGGCGACAAGCCCGAAGCCGCTGTTCATGCCATACAAATGGCTATTGATTACCGCCAAAAATTTGGCAAAGATGTTGTTGTTGATTTGATCGGATACAGAAAACACGGTCATAACGAAGGCGACGAACCGGCATTTACTCAACCGGGAATGTATAAAGAGATTAATAATCACCCTCCGGTTAGGGATCTTTATACGGATGCTTTAGTAAAAAATAATGAGCTTTCAGAAGAAGAAACTCAAAGTATTTTTGATGAGTTTGATAATCTCTTACAAGAAGCATTTGAAGATGCTAAGAAATCTCCAAATGTGGATATCACAGAAGAAATTTTTGACCGAACTGAAAGTGATCAACAAGATCGTTCTCAATTTCCTGATACAACGTATTCAGCAGAAGAGTTGAAAGACATAGCGGTAAAAATAAATACCGTTCCAAAAGATTTTGATGCTAATCCAAAACTATTAAAGCAATTAGCTAAACGGGCTGATATTGTTGAGAAAAATGAGAAAAAAATTGATTGGGGTTTTGCCGAAGCGTTAGCTTTTGGATCTCTTCTGAAATCGGGACGAACAGTTCGTATTACCGGACAAGATGTTGAAAGAGGAACCTTCTCACACCGGCATTCGGTGTTGCATGGAACTAAAACCAATCAAACATTCACTCCGCTTAATAATCTTTCTGATGATCAGGGATATTTCCATGTACACAATAGTTTATTGAGTGAATACGCCGTAATGGGTTTTGAGTTTGGTTACAGTGCTCAACAAAAAGACGCACTTGTTATTTGGGAAGCACAATTTGGTGATTTTGTAAACGGAGCTCAGATCATAATTGATCAATTTCTCTCTTCCAGTGAAGCCAAATGGAGACAGACAACTTCTTTAGTTTTAAATCTCCCTCACGGTTATGAGGGTCAGGGACCGGAGCATTCATCAGCACGTTTAGAACGTTTCTTACAGCTTTGTGCTGAAGATAATATGCAGGTTATGAACCTTACTACTCCTGCTCAGTATTTCCACATGCTTAGAAAACAAACTTTACAGGATGCAAAAAAGCCTATTATTTTAATGACTCCCAAGAGTTTACTTCGTCACCCTTTGGCGACTTCAAATACACAAGAACTAGCTGAAGGGAAATTCCAACCTTTCATTACGGATGATGAAGTAACCAAAGCTAAGAGACTGGTAATCTGTTCAGGAAAAGTATATTACGACTTGCTGAAATATCGTGGTGAAAATGAAATTAAAGATGTAGCCATTGCTCGATTGGAACAGCTTTATCCATTCCCCGATGAAGATATTTCTGAACAATTAAAATCATTTAAAGATGTGAAAGAGATTGTTTGGTGCCAGGAAGAACCTAAGAACATGGGCGCATGGTCGTTTGTTGCGCCTAGGTTTATGGAAATTCTCGAAAATGAACAAAAACTATCTTATGCAGGAAGACAGGCATCTGCTTCTCCCGCTGCCGGACAGAAAAAGATTCATGAAGCTGAGCAACTTAGCTTAGTTGAAGATGCTCTGAAGCTATAGACTCTATTTGTTTGAAATATCAAAAGCCCGTTAATTAATTTTATCGAGCTTTTTTGTTGGCTAAGAATAGTAACTCCTATGTTTAGATTTTGAAATCACCTTTGATTTTATCATATTAACTACCAAATATTATGGGTTAAATTATTTTTATTAAAGCTACTTACCGATTATAGATTAAATAAATATTTATGGGAGATTTTTCATGACTATCGATGAGGCAAATATAAATCTCAAATTTGTAATGCTTTTCAGAAAAACTTTTGGATTTACTCAAGAAGAGTACGAGTTACTACTTTCCCGGTTTGTACTAAAAAAAATCTGTAAAAAAGATTTTTATTTGCGGGCCGGGCAAGTATGTTCCGCAAAAGCATATATCAATAAAGGATGTGCTAAAACTTTTGTAATTGATGAACATGGCCATCAACGTATATTGGTTTTTTCCTTTGAAGACTGGTGGCTCGCCGATTTTGAAAGCTTCTACTCAGAAAAACCCGGGATTAAGTTTATTCAGGCAATTGAAAATTGTGAGTTATTTGAGATCTCAAAAAAGAACTTTTTAGAGATGGAAGACAAAATACCCAAACTCAAACAATGGTATCCTGTGAAAATTACCCGTACTACCATAGCTGCTATGAAACGAATGGAAGAAATTAAAACCTTAACTCCCGAACAACGCTATCTGAATCTTTCAAAAAAGTATCCTCAAATTTTTCAACGTGTCGCCTTACAAGATATAGCTGCCTACCTAAATATTGAGCCTCAATCTTTGAGCCGAATGAGAAAGAGACTAGCCAGTCGCCATTAAAATTTCCTTCTCGTTAATTTCTTAACCTAGGTTAAAAGAAATTTCATTTTCTTCCACGATACTTAGTTAGGCAAATCACTCAGAAATGATTTGTCACTAATCAAATAAAATGGAGTTGATATGGGAAAAATATTAGTAATAGGTGCAACAGGGAACACAGGATCACTTTTAATTCCGGCACTTTTGGAAGCCGGAGAAGAAGTTCGTGCTTTTGTACGAAATGAGGAAAAAGCTGAAAGCTTGAAAAAAGCAGGTGCTGAAATCTATAATGGTGATCTCGATGAAATTGATACGTTAGATAATGCTCTTATAAATATAGATAAAGTTTATTTATGTATATGGAATGGTCCTACCGCAGCCGTCCAAGGTATTAACGTCATAAAAGCTATAAAAAAATCCGAAAAATCTCCCTTTGTTGTCAGGCTTTCTGCTTTTGGTTCTCCTCAATCAAGAATCATTCAGCAAATCAATGAAGTAGATATAGCTTTAAAAGAATCTCAGATTTCTTGGTGCAGCATCAAGCCAACATTTTTTATGCAAAATTTATTAATGGCTTCACAAACAATTCAAAAAGACCAATCTATATATTGGGATTGGGCTGCCGGAAAAGTTGGGATAATTGATATTCGCGATGTTGCTGAAAGTGCGCTTGGAGCACTAACAGGTAGAGCAGAACATGGAAAGGAGTACATACTTACTGGCCCGGAATCAATATCAATGCATGATGTTGCCAACTCTTTTACAAAAGCTATAGGCGAGGAAATAAGCTATGTAGCTGTTCCTCACAGCGCAGCCAAAGAAGCTATGCTAAGCATGGGGTTTCCCGAATTTATCGTTGATGGTTATATAGAACTTAACCAAGGTTTTGCGCAAAATTTTGCAAATAAAACCACCCATAATGTAGAACTGCTTACTGACCATAAACCACGATCTGTGGATGATTTTACCAGAGATTTTAAATCCTATTTCGTTAGCTGAGGCTGATTAAGTGGATAAAATATACTTACCATATTTAATGCCAATTACCTTAATTTAAAACACAGTAAAATTAAAACCTTATTTATAAGTAAAATGAAAAAAATAGCAAATAAACAGTTAGATCCTTCCCTAATAATACAAATTGGAATGGGCTTCTGGGCATCCAAAACATTACTTACTGCTGTAAATGTGGGGCTTTTTTCACATCTGGCAAACCAAGAATTATCAGGAGTTGATATTCAGAAAAAAATTGGGCTCCATCAAAGAAGTCTTTATGATTTTCTTGATGCTTTAGTAGCCTTAGGATTTTTAAAAAGAACGGGCATAAAAGAGACTGCGATGTATAGCAACTCTGCGGAAACCGATTTCTTTCTGGATAATCAAAAACCCACTTATGTCGGGGGTATCTTAGAAATGTCAAACAATCGATTATACCCTTTCTGGAATGATCTTGAAGAAGCCTTAAAAACGGGGCTACCTCAAAATGAAACCAAGAACGGAGGAAAACCTCTATTTGAAGAAATCTATAAAAATGAAGATCAGCTACAAGAATTTGTTAATGCCATGGCTGGTATTCAGATGGGTAATTTCATTACGTTTTCCAATGCATTTGATTTTTCTAAATATGAAACTTTATGTGATGTGGGAGGAGCCGGAGCGCATCTTTCTGCTCAGGTGTGTCTCAACAATCCCCATATGGTTTGTACTTCATTTGATCTCCCGGAAGTTAGCCCCATTGCTACTGAAAATATTAATCGAATGGGGTTAAAAGATAGGATTTATATTAAATCAGGAGACTTCTTTAAAGATGATATTCCAAATGCCGATGTGATTACAATGGGCAATATTTTACACGATTGGGGAATAAAAGATAAACTTCTCTTGATAGAAAAAGCATTCAAAGCTTTACCTAAAGGTGGAGCTTTGGTAGTAATAGAAAACATCATTGATGACGAGCGTAAACAGAATGTTTTCAGTCTCTTGATGTCTTTGAATATGCTCATAGAAACTGAAGAGGGTTTCGATTTTTCAGGGAAAGACTTTGCCGAATGGGCAAAAGAAACAGGGTTTCAGGAAATAACATCAATACCCTTAACCGGTCCAACTTCAGCTATTATCGCCATCAAATAAAGTAAATTTCACATTTCTACATCCAAAAAAATGAAAGCTGACAAACGTATATACTTATTTTTTTACTAGTTTTTTTTCCAATAACATTAACTATTTCTCAAAATAGATCTCAACTGTATTATAGTTCAATGCAGGATGTTATAACGGGAGGCATGGAATACTTGATTATCCGCCATCAGGTAGAAGATTTTGATACTTGGAAAAAAGTATTTGATCAAGATAAGGAGTAGCGAATTCAAGAAGGCTTAACTGACTGACATGTTGCTTCTAAGGGATGATACCAACCTGACCGAAGTGATTCTAATACTTGAGTTCTATGATCCTGAAAAAGCTCAAAACTTTGTGTCAGATCCTAAATTAACTACTGTTAAGTTAATTATATTATGGCGTATTAAATTTAGTTTTGTATCTTTAAATAAAAACCAATCATACTCTATTAAATTAAGCCAAGAAGAAGTGAGTGAGTTGATGGCGATAATCAACAAAGGCTCTCATACCACACAGAAGTTTCGTGCCGCTTACATTTTTTAAATTAACCTCGTTCCGTAGCTCTGCTACGGAATGCCACGTTGGAGCTCTGCTCCTAACACTCAACCTCAAATAGACTTACAGAAATAAGTGGCTTCAACCCTGCATAATTCCGAGCTGAAGAATACCTCCAATCAATAGGTTAATATGTTTTTAAGGGACGACTACTTAATTTTTTTAAGCGTTCGTATAATTTAGTGGTTAATCCTCCAAGGATTCAGAATCCTTGGAGGATTTTTTCTTAAAAAATTAACCACCTTTTTATACTCAAGCACTTTTCACACGAGCTGAATGCACTTCCACACAGAGCGAGGTGAAACATCCAAGGCGTAATCTAGTGTAGACCAAACATTGGATGTTCGATATTCCTTGTTGGATGTTCCATTCTATTTCACCAACACCATTTTCTTAGTTAACGAAGCTCCATCCGTTGTTTGTAAACGATAAATATACACTCCAGAAGCTAATGAGCTGGCATTAAAGCTTACTTCCTGAGCTCCGGCTGCTTGTCTTCCATTTACCAGCGAAGCTACTCTTCTACCCGTAATATCGTACACATTTAATGTTACATTTGTAGATGATTTTAATGTATAACTGATAACTGTACTAGGATTGAACGGGTTTGGATAGTTCTGATTTAAGGTAACCGTTTCAGGAGTTTCTAAAATCTCATCATCATTACTTGTAATAATTCCGAATTTGAATCTTGTCCAAACCGGATAATGATCGGAAGTAGTACTTAAATAACTTCCTACATAAGAAGGATTTTCAACTCGTTCAGTACCTTCAAAATAATCATCACTTAACTCAGAAGTGAACGTGATATGGCTTATAAATGAACCACTGGAATGTGAGGCAAAACCACTTTCCTCTAAGTTTTTAGTCACGATTGTATATTCACTGTCATCATCGAAATTTTTATAGGGAGAAGGATTTCCTGTAAAAGTTGAAGTAAGAATTTCATCGTTATAATCACCAAGAAAAATTACATTGTCGTTTCTGTAATTTCTATCCAAATATTCTTTCAATTCTTCAGAAGCAACAACTCGTTTATTATAAGATTCCTGATCCCCAAAGGCTTTTGCATGAATATTAAACGCATAAATTTCCTGTTGTTCATCGTTGATATTGGCTATGAATCTGAATAACAGTGGGTAACGACCATTTGCCCAGTTTGACTGCGTAAAACCATCGCTTGAAGAAAGCGTTACTCCTGATAACGAATCAATAGTACTTCTTTTGAATAAGTAAGCTGTTTCCTGTGTTTGTGAGAAATTAGCTAAAAACCCACCGTACCCTTCAAGCCCTGCAACAAGTTCATTAAATCTATTTGGGCTTGATATTTCCTGGAGCGCATAAATGTCTGCATCAATAGTTTCAACAACTGTAATTACATTTTGAAGTTGCAGGTCATCATCACTTGGATCGTTACTCGGACTTCCAAACCATTCGATATTCCAGGTCACCACATCTAATGTCTGATCTTTGGAAACTTCATCGCCCGGAAAGGTCACTTCTTCAACGCCCAGATCTTCCACAAATCTTGGTAGAATTTGCACAGATCCACCAAATTTGCCTGCTACACCGGTTATGTTTACTGCCCCTTCCGGAGCTTGAACACCAATTAAATTGGTTGTGTTATCAATTCTCATATCTGTAGTACCAGATGCATCCGTAATCGGATAATTATCTTGTTGAAATGCCCCATTAAAGTCTATAGTTGCATTTTGAATAAGAACCAGCTGCCCTTGAAAATCGTCAGTATTTAATTGCTGAACTGTAATTATTTCAGGAATCACTTTTTTGTTAGGCGCATCAAATATTTCAAATACAATGTTATCATCTTGTTCAGGGTCTGAGATTTGTAACAAGAAGTCTTCATCCGGGCCCGGAACTCCTCCTTTAAATACTGTAAGAGGTCCTGATATTTGAACTGAATCTCCGATTTCTGCATTTTCATGTAACGGAGCCCAAAAAACAGCAATTCCTGCTGTAGCATCCTGCATATACATTGGTCCGCCAAATTCATTAGCCACGGTTACTCTTCCCGCGATAGTAACTCGGGTTCCCAATGCAAGTTCTCTGGCATTTGCAATTGGAAGAACATCTCCATCAGCAAACCCTTCACCGGCTAGCGTTAAATCAAAACTTGAAGCATTTGCAGCATTACTTGTAATGGAAAAACTGCCTTGAAACTCCCCAACAGTAGTCGGTTCAAAAGTAAGAGTAAGATCTGTACTTTCATTAAACGCCAAAGTACTGTCTGAAAGAGTTGATGATGAAAACCCTTGACCGGTAACCGTTACATCAGAAATAGTAAGATCAGGATTTCCAGTATTCTTGATCTGCATAGTTTTGGTCAATTGATTTCCTTCCAGAGTTGCTCCGAAATCAATTGTACTTGAATTTTCAGCAGTAGCATTGCCTACCAATACGCTTATTGTTGCGTCATCCTGGGCAACCACAAAGTCGGTAATATTTACATCGTCAAAATTCAATCGGTCATCACCGGCAGATTGTATAAACTTAAATCTGATATTACCTTCTATATTAACAGAAAGCGTTGCAGTTTCTAAGGTACTGGATGGTGTTAGTTCACTCCCTAAATCTACCCATGTTGCCCCTTGGTCTGTTGAATACTGAACCTGAAGCTTATTCCCAGTACTGCTTCCGTAATTTGCATATGCAAAGGAAATTTCATCCGCTCCACCGAGCTTATCAAACTGCATGTAGATATTGCCTGTTTTACCATCTCGACGGTCCATTCTAACACCTTTTGAACCATTAAATTTGTCATTAGTCCCATTTCCAAGTAAAGCATCATCTAAATACCAGTTGCCGGTTTCCAGAGGAACAGTTTCTCCATTGTAAAAAGTCTTATTTCCACCCTCAAAATCTTCAAAGAATTGCGCATTCGCTGATACGGTAATAAATGTGGTTAATAAAAGGAGGGATAAAAATCTTTGTATTGTTTTCATAAAAAAATTAGTGCAGTTTCAATTTGTGTAAAGATACCATTCTCTCATTAACTCTGCGTAAAAATTAATGGATTAAAATATTATTCCGATATTTTTTACTTTGGTTGATGATGAAAAAATTTGATCTCCATCTACTATTACTTTTTATTACTCTTTTTATTGCTTGTTCTTCTGATAAAAAAAATATTCCTGATTATTTGATGGGAGAATTTCAGGATGATTACAACATTGAATATGAGCTTTCGGAAGATGCGTTTGTTTTAAAACCTAAAACTCGATTTCATATTCTAACTTGGAACATTAAAGAACAATATTTCATCGCTAAGAATGATTCTTCAAATGCGTATGATGCAAATCTTTACTCAAGAATTGATTGGATGAAATTTAATGAAATGGAGCCATTTGTTTGGGGATTTTGCCTAAGCGCTTACAATGCTTCAAGTATTGATTCTGCTAAAGCAGTAGTAATTGCAGACCGAGCTAGTGTTATGTCAATGTTCAGATGTCGTAAAACACCTGTCAGATTTTAAACTAAATAGTTTCCGAAAAGGTACAATAGCCCTGAAAATCTGACAGGTCTAGGACAATTCATGGATGACGCTACACTAGTCCAAAAACAGGATGCAACGGATATCCCTTCTCCAGAATGAAGCCTTTAAATGATTAATGCACTTTTTACAGATTTCTCTCATCTGGCTTTAGCTTATTACCTTTCTGAATTAACTATCTGGTTTCGTTAATACCTGAGTTCGATTCTAAAAATACTGCCTAATGTCTCTGTACAGAGTATTTGTCATCCAGAGCGGAGCGAAGGATCTTCACAGGTAACGAAATAGCCCGTTTTTTGTGTAGGCTCTTCTCCGCCAGCTGGCGGATCTGAGTGACTCATGTCGTAAGCTGGTTTAAAGCTCATTGAACAAATTTTTAGAATCGAACTCAGGTTTAATGGTTAACTGACATAGTGGTTATCTAGGCCGGAAAATGAAGGATTTAACTCATCTTACCGATTAACCAATAACTTAAACTAAATTATTGCTCTATTTTCTTAATGGTAACAACACTTGAAGCAGCCGGTCTTTTCTTTTACCATTTTCACGCACAAAAAAATGATCTTTTCTTTGGATTGTCATAAAAGAAAATCAAAACAGCCCCTCATTAGAGTAATTACAAGGTAGTTTTTTTAAAAAAATGATTCTTCTTAGTAAGCGCTTTCATGTTAATTAATAAGTCAGAAAAGCGATTACATTAAAATAAATAAGTTTATTATTAATATTTGATTGATTTTTTTTGTTTGAATTATATATGTGACTAATTAATTTATTAAGCGATTTATTTCACTTTACATTTTAATTACTAACTAAATAATTCACTAATGAAGCTACGATACAAATTAATACTTCTTCTTATAGCTGTTTTTGCTTCTGAGGCTATACAGGCGCAAGACATTACAGCTGAAGCAGTACAAAATAATCTTAACTATGTGTGGACTATCATAGCAGCATGTTTAGTCTTTTTTATGCAAGCTGGTTTTGCTTTAGTAGAAACAGGATTCACAAGAGCAAAAAATGCGGTTAACATCATTATGAAAAATATTATGGATGTTTCCGCAGGTGGGCTTGCTTTCTTTTTTGTGGGTTTCGGTATCATGTTTGGAACTACCGCAGGAGGCTGGATTGGAACAGATGGTTTCATGTTATCTGAAATTGGCGATTATTCTATTGAATGGTCATATACTTTTTTCTTTTTCCAGGCTGTTTTTGCTGCCACTGCAGCTACCATTGTTTCGGGAGCCGTTGCAGAACGCACCTCTTTTAGTGCTTACCTGATTTTCTCAATACTAGTCACGGCTGTTATATATCCCGTATTTGGTTCCTGGGCATGGGGTAGTCTTTTTAACGGAAGCGGTTGGTTAGAAGACTTAGGATTTATTGACTTTGCAGGTTCAACTGTTGTTCATTCTGTAGGCGGTTGGGCTGCTCTGGCGGGCGCAATGGTGGTAGGTCCACGTGTTGGAAAATATATTGACGGAAAACCCCAGCCAATAAAGGGGCATAGTTTACCACTTGCAGCGCTCGGTGTATTTATCCTTTGGTTAGGTTGGTTTGGATTTAATGCCGGGTCAACTACAACTGGAGATACTTCCATTGCTCTTATTGCATTAAATACATTCTTAGCCGCCGGTGCAGGTGCAACTGCTGCCATGCTTATAACCTGGATTACAAAAGGAAAACCTGATGGTGAAGTTACGCTAAACGGTGTTTTAGCAGGTCTTGTAGGTATTACTGCAGGTTGTGCAAATCTTTCTCCCGTGTTTGCAATTATCACAGGAGCAATTGCAGGCGTTTTAGTTCATTATTCTATGATTCTAATTGAAAAGAAAGTGGATGATGCAGTAGGTGCTGTTTCAGTTCACGGGGTTTGTGGTGTATGGGGTACACTAGCCGCCGGTTTATTTGATTCTGCAGGCTTTAGCCTCGAAGTTATTGGCGTACAAGCTCTGGGCATTGGTGCCGCTTTCTTGTGGACTTTCCCTGTAAGCTATCTGCTTTTTAAAATCATTGATATGTTTATTCCACTTCGGGTTAATGGTGAACTTGAAGAAATGGGGCTTGATCTTCACGAACATGATGCAGAAGCCTATCCCGAATTTGAACCCAAAACAACATAGCCAACTCTACATATTTATAACTATCAAAAGTATTCCATATAAGCCGGAGGAAATAAAATTTCTTCCGGATTTGGAATACTCTACTTCACTCATACTCAGGTACTTTTTTAACCTGAAAACTCTCACTCACACATTAAAAAAACAATGAAAATCTCAAAAAAAATAATATACTTTAGTTTGCTTTCTCTTATAGTTTTAGGAGCAGTTAGCAATTATACAAAAGCTCAGGAAATAAGTACCGGCGTTGACCTTTATAGCACTTATGTATTCCGTGGTGTTGCTTTTTCTGGTCCTGCTATTCAACCTTACGTAGAACTTAGCTCCAAAGGTTTTACTGTTGGCGCCTGGGGTTCTCAAGGCATTGATGGAGTCGGTGGAACAAACAATGGCTTTCAAGAAATGGATCTTTATGCTTCTTACAGTTTTGACTTTGGCCTGAGCCTGGGAATTACTGATTATTACTATCCGGGAACACCATACTTTTCTTATACTGAAGATCCTGCAAATGGAGACTTTTCAAGTCATGCTTTTGAAATAAACTCAGGATATTCAATCGAAAATTTTTCTTTGGCAGCAAACATAATTCTTAATGAAGCATCAGGCGCCGGATCCGCCGGGGGCGACCTTTATTTTGAAGCCGGATATTCTTTGAAAAAAACTGATTTATTTATAGGTGTCGGAGATGGATGGCATTCATCTGATGGTGATTTTGCACTTGTTAATTTTGGATTAACAACCAGTAAAGATTTGGTTATAACAGAAACATTTACCATACCACTAAGTGGCTCTGTAATTCTTAATCCCGATTCCGAGCAACTCTATATACTTGTAGGTTTGTCTTTTTAATCAGGACATACAATAACCGTTTAAATTTTGTATTTATAAAAAGAGAAGATTCATCATATCTTCTCTTTTTTTATTGAAGCCAAATACTCAATAGATATCCTTTTTCCAGAATGAAACTAAATTCATGATGAAATACATAGCTCCTTTTCTAGTTCTTTTTTCTTTAAGCTTTTATGCAAATGCCCAAAATTCTACCGAGATTTTTTTATTCGATGTTAACGAAGAAAATCCTGATGCTACACTTTCTAATCCTCTCAACATATCAGACAACATAGGCTACGATAATCAGCCATCATTTACTGATAACGGAAAAGCAATTCTATTTGCTTCAACAAGAAATGGACAAACTGATATTCTTTGGTACGATATTGATTCCGGTTCAAAAAAATGGCTTTCAGATACACACGGAGGTGAGTACTCACCCGTTTTAATGCCTGATGGAAAACATATTTCAGCAGTAAGGTTAGATCCTGATGGGTTACAATTGTTATACCAATATTCCATTAAGGAAAAAACATCCGAAGTACTTGTGCCGGAATTAAAAATCGGATATTACGCCTGGATTTCGGAGTCGACAATTATTGCCTTTGTTCTTGGCGAACCTGCAGCCTTACAAGAGATTAACGTTATTAATGGTGAATTAAATAACGTGTACAGCAATCCGGGACGATCTATACACCACATCCCCAAAACCAAAATGTATAGCTTCATCGATAAATCTGATTCTACCAATTGGAAAATTATGCGTGCTGTTCCTGGTAATACCAAATGGACAGAAGAAATCACATCCACCCTTTCGGGTTCAGAAGATATGGTTTGGCTTAACATGCATACTATACTAATGGGAAAAGATGACAAGCTTTACGCCTTTGATATCAGAGCGAATTCCAATGAGTGGCAATTGTTCGCAGATCTTTCGGAATACGGGTTAAGCGGAATTACCAGACTAGCCACCTCAGGAAATAAAATTGCCGTGGTTGTTAATGGGAAATGAGAAAGTATTCGGAAAGATTGTCCCAACTTTGGAAACGCAGGACTGAAGTCCTTTCTTGGTTATATATGCGTTTGTGATCAAGGTCATAAACAAGAAAGGCTTTTCCGCCAGCCGGCGGATGCCTTTGGCACAACCCTGTCACAGCTTATCACCTGAATACCTATTTCCAACTTATAAACACAATTTTACGAATTTCCTTTTCCCTCGTCACGTAGCTCCGCTGCGTGATGTTAATTTGGAAGCTCTGCTTCCATTGAGGCGGAGCCTCAAACAAGGCATTCCGAACGAGACGTTCGGAACGAGCTCAACCACCTTTTTATACTCAAGCTTTTTTCACACAGGCTGAGATCGCTGCAACCAGAGACTACTTATTTCCTAATCCGCCAATCCCCTCCCATTAAACACCTTTTTACTAAATACACCCTTGAATATTTAGCTTGTCCGGTTTCAATCAGATATATTGATGAATCAATTTTAAACTAACTAAACACTTCAGAATGACTATGCTACGAAAATCTCTTTTTCGTCTGTTACTCATTCTTCCTTTACTTGGTGTTGCTATGAGTGTTAGTGCTCAAAGTGATCCAACCGGAGAGTCGGCTGCAACTCGTACTTATGCGATAACTAATGCTACGATTGTTCAAGCTCCCGGAAAGATGATGGAAGAAGGTACTATTATAATTTCAGACGGATTAATAACTGCTATTGGCAAAAACCTCACTATCCCAAATAACGCAGAAGTTATTGATGGAACTGATCTGTTTGTGTATCCCGGATTTATAGATGGGATGGCAAATACCGGTGCAGATCGCCCTAAATCACCTGAAAGACCGGATAACTTATTTACTCCAAATCCACCAAACGATTATGCAGGGATTACTCCAGAGCATCATGTAGTTGAACAAATTAAAGTGGATGAAAACAGCATTGAAAGTATGAGAGAAGCTGGTTTTACAATTTCTCATACTGTGCCTTATGGAAGAATGCTTCCCGGATCAGGTGCTTTAGTTCTTCTTAAAAAAGCAGACCACCCTGATAAAATGATTCTTTCTGAAGACGTATCTCTGTTCACACAATTCGCTGGCGCACCGGGTGCTTATCCTGGAAATACGCTTGGGATTATGGCAAAATTCAGAAATCTTTACAAGAATGCTGAATATGCAAAACAACATGCAGAATTATATGCTTCTAGTTCAAATGGTATTTCTCGACCAATTCGAGACAGAGTTTCTGAAGCGTTCTTCCCTGTTATAGCGAAACAAAAACCAATCTTTTATGATGCCTCTGAAGTTTTGGAAGCTCGGAGAGCTATTCGCCTTCAAAAAGAGCTTGGGTTCAACTTAGTTATCGGAAATCTCCAACAAGGTTGGGATTTGGCTGATGAAATTAAAGCCAGTAATACTAAAGTATTTATGTCTCTGGATTTACCTAAAGAACCAAAAGACAGTAAAGAAGAAGATAAATCAGATGACGTTAAACAACTTGAAGAACGTCGTATGGAGTTTTACAAAAAGTATGTTACACAATATGCTGAACTTCAGAAAGCGGGCGTAAAGTTTGGTTTCTCAACGATAGATACTCGTGGAAATAAAGTTAAAGAAAGTATTTTAACGATTGTTAAAAATGGATTAAGTGAAGAAGAAGCCTTAGCTGCACTTACAATTAATGCTGCAGAACTTTTAGGTATTGATGATATCGCCGGAACATTAGACCAGGGTAAACTTGGAAATCTAATTGTCTCTAAAGGCTCTTACTTTGATGAAAAATCTAAGCTAAAATTTGTTTTCGTTGATGGAGATAAGTACGAGTATGATATTAAAGACAAACCTGCTAAATCTGAAGATGGAATGGCGGAAAACGCCGAAGCTATTATAGGATCATGGAGCTATGAGTACACAACTCCCCAAGGCACCCAAACCGGAAAAATGATCTTTAGTAATGAATCAGATATTCTTACAGGTGTTATGACGAGTAATGATGGAACCCCCGATGTAGATCTTCAAAATATTAGCTTTATAAATGGAGAACTGAGTTTTGATTTTTCTGTAGATGCCGGCGGGCAAGCCATTGATATTGTAGTTGTAGGCACCGTTGATGGCAACAATTATGATGCTGAAGGAAGTGTAGCAGCGTTTAATTTTACATTCCCAATTCAAGCAACAAAAGATGAGGCTTAAAATGAAATTAACTACTATGAAAAAATTATCAAGCCTCTTAGTTCTGTTCTTATTTGCTACCGCAATACAAGCTCAAACTAAGAAAGGTGACGTTCTAATTAAAAACGGAACAGTTATAACCATTACTAATGGAACAATGGAAGAAACCGATGTTCTTGTGAGAAATGGAAAAATCGATAAGATCGGCAAAAATTTAAAAACACCAAATGGCGTGGAAGAAGTTGATGCAACCGGAAAATTTGTGATGCCGGGAATCATTGATGCCCATTCGCATATTGCAGGAACTTCTATAAATGAAGGAACGAGTCAAGTAACTTCAGAAGTAAGTATGGAAGATGTAGTAGATCCATTTGATGTTTCAATCTATCAAGCTTTAGCAGGTGGGGTAACTTCGATACATTTAATGCATGGTTCAGCCAACGTAATTGGTGGCCAAAATGAAACCTTAAAACTTCGTTGGGGAAGTACAAATCCTGATGATCTTAGATTTGAAGGAGCTCCAAGAACGATTAAATTTGCTCTTGGTGAAAACCCAACTCGTGGCGGACGTTCAAGAGGAATTCAGCCACAAAGTAGAATGGGTGTTGAAGCAATGCTCAGAAATACATTCAACGACGCTATCAAATACAGAGAAGCTTGGGATGAGTATAGAGCTAACAAAAGCTCCCGTAAAGTTGCTCCTGAATACAGCCTTCGTTTAGAAACAATGGTTGATATTCTGGAAGGCGAAGTGCTTGTACACTGTCATTCTTATCGTGCGGATGAAATCTATATGCTTATGAAAGTATTTTCAGATTTCGGAATCAAGAAACTTACTTTCCAGCATGCCAATGAAGCCTATAAAGTCGCTCCTGAGCTTGCTGAATTTGGAGCTTCCGCTTCTGTATTCGCTGACTGGTGGGCGTATAAATTAGAGGTTTACTATTCTACCGCTTATAACGCAACAATCTTAACTAAGAATGGTGTAACTACTTCTATCAATTCAGATTCAGGTGAGTTAATTCGTCACTTATTTCATGAAGCTGCTAAAACTCAAAAGTATGGCGATCTTTCTGATAACGAAGCGTTAGCTCTTATTACTCTAAACCCTGCAAAACAACTTGGTATTGATAACAGAGTTGGTTCTCTTGAAAAAGGAAAAGATGCTGATATCACCATTTTCGATAATCATCCGCTTTCGATTTATGCTGTTCCCCAAATGACTTTTGTTGACGGTGTGAAATACTTCGACATCGAAAATGATGTAGCAGATCAACGTATTTATATCGATCCTGAATCGAGCATAGAAAATGTACAAATCTTCAATGCTGAAGATCAACACAGATGCCTGGAAGGTGCAGATGTAGTTAATCTTTACGACCTCTTAAACAACAAATGAGGAATACAATGAAAAAGTTTTTATCAATTTTAAGTGTGCTCGTTATTCTGCCTTTCTGTTCATTTGCTCAAAATGATGGCGAAATTACCCGCGCAGATAATTCAAAATTTGCGCTTACCAATGCCAAGATTTATACCGTAACCAATGGTATAATTGAAAAAGGTACAATAATCATTAATAATGGCATTATTGAAGCTGTAGGTGCTAATGTAACCATTCCCGGTGATGCGATAGTAATCGACTATACAGGACAAGAAATTTATCCTGGTATGATAGATTCGGGTACCCGACTTGGTTTATCCGAAATTGGAAGCATTTCTGAAGCTAACGACTTCCGTGAGTTTGGTGAGTTAACACCTCAAATGCAGGCTTTAACAGCCGTGAACCCAAATTCTGTGGCTATACCGGTTACTCGTGTAAGCGGTGTCACTTCAGTGTTAACAATGCCCGCGGGCGGTCCACTTCCTGGAACAGCAGCAACAATTAGTCTTTTCGGTTATACTCCGGATCAGATGTATGCCGGCTCCAAAGGTGTAGTTATGAATTTCCCATCTTCTGCAAGCAGAGGTTGGAGAAGACAAACTCCTGAGCAAATAGAAAAAGCTCGTGAGAAGGCTCAGGAAACTATCAATAATGCCTGGGACAAAGCAGAATTATATGCTAAAATACAAGGAACAGATGAAGCTCGTTATTATCCTGAGATGGAAGCACTTACTAAAGTTATCAACGGCGAAGTGTTACTTTATATAGAAGTAGATGCGGCCAAAGATATTTTAAGTGCCATTGAATGGGTTGAAAAACGTGGGTATAAAAATGTTGTGTTCACAGGCGTTTCTGAAGGCTGGCGTGTTGCAGACAAAATTGCGGAAGCCGGAATTCCCGTAATTACAGGTCCTGTTTTATCTAATCCAACCAGAGATTCAGATGCATACGATGCGGCTTACAAAAATCCGGGTTTGATGCAACAAGCAGGTGTAAAAGTAGCGCTTCGTACTATGGATACAGAAAATTCCCGAAATCTTCCCTACAATGCTGGATTTGCAGCCGCGTACGGAATGGGAAAGGAAGAAGCTTTAAAAGCTATCACAATTAATGCTGCTGAGATCATGGGCGTTGGCGATCAGCTTGGATCGATCGAAGTTGGTAAAAAAGCTAATATCTTTGTCTCAACGGGAGATCCATTTGAAACTTCCACTAAGATCTTGGATGTATTTATTGATGGATATAAAGTACCAATGACAAGCCGTCAAATTGAACTTTATAACGAGTTCTTAAACCGAACTCCGGGCTTAAAAAAGAACGATGTAAAAGTGGACGGATAGATAACCTCAATTTCCAAAAATCAATACCCACCATTCCTCGTCACGTAGCTCCCAGCCTGTGTGTTAAGTATTTAATTAGACCTCGTTCACTTAATTTTTTAAACGTTCGTATAATTTAGTGGTTAATCCGCCAAGGATTCAGAATCCTTGGCGGATTTTTCCTTAAAAAATTAACCATTTTTTTACACTCAAACGCTTTTCACACAGGCTGGGAGCTACGTGATGCTAATTTGGAAGCTCAGCTTCCATTGAGGCGGAGCCTCAAACAAGGCATTCCGAACGAGACGTTCGGAACGAGCTTAAGATCGAGCCATGGGGTGGAAATTAAATCTTGGGTAGCTTTCGTGTTCCAACTTAATCAAAAAAGGCCGTTTGTGCTCGGGGCATTGTTCAAAAATCCTGTAGTAAAATCCGGGGAAGCCTGTCCAGCCAA
>TARA_R110002110_G_scaffold76898_2_pt1 | contig 20117 bp, 16 predicted proteins | sample TARA_R110002110 | Tara Oceans TARA_R110002110 (sample SAMEA4397330) | marine metagenome | biome: Polar Biome; feature: [SRF] surface water layer (ENVO:00010504); material: water (ENVO:00002006), including particulate matter (ENVO:01000060) such as... | depth 5 m
CCGCCCCTGCGGATTCGTCTCCGGAGTCCGGCGAAGACCCGGCACCGCTGGCGCGGGACGAGGCGGCGGAGTCTTTCGATCCCGGTCCGGAGCCCGCGGCGATGGCCGCGCAATCGAAAACTGACGATGACGCGACACAGGCCGCGGCAGCTGTCCAGTCCCGGGCGCGCCAGCATCTGAAGGTAGTGGCGGCCGCAGAGCCCATGGTGGCCCGCCGTACCGGTACCGACGGCGAGCCACTGGCGGAGCAGTCGCCCGCAGCGGAGATGGGTGTCGCCAGGGTTGTGGAGGATGCTGCGCCACCGGCACCGGCGTCCGGAACCAGCGCGGCAGCGCCCGCGACGCCCGCAGCCACGTCTGCAAGCCCTGCCCGGGAGGAGGTTGCGACCCCGGCACCCGGTGCAAGGGGCAAGACCGGTGCAGCACCGCGCAAGCGTGCCGTGCGCAAGCAGCGGCCAGCAGTCGCGCCAGCCCCCCAGCGCGCGTCGGACCCACGGGAAGGGGGCACTGTCTGGCTGGTGGGGGGGTTCTTCATTCTCTCGGTGGCGCTGGTGGCCTGGGCAGCATCGGGTTTCAGCCTGTTTTTTGTGCGATAGTGGCAGTTGCGCTGTGACCTGTCTCACAGTCTGTGGTAACACTGGTAGTCGGGGCTGGTGGGATCGGGCGCCGCGGGGCTAAACTGGTAACAAATAAAGGGCTGGAAGTGGCTCACAAAGGAGTAGAAGGCAATGAGTACATTCTCAGGGGTTAGAGGCATGGGCAGGGTGGCTGCGGCGGCAATGGCCGCGACGGTGGCTCTGCTGTTGGCAGCGTGTGGTTCACATCCGCCGGTACCGGCGGGCGAGCGCTCCGCGGGGCCGGACTACAACTACGTCATCGGGCCCGGCGACACCATGGAAATCTTCGTCTGGGGCAATCCGGAGCTGACCACCACCGGTATTGTGCGTCCGGACGGCAAGTTCACCACCCGCCTGGTAGAAGACCTGCAGGCCAGCGGCAAGACCTCCACCGAGCTGGCGCGGGATATCGAGGCTTCCTATGGCGAGTATGTGCGCCAGCCGGTGGTCAGCGTCATCGTCAACGGTTTTGTCGGTGTGCCGGAACAGCAGGTGCGGGTAGTGGGCGAAGCCACCACGCCCTCCAGCGTGCCTTACCGCCAGCACATGACCCTGCTGGACCTGATGATCGCGGTGGGCGGCATGACCGAGTTTGCCTCCGGCAACAAGTCGGTGCTGGTGCGCACGCATGGCGGCCAGCAGCAGTCCTTCAATGTGCGTCTGGACGACCTGCTCAAGAAAGGGGATATCTCCGCCAACCTGGCGCTGATGCCCGGGGACATCGTGATCATTTCCGAGAGCTGGTTCTGACCGGTCCGGGCCGGAACGGAACGGGGCGGGAATATTCCGATGCAGGATCTGTTTGCACAGCTGGCGAGCTACATACTCGGTGTCTGGCGCCATCGCTGGGTCGCCCTCGCGCTGGCGTGGGTGATCGCACTGACGGGCTGGGCCTACGTCTGGCAGATGCCCGAGTCCTATGTCGCCAACGCGCGCATGCACGTTGACACCAATTCGGTGCTGCGGCCCCTGATGCGGGGGCTTACCATTTCCCCGGACATCAACCAGCGCATCCAGTTGATGAGCCAGACCCTGCTCACCCGGCCCAACCTGGAGAAGCTGGCACGCATGACCGACCTCGACCTGCAGGCGACCACCGACGCCCAGAAGGAGGCGTTGATCAGGCGCCTGGAGCAGTCGATCAGCCTGTCGGGCAGTCGCGGCAATACCTCGCTCTACGCAATTTCCGTGACCGATCGGGATCGGGAGACCGCCCGCCGCATTGCCCAGGCCTTGATCACCGTATTTATCGAAACTTCCATGAGCGACAAGCGTCAGGACAGCTCGGGTGCCCAGAGCTTCCTGCAGCAACAGATAACGGAGTCGGAACAACGGCTGGTCGAGGCCGAGCGGCGGCTGGCGCTGTTCAAGCAGCAGAACGTGGATGTTCTGCCGGGTGGCGGCGGCGACTATTACAGTCGCCTGGAGCAGGCCCGCGGCCAGTTGCAGCAGGCACAATTGCAGTTGCGCGAGGTGGAAAACCGGCGCCGCGAACTGCAGCGGCAGATCGACGGGGAAGATCCGGTATTTATTGGCGGTGGTGCCTCGGGTGCCGCACAGTCGCCGTTGGACGCCCGCATTCAGGCCCTGCAGGTGCAAATGGATGGTTTGCTTGCCAGGTACACCGCACGGCATCCCGAGGTCCTGCGCCTGCGCGGTTTGATCGGCGAACTGGAGGCGGAGCGAGAGGCGGAGTACGCGCGCATGCGGCAGGAGCCGAATGCAGCCTTCAGCGGTCTCGCCAGCAGCCCGGTCTACCAGGGCATGCGCAGCATGCTGGCGCAGACGGAAGCGGAAGCGGCGGAACTGCGGGTGCGGGTCGCAGAATACGAGCGCCGGGTGGACGACCTGACGACCAAGGTCAGCCAGATACCCGAGGTGGAAGCCCAGCTCAAGCAACTGGACCGGGACTACGGCGTGATCGCGAGTCAGCACCAGCAGATGCTGGAGCGGCGCGAGTCCGCACGCCTGTCCGGCGATGTCGAAAGCACCGGTGGCGAAGTCACCTTCCGGGTCATCGATCCGCCGTTCGTGCCGCTCAAGCCCAGCGAGCCCAACAAGCTGTTGCTGAATGCCGGGGTGCTGATAGTGGCGCTCGGCGCCGGCGTGGGCGCGGCACTGCTGCTGACGCTGGTCTACCCGATCGTGACTGACGCCAGGATGCTGGCGCACGCCACCGGCCTGCCGCTGCTGGGCACGGTAACCTGGAACAAGACCCGGGAGGAAAAGCGCAGCGGTTTGTGGCGGCTGGCGGGCTTTGTCGCCTGCGGTGGCGCGCTGCTGGTCGCGTTTGCCGGGGTGCTTGTTGCGCCGGGCCTGACGGCCTGATGCATCAACAGAGGCCAAAAGGCGAGGATATGCGAACATGAGCACCATTGAAAAAGCGCTCAGCCAGCTGGAAGCCTCCCGCCGGGATGCCCCGGAGGATGACGGCCAGAGGACGGTGGAGCGGGCGGGCGCCGATGCCTCCGCCGCGGTAGCCACCGGGCAGTCCGCCGAAGCCGGACCTGCGGGTCCGATCGTCGACATTCCCTGGGATGCGCTGCACGCCCAGGGTTTCCTCACCCCGTCGGTGCCCCGCAGCGTGATTGCCGAGGAGTTCCGTGGCATCAAGCGGCCACTGTTGAAGAATATCGCCGGCAGTGCTCCGGTGCCGATTGCCAACCCCAACCTGCTCATGGTCACCAGTGCGCTGCAGGGTGACGGCAAGACCTTCTCCTCCATCAATCTGGCGGTCAGCATTGCCATGGAGCAGGACAAGACCGTGCTGTTCGTGGATGCAGATGTCCTCAAGGCCACCGCCGGTCATTTGCTGGGGGTTCCCCACGGGACTCCCGGACTCAACGATATCTTGCGCGGGGAGGTTGCCCCGGAAGATGTAATCCTGCACACCAACATGGCCAAGTTGCGGGTATTACCCGCGGGCACGCCGGATGAACATGCCACGGAACTGCTGGCGAGCGAGACCATGCACCAGTTCATGCTGGAACTGGCAGCCCGTTATCCCGATCGCGTCATCGTGTTTGATTCTCCGCCGCTCCTGTTGACCACCGAAGCGGGTGTGCTCGCCAGCTTCATGGGGCAGATCGTCTTCGTCGCCGCCGCTGACATTACGCCCCAGCACGCGGTACAGGAGGCGCTGGAGCACATCGGGCCGGACAAGATGGTGGCGGTCATGTTGAACCGGGCGTCGCGGCGCCGGATGAGTCTGTTTGGCAAGGGCTTTGGATACGGCTATGGCTACGGTTACGGCTACGGCTATGGCCAGGGTAGCCGGACCATGGCCGCGGAGGCCGCGGATGAAGCTGCGGCGAGGGCGATGAACCAGTGAAACGTTGGCAACTAATCCTGCCCGTGGCCCTGTGCTGCGGTCTGCTGCAGCCTGCATACGCGCGGGCGGCGGAGTGGGAAACCGGCGCCGGCATTGCCGTTGGCGGCTACTATTCCGACAACATTTGCCTGGCGCAGCAGGATGAGGAGGACAAGTGGGTGGGCACCGCACGCCCCGACGTCAGCGTGCGGGGCCGCGGCGCCCGCGGTAATGTAAACCTGCGGGCTGCTGCCGAATACAACTCCCTGGGCGACAGTGATCTGGAGTGTGCCGTCGGGCAGAGTGCCGCGCTGACCAACCGCGAATCGGTAGTGCCCAGCGTGCGCTTCAACAGTGACTACGAGCTGGTGCAGGACTGGCTGCAGGTGGATCTCGCGGCGACAGCGCGCCAGACAAGCATCAATCCATTCGTGCCCGGCGGTACCACCAGTGGCCGCGACAACACCGACATTGTCTACGACTACACGGCGGGTGCCCTGCTGCAGCGGCGGCTGGCGCAGACTGCCGACTTGAGTTTGCGCTACGCTTATAATGAGCAGCTCAATTCGGTTGACGTGAATGGGGACAGCACTGAAGACCGCGCCGAGTTTGACCTGGCGACCCTGCCGGACCGCGGTCGCCTCAGTGTCGGGGTAGGCGGCCGCTACAGCAAGGTCAACTACGAGGCCAGTGACCTGCGCCCCGCCTTTGACAACACCCTGTCCTCGGCTGAACTGCGCGCGGGGCTGCAGTTCAGCAGCAGCTGGCAGTTGAATGCCCTGGTCGGGGAGGAATGGAACGAGTTTACCAGTGTGCGCGATGATATTGAGGGCGACTACTGGGATGTGGGCGTGCGCTGGACGCCGAACACACGGGTCGAGGTCAGTGTGGGTACCGGTGAACGATTTTTTGGCAGTACGCCCCGCGCGGACATCCGCTACCGCCACAAGCGCAGTGAGCTCAGCGCCAGTTACGCCCGCACCCTGAGCTTTCCGCGCAACCTGCGGGCGGGCGACAGCGGCTTTGTGGAACCCGGCGACCCCTTCGACCCCGATTTCGGCGAATTGCCCGGGGACCCGCTGGGCGAAGAGGGCCTGCCCACCTTCATCGGCAACTCCCCGATCCTCAATGAGCGCTTCGACCTGCGCTACCGCTTTGCCGCGCGCCGGACCACGATTACCCTGTCCGGGTCGGACTCGCGCCAGCGCCGCATAGAAGATGATGCCGAGGCCACCTTCCGCAATGTCGGGGTCACTTTCAGCCGCAACCTGTCCAGCCTGCTGACGGCCAACCTGCGGCTGAGCTGGGACGAGCGCGAGGGCAGTGGTGGTGATCTCGGCGGGGCTGGCGGTTTCGGGGGCTTCGGCCAGGCCAGCGAAGCCTGGCGCGCGGGGTTCGGCTTCAGCCGCCGTCTGGGCAATGACACCACCGTTAACGTGGCCTATCAGTTCCTCACCCGGGAGTCGGATTTCGCCCTCAACGACTATGACGAGAACCGGGTGACCTTCAACGTCCGACACGCATTCTAGGGAGGCCCGTCCAGGGCGCAAGCATGGTAGATTCACAGGCACCTGCGCACATTCTCTGCGTAGTGGGCGCGCGCCCCAACTTCATGAAGATCGCGCCCATCATGCGCGCCTTCAACGCGCCAGGCAGCGGCCTCGGCGCCAGCCTGGTGCACACCGGCCAGCACTACGACGCGGCCATGAAGCACGCCTTCTTCGAGCAACTGCACATTCCCGAGCCGGATGTGGACCTGGGCGTGGGTTCCGGCAGCCACGCGGTGCAGACCGCGCAGATCATGCTGAAATTCGAGCCGGTGCTGGATGAACGCAAGCCGGCGGCGGTGCTGGTGGTGGGGGACGTCAACTCCACTATTGCCTGCGCCCTGGTGGCGGTGAAGAAGGGGATTCCCGTCATCCATGTGGAGGCGGGGCTGCGCAGCGGTGACCGCGGCATGCCGGAGGAGATCAACCGCATCCTCACCGACCAGCTCTCCGACCTGCTGTTCACCACCGAGGCCAGTGCCGCCGCCAACCTGCAGCGCGAGGGCATCGGCCCTGAGAAGGTGTTCTTTGTCGGCAACGTGATGATCGATACGCTGCGCTACAACCTGGCCTCCGCCACCCCGGCGGCGGCGACGCTGGCGGCGGCGGGCGCCGGGCCGGAGTACGCGGCGGGCTTCGGCCTGCTGACCTTGCACCGTCCCTCCAATGTGGATGACCCCGTGGTACTGCGGCGCCTGCTGGGTGAGCTGGTGGCTATCAGCCGCGACACACCGCTGGTGTTTCCGGTGCACCCGCGTACTCACGGCCGCATCAGCGCCACGGGCCTGGATGACCTGCTTGAGAGCGCCAATATTTTGACACTGCCGCCCCAGGGCTACCTGGAGATGCTGGGCCTGATGCGGGAGGCGCGGCTGGTGCTGACCGATTCCGGTGGCATCCAGGAGGAAACCACCGCCCTGGGCGTGCCCTGCATTACCCTGCGCGAGAGTACCGAGCGCCCGATTACCGTGGCGGAGGGCACCAACACCATCGTCGGCACCGACCCGTCTGCCATTCGCCGCGCCTGGCAGGATATCGTCACTGGTGGCGGCAAGGCTGGCCGCCAGCCCGAGCACTGGGACGGCAAGGCGGCGGAGCGCATCGCCGCGGTGCTGGCGGACTGGTGCCGGAGTGCACGGGCCGCATGAATCCCCAGGCTTCACAGGCAGTGGTCAATGCCATGACCGTGGACGTGGAGGATTACTTCCAGGTCTCGGCGATGGAGCCCCATGTCCCCCGCGCAGCCTGGGAGACCACACCCCTGCGGGTGCAGGCCAATGTCGAGCGCATTCTGGCCCTGTTCGCCGAGTACGGGGTGAAAGCCACGTTTTTCACCCTGGGCTGGGTGGCGGAGCGGCATCCGGAGATGGTGCGGCGCATCGTCGCCGAGGGCCATGAACTGGCCAGCCACGGCTGGGAGCATATCCGCGTCAACACGCAGCAGCCAGAGGCCTTTCGCGCCGATGTGACCCGTACCAAGGCGCTGCTGGAGGACGTGGGCGGGGTGGCGGTGAACGGCTACCGGGCGGCCAGCTACTCTATCGGCCGCGACAATCTGTGGGCGCTGGACGTACTCGCGGATGCCGGCTACCGCTACAGCTCCAGCATCGCGCCGATCAAACACGACCTGTACGGCATGCCGGAGGCCCCGCGCTTTGCCTTTGCCGCTGCCAGTGGCCGGCTCACGGAGATACCGGTTACCACCCTGCCCCTGGCCGGGCGCAACATCAACTGCGGCGGCGGTGGCTGGTTCCGGCTGTTCCCGTACGGCTTCTCGCGCTGGGCCCTGCGGCGCATCAACCAGCGCGAGGGCCAGAGCGGGCACTTCTATTTCCACCCCTGGGAAATCGACCCGGAGCAGCCGCGCCCCGCCGGGGTGTCGGCCAAAACTCGCTTTCGCCACTACCTCAACCTGGAGCGTATGGAGCCGCGCCTGCGGCGCCTGCTGGGCGACTTCCGCTGGGACCGCATGGATCGGGTCTTTGCCGGGCAGATTGCGGATCCGGCGGGTGAGGCGGCACCTGCGGGCACGGTGTTTGCGGGCCAGGGTGCCGGCGCATGAGCATCGCGGTGCGAACCGCCGGGGCAGGCGATGAACCGGCCTGGGAGGTGTTCGTCAGCGGCTGTCCCCAGGCCACCTTCTTCCATCGCTTCGGCTGGCAGCGGGTGCTGCAGCGGGCCTTTGGCCACCGCTGTCACTTCCTGCTGGCGGAGCAGGGCGGCGCGGTGGTGGGGGTGCTGCCCCTGGCCCAGGTGCGCAGCCTGCTGTTCGGGCACAAGCTGGCCGGGTTGCCCTTCTGTGTTTACGGCGGCATTGCCGCCAGCAGCGAAGCAGCGGCACAGGCCCTGCGCCAGGCGGCCTGTGAGCTGGCCACGGAGCTGGGGGTGGACGCCCTGGAGCTGCGCAATCTGGAACCCTCCGCCAGCGGCTGGCCGGTCAAGGACCTGTACTACACCTTCCGCAAGCCCATCAGCGCCGACAATGACGCCAACCTCAAGGCCATTCCCAACCGCCAGCGGGCGATGATTCGCAAGGGTATCAAAGAGGGGCTGGAGGGCGAGGAGGTCGAGGGTACCGAACGCCTGTACCGGGTCTACGCCGAGAGCGTGCGCAACCTGGGTACCCCGGTGTTCAGCCGCCGCTATCTCGATTGCCTGCGCCAGGAGTTCGGCGCCGACTGCCGGGTGCTGATGATCCGCCAGGGGGAGGAGGATGTGGCCGGGGTGCTGAGCTTTTACTTTCGCAACGAGGTCCTGCCCTACTACGGCGGCAGTATCGCCCGCGCCCGCAGCATCAAGGGCTGCAACCACTTCATGTACTGGGACCTGATGCGCCGCAGCGCGGAGGAGGGCATTGCCAGTTTCGACTTTGGCCGCAGCAAGCGCGATACCGGCCCCTTCGAGTTCAAGAAGCACTGGGGCTTCGAGCCGCAGCCGCTGCCCTACGAGTATTTCCTGGTCAGGGCCGACAGCGTGCCGGACGTGAATCCGACCAATCCCAAGTACCGGCTGCTGGTGAATACCTGGCAGCGGCTGCCACTGCCGCTGGCCAACCTGCTGGGGCCGCCCCTGGCCCGCAGCCTGGGCTAGGGCGATGACCGCAGGGGCGCCCACTGCAGAGACCGCAGCGCTGACACCAGCGGGCAACCAGGCGCCGGCGGACAAACCAGCGCCAGCGGACAGCCTTGCCCCGGCCTCGGGTGGCAAGCCGCCCCTGCTGTTCCTCTGCCACCGCATTCCCTACCCACCGAACAAGGGCGACAAGATCCGCTCCTTCCATTTGCTGCACCACCTGAGCAAGCATTTCGACATCTACCTGGGCAGCTTCGTCGATGACCCGGAAGACTGGCCCTGGGCACCGGAAGTGGAGAAGTTCTGCCAGGCCGTGTGCCTGCGGCCGCTCAATGGCCGCCTGGCCACGCTGCGCAGCCTGCAGGGTTTTCTGTCCGGACAGGCGCTGTCGATTCCCTACTACGCTGACGCCACGCTGGGGCAATGGGTGGCCGAGACTGTGGTGACCCACGATATCCGCCACGCCATTGTCTATTCCTCTGCCATGGCACAGTTTTTGCCGGACGGAGGACATGGTTTCCGGCGCAAGGTGATCGATTTCGTGGATGTGGACTCGGACAAGTGGCAGCAGTATGCGCTGCAGAAGCCCTGGCCCCTGAGCTGGGTCTACCGGCGCGAGGCGCGCTGCCTGCTGGCGTTGGAGCAGGCGCTGGCGGCAGAGTTCGACGCCGGCCTGTTCGTGTCCTCCGCCGAGGCGGACCTGTTCCACCAGCTGTCCCCTGCCACCGCCCACAAGATCGGCTTCTACAACAATGGCGTCAACTGCGAGTATTTCGACCCGGACTTTGACTGCGAGGCCCCGCAGCCCAGCCCCTTTCCGGAAGGCAGCCTGCCGTTGGTGTTTACCGGGGCGATGGACTACTGGCCCAATGTGGATGCGGTGGTCTGGTTTACGCGCGGGGTGTTTCCCGCCCTGCGCGAGGCCCACCCAAACCTGACCTTTACCATCGTCGGCGGCAACCCCGCCCGGGCGGTACGGCAACTGGCGGTGCTCCCCGGCATCAGCGTGACCGGCCGGGTGGCGGATGTGCGCCCCTACCTGAAGTACGCGCTGGCGGCAGTGGCGCCCATGCGCATTGCCCGCGGGGTACAGAACAAGGTGCTGGAGGCGATGGCCATGGCGCGGCCGGTGCTGGTGAGCCGCAGGGGCCTGGAAGGCATCGCCGCCGACGACGGCGAGGAAGTGCTGCTCGCGGAGTCGGTGGCTGACTACCAGCGCCTGCTGGCGGAAACTCTGGCCGGCGGGCATGCGGGAATTGGGGAGCGGGCACGCTCCTGTGTGCAACGGGGCTTCAGCTGGGAGGATAACCTGCCCGAGGTGGTGCTGTTGCTGGGGGATGAGGGCGCGGTGCCGCGCCATGCGAAGGAGAATATCTGCCATGGCTGACGCAAGAGCCAGTCACCCACCATGGGCGACCGCGGTCAGCGGGCGCAGGCTCGGTCTTCTGGTGGCGCTCTACTGCCTGGCAGTGTTGGGCCTGTTTCAGCAGACCGTTCAGGACATGGTGAAGGTATGGACAGTCTCCGAGACCTTCGCCCATGGTTTCCTGATTGTACCCATCAGTCTCTGGTTGCTGTGGCGACAGCGCCATGACCTTGCCGGCGCGGTAGCGAGCCCCCAGCCCTGGGTGCTGGTGTTGACTGCGGGCGGTGGGCTGGTCTGGCTGCTGGCGCACACGGTGGATGTCAATGTGGTACAGCAGCTGGCACTGGTCGGTATCCTGATTACCGGCATCTGGGCGTTGATTGGCACCGCGCTGGCGCGCCGGTTGATGTTTCCGCTGGGCTTCCTGCTGTTGGCGGTACCGATGGGTGAGGACCTGGTGCCACCACTGATGGTATTGACCGCAGACTCCATTGAGGTGCTGGTGCGGGCCTCCGGTATCCCCGTGTATCGGGAGGGCATGTACCTGACCCTGCCCAGCGGCCACTGGTCGGTGGTGGAGGCCTGCAGCGGGGTGCGCTACCTGATTGCTTCCTTTACCCTGGGCCTGGTCTACGCCTACCTGACCTACCAGAGCCTGTGGCGGCGGCTGGCATTCGTGCTGGCCGCCATCCTGCTGCCGATCGTGGCCAACAGCCTGCGCGCCTACGGCATTGTCATGATCGGGCACTTCAGTGGCATGGAGCTGGCGGTAGGAGTGGATCACCTGATCTACGGCTGGGTGTTCTTCGGCGTGGTGATGCTCCTGCTGTTCTGGGTCGGCAGCTTCTGGCAGGAACCGGAGCGGTCGCTTGCGGCTGGGCCGACGGGCAACCTTGGCGCCGCCCACGGAGCAGCGGCCGGCACAGCGCGCCTGGTGGCCGTGATGGTACTGGCACTGGTGGTATCCGCCCTCGGCCCTGCTGCTGCCGCCGCCCTCCTGCGTGGCGAAGAGCCGCGCACTGCAGCTGCTCTCGCTGAACCCGCGCCCGCCTCAGACTGGAACACTGCCGCCACCCCGGGCTGGGACTGGCTGCCACGGCATGCCGATGCGGACAGGACCCTGGCGGCATACTATGAGAATGCCGCAGGGTTGGTGGGCTTGTACCTGCATCAGCACCTGCGGCAATCACCCGGAGCGGAATTGGTGCAATCGGGCGAGCCCTGGGTGCCGAATCCGGACAACTGGCGGGTTCAGGCCCGGGCCCGGGTTCCCGTGCTTCTGGGCGGGGCCGCACCGCTGCGAGCCCGGGAGGCCACGGTGCTGTCACCACAACAGCGCCTGCTGGTCTGGAGCTGGTACCGGGTCGGGGGTGAATATACCGCCAATCCCTACCTCACCAAGCTGTTGGAAGCCAGGCAGCAGATTCTCGCTGGGCAGCGCGAAGGCACGCGCCTGTTTATCGCCACCCCGGTGGTGGAAGGCGCGACGGAGCAAGCCCGGCAACGCCTGCAGGCATTTTTCGACCAGCATCGGGTTACCATTGAACAGGCGCTGGATCGTCGCGACCCTGCAGCCGCTCATTGAGGAATGCCTGAGCGATGTCGATGGAAGCAGTGTCCACAGAGCCGCCGCTGGTCGCCCACATCATCTATGCCCTGGGCACCGGGGGGCTGGAAAACGGCCTGGTCAACATCATCAACCGCAGTCCGCCCGGGCGCTACCGCCACGCGATCATCTGCCTGACGGTGGCGGAGGCCTTCGCCGGGCGCATCACCGCCGAGGGTGTCGAAATCGTCGAGCTGCACAAGCGGCCCGGCCATGACCTCGGCATGTACTTCAGGCTCTGGCGCACCCTGCGCCGCCTGCGCCCCGCGATTGTCCACACCCGCAATCTGGCGGCTCTGGAAACCCAGGCCCTGGGCCTGTTGCTCACCGGCTGCAAGCGGGTCCACGGCGAACACGGCCGCGATGTCAGCGACCTGGATGGCAGCAACCGCAAGTACCAGTGGCTGCGGCGCGGACTGAGCCCGCTGGTCCACCGCTTCATCACGGTTAGTCGGGACCTGGCTGACTGGCTGACCGATACGGTGGGGATTGCGCCCGCGAAGGTCACCCAGATCTACAATGGGGTGGATCATTCCCGCTTTCTACCACGGCTTGCGGATACCGGTAGTGACGGCAGTGCGGCACCACCTGCGCGGCCACTACCGCCTGGCATGCCAGCAGGGTTCCTGCCCGCGGGCGGCAGGGTTGTCGGCACCGTCGGCCGGCTGGCGGCAGTGAAGGACCAGCAGACCCTGATTCGTGCGCTGGCCCACATTATCGGGGAATCGCCACAGCAACGGCAGACCCTGCGCTGCATACTCGTAGGCGACGGGCCGGAACGCGCCGCGCTTACCGCCAGCATTGCCGACCACGGCCTGGAGGGCTGTGTGTGGCTGGCCGGTGACCGGGACGATGTCCCCGCGCTGCTGGCCTGCATGGATGTGTTTGTGCTGCCGTCCCTGGGGGAGGGGATCTCCAACACCTTGCTGGAGGCAATGGCCACGGGTCTGCCGGTGGTCGCCACACGGGTGGGGGGCAACCCGGAGCTGGTGCACGATGGGGTGACCGGCCTGCTGGTGCCGGTGGGTGATGTGCAGGCACTGGTGCACGCCATGCTGGCGCTGGTGGAGGATCCCGCCCGCCGCGAGCGGATGGGCCGGGCTGCGATGGCACGGATACAGACGGATTTCGACTGGGAGCGTACCGTGGCTGCCTACCTGCGGGTATACGACGAACTGGTAAAAGCCGAACGTACATGATGGAGGGTAACAGTGGCAGACCTGCCAGGTATGGTTCGCGGGCTGAGCTCCGATCGACTTGTGCGCTGCGCGACAGTATTGGCCCGCAACTGGCCCCACGGCTGGCCCTGTTGGTGTAGGATAGCGCCAAGTCATAGCTAACCTGGTGGTCCAAATATCATGTGCGGCATTGTCAGCATCTTCGATCTGACCGGACAGCGCGAGCCCAACCGTGACCTGCTGGTGGATAAGCACCTGCCCGGCATGCGTGACGACCGGTTCACGGTGAGTGGGTGAGCAATACAGCCATGCGCATCCTGCACATACTCGACCACTCCATTCCCCTGCACAGCGGCTACACATTCCGCAGCGCCAATATCTTGCGCCAGCAGCGCGCCCTGGGCTGGCATACCGCCCATGTGACCGGGCTCAAACAGGGCGCTTGCGCGCAGGTCGAGGAAACGGTGGATGGCCTGCACTTCTACCGCACGGCGCGCGGCGGCAACCCCCTGTTCCGCCTGCCGGTCCTGGAGCAGTGGGAGGTGGTGCGCAGCCTGGCCCTGCGCATCGAGGAAGTGGCGGCTATCGAGAAGCCGGACTTGCTACACGCCCATTCCCCAGCACTGAACGGCCTGGCCGCCCTGCGTGCGGGCCGCAAACTCGGGCTGCCAGTGGTCTACGAATGCCGGGCCCTCTGGGAGGATGCGGCCGTGGGGCACGGTACCAGTCATGAAGGAGGTCTGCGCTATCGCCTTACCCGGGCGCTGGAAAACCGCGTATTCCAGCGAGTGGATGCCATCACCACCATCTGCGAGGGCCTGCGAGCAGAAATTGCCAGCCGCGGTATTGCCGCCGGCAAGATCACCGTCATCCCCAACGCTGTGGATACCGACAGTTTCAGCTTCGACACCCCCGCCGATGCGGAGCTGCAGCAGCAACTCTGTCTGGCGGGCAAGACTGTGTTGGGCTTTATCGGCTCCTTCTACGCGTACGAGGGCATTCCCCTGCTGCTACAGACCCTGCCGGCGTTGCTGCGCCAGCACCCGGAACTGCGCCTGCTGTTGGTGGGCGGCGGGCCCCAGGAGGAAAAAATCAGGGAGGTCATTGCGCAACAGGGCCTTGCGGAGGCAGTGATCCTGACCGGCCGGGTACCCCATGAGCAGGTGCAGGACTACTACAATCTGGTGGACATCTTCGTCTACCCGCGCCAGCGCATGCGCCTGACGGACCTGGTGACCCCGCTGAAGCCTCTGGAGGCCATGGCCCAGGGCCGGCTGGTGGTGGCCTCGGATGTGGGTGGGCACAAAGAGCTTGTGCGCCACGGCGATACCGGCATTCTGTTTGCCGCAGGGGACGCGGAAGCGCTGGCGGCGGCGGTGAACAATCTGCTGGCACACAAGGATGACTGGCAGGCCATGCGTGAGCGCGGCCGGGCTTTCGTCGAGCGAGAGCGGACCTGGCGGGCCAGTGTCGGCTGCTACCCGAAGGTATATGCACGGGTCCAGTGATTGGAGCAGTGGGGGCGAGGCGAGGATTCTGGTGACGACTGAAACAGCAGGCTTCCTTGCAGCGGGTGGTGCACTTGGCGGCACACCATCGAGCACCTGCCGTGGTTCGCAGGCTGAACACCGCGCCGATTTGCGCACTGGGCCACAGTATTGGCCCGCAACGGGCCCCACGGCTGGCCCTGTTGGTGTAGGATAGTGGCAAGTCATAGCTAACCTGGTGGTCCAAATATCATGTGCGGCATCGCCGGCATCTTCGATCTGACCCGACAGCGCGAGCCCGACCGGGACCTGCTGGCCGCCATGAACCAGACCCAGTTCCATCGCGGCCCGGACGAGGGCGGTCTGCACACGGAGCCGGGCGTGGGCCTGGCGCATCGGCGCCTGTCCATCATCGACCTGGCCAGCGGCCAGCAGCCCATGTTCAGCGCCGATGGCAACCTTTGCGTCAGCTACAACGGCGAGATCTACAATTTCCGGGAAATGATGCAGGAACTGCGGGGCCTGGGCTACGAATTCCGCACCCACTGTGACACCGAGGTGATTCTCTACGCCTGGCAGGCTTGGGGCGCGGCCTGCGTCGAGCGTTTCCGCGGCATGTTTGCCTTCGGCCTCTACGACCGCGCTGCCCGCAGCCTGTTCCTGGCCCGGGACCGGTTCGGCATCAAGCCGCTGTTCTACAGCGTGCTGCCCGACGGCCAGCTCATCTTCGGCTCGGAGCTGAAGGTGCTGAAGGCGCACCCGCAACTGTCGCGGCAGCTGGAGCCCCGGGCGGTGGAGGACTACTTCGCCCTGGGCTATGTGCCGGAACCGAAAACCATCTACCGCGACGTGTACAAGTTGCGCCCCGGCCACACTCTGCTGTTCCAACGCGATGAGCCGGTGCCGGCGCAGCAGCAGTACTGGGACATTCCCTTTGCCCCGGTGGCGGTGGCGAGCGAGGCCGACCTGCAGGCGGAGCTGCTGGCGCGCCTGCGCGAGGCGGTGCAGGTGCGGCTGGTGGCGGAAGTGCCGCTGGGCACCTTCCTCTCCGGCGGGGTGGACTCCAGCGCGGTGGTGGCGATGATGGCCGAACTGCAGAGCGAGCCGGTCAACACCTGTGCCATCGGCTTTGACGTCAAGCAGTTCAACGAAACCGAATACGCGGCGATGGTGGCGGAGCGCTACCACACCAACCACTTCCAGGAGACCGTGAGCAGCGAGGACTTCGGCCTGCTGGACGAACTGGCGGCGCTCTACGACGAACCCTACGCTGACAGCTCTGCCATTCCCACCTACCGGGTCTGCCAGCTGGCCAAGCGGCGGGTGACCGTGGCACTCTCCGGCGACGGCGGCGACGAGCACTTCGCCGGCTACCGCCGCTATCGCTGGCACATGAACGAGGAGCGCCTGCGCCAGGCGCTGCCCCTGGGCCTGCGCCGGCCGCTGTTCGGTGCCCTCGGTCGCCTGTACCCCAAGGCGGACTGGGCGCCGCGCATGTTCCGGGCCAAGACCACCTTCCAGGCCCTGGCCCGCAACTCGGTACAGGCTTATCTGCACTCGGTCTCCATCTGCAGTGACGAACAGCGCGCGGCGTTGTTCAGCGATGGCTTCAAACGCGAGCTGCAGGGCTATTCCGTGCACAGCGTGTTTGACGACCATGCCGCCAACAGCCCGACCGACGACCCCCTGTCCATGATCCAGTACCTAGACATGAAGACCTACCTGGTGGGCGACATCCTCACCAAGGTCGACCGCGCCAGCATGGCCCACGCCCTGGAGGTGCGGGTACCGTTCCTGGACCACCCCTTTACCGAGTGGGTGTCGGGCCTGCCGACGTCCTGCAAGTTGCGCGGCCAGGAGGGCAAGTACCTGCTGAAGAAGTCCCTGGAATCGCACCTGCCCCACGACGTGCTGTACCGGGACAAGATGGGCTTCGGAGTGCCACTGGCGCAGTGGTTCCGCGGCCCGCTCAAGCAACGCCTGCGCCAGGACCTGCTGGAAAGCGGCGGACTGGTGGCCACTGGATTGTTCAATCAGGCCTATCTGGCGCGGCTGGTTGATGAGCATGTCTCGGGGTCGCGGAATCATAGCGCGCCACTATGGGCGCTACTAATGTTCCAGGCTACAGTGAAGGATGATCAGTTCTGCATAGGCGGATGAGCCCAATAGTGACATCCAGGAGAAACACAATGCGATCCGGTGTATGGAATGTGTTTTGGTGCCTGTTAATGTGGCAGTGTTTTACCGTAGACGCTATGGCCCAACGTGGTGCACCGTGGGTTGGCACAACGTTTATTGGCGTCCAGTGCACTGGAAATGATCAAGGGGTCGGACCTTATGATTACCTGCAACGCCATAGTCTGGCGGGAAAGCTGCGAGTAGTGGAGACGCACCACTTTACCCCCGGGGTTGAGCAACTGCAGCGAGGAAAGTCTGGTCCCGTGGTGTCGGATTTGGACTATACCCTGCGCGCCTGGCCAAACCACCACCGAGCACTGAATGCCATGATGCGGTATCAAACCTCTTTGCAGCGTGGCCAAATGCAGCAATTGTTCGCAAGTGGGATTCCACCAGTGGAATGCTATTTGCAACGAGCCATCAACTTTAGTTCATCCGACGCGACAACGAGGATGTTGTTCGGAATGTTGCTCCACAAGAAAAATCAGCTCGAAAGGGCGGAGCAAGAGTACCGCGCAGCCATCGATCTGGCGCCGGGCGACAGACAGACTCAGTACAATCTTGGCTTGCTCCTGGTAGACCGCGGCAAGTATGTGGAGGCAAAGACAATCGCGGAGACCCTGTATGGCGAGGATTTCCCTCTTCCAGGATTACAAAACAAACTGAGGCGAAAAGGGCAGTGGCCGTAGCGTAACAGGGCCTTGGTTGGAAAATCCGCTTGACCGAAGTGGCTTGAGCTGCTACTCGGTTATGTCATGTGTATTGCAGAATTGAGGCCGCCGAGCGGCCAGTCAGGTAAATCATGGTCATGAAGATCTCGATGTTGCAGCGTGCGTGCGCTGCGCAAATGCTTGGGCAGCGACTACTCGCTGCATTAATCTTGATGGCGACCCTGGGGTGTGGCGCAGGTGGCGCGGACATACAGGGGGAGCCTGTTACAACGCCCGGACCCGTTGCATCCCCCGAGCCTGATGACTCGGGCGAGCTGAGTGCCATTGTCACCAGCATGCAGCCGGGTGAGTGGCGAGAGATTCCCGATACCCAGGCGCCATGGCTAACTCAATCGGAACACGCTGCGATCATGGAGGCAGCACCGGCGGGTGCGCTGGGGTTTTGGGGGGTTATTGGTTCCAGTGGCGTTATTCGCGCCTGGAATTCTGCCGCGTTAGACCCCGAGGGCGACCGGTGGTTCTTCACCGGTGGTGGCCACAGAGACTATGGTGGCAACGAAGTCTATCAGTTCGATTTCGCTACCCTGACGTGGGATCGTCTTACCGCTCCGTCGGCATACGATTCCGGGACCCTTAGACCATTTGTGGGGCCGACTGCCGTTCACACCTATGGTGCGGTTGCCTGGAACCCGCTTACGGAGTCGGTCTGGGTGGGTGGTGCTTCCGGTTTTCTGCCTGGGGGCGACTCTCAATCTCCTGAACTGGGTATCTGGGAGTTCGACCCAGAAGACAACACATGGACACTTCATGAAACGGATTGGCTACCGCCTACGCAATTGACATTCAACCCTGAAACGAGGCGAATGTTTGGAATACAGGGCTTCAAACAGGATAGCTTACAGCGCGAGTATGAAATTGATGGGACGCTGGTCCCTGTGAACTATGGGTACGCAGGGATGGGGGATCACTCACCGAGTGCTCGACTTGTCACCGTTGGCGAAAAAATGTTCTACATAAACAAGCATGCAGGCGCACGGCGTGCAATTGTCGAACTTTCGGGCGGTGGGCACAGAGTTCTCCTCGATAGTTGGCCGCAATGGGCCACTGACCGGGCATTGTGGGACGCTGGATGGGCTTTTGATGAAAAGCAGCAGCGTTTCGTGATCCTGGCGAAAACGGGCGAAGTGTTCACCTGGAGTCTGTCTGATGGTGAGTTTCTTGCTTTTGACGCCGACGTGGCGCCCGACCCTTACCTCAGCGGCGGCATCCAGGGGCGCTTTGTGTACCTGCCCAGTGCGGATGTGTTCGCGGCCTATACGAATCACACCGGGAATGTCTGGCTGTACAAGGCAGCGGACCCGGGTGAGGGTCGCGCCATTGAGGCGAACGTTGCCCGGGCCATGATCGGGGAAACCACTTTCACCAGCATCCAGGCGGCGTTCAGTGCCGCCAGCGATGGTCAGACGGTGACAATCCTGCCGGGGGTTTGGAAAGAGGGTGCCACCGTGACAGCGCACAACCTGACCATCGAGGGTAACGGGGCGCACCTCAAGGATGTCACAGTAGCGGGCAAGGCGACGCTCGTGATTAAAGGCGACAATACCACTATTCGTGGGCTGGAAGTGTCCGGCATGGGCGGTTTCACCAACGCCGCCGCCATCCGCCAGGAAGGAGTGAACCTGACCCTGCGGGGCGTATATTTCCATGACGGTAACCAGGGCGTGCTTGCCGGCAACAAATCCGGCAGCACTATTATTGTTCAAGACGGCTTGTTTGAACGTTTGGGTGCTGGCGGTTCGGCTCATGGTATCTATGCCAACAAGATCGATGGGCTGATCATTCAGAACAGCAAGTTCCTCGCAGCCAAGGGCGAGGGGCACGCAATCAAGAGTCGGGCAGCCACGACATTGATCGAGAGTAGCGTCGTGGCATCGCTGGATGGTCGGGACAGTCGACTGATCGACATTCCTGTTGGCGGCGAGATCGTCATCCGCAACAATGTCCTGCAAATGGGGCCAAAGACAGCGAACAACGACGCCATCGCAGTTAATCTGGAACAGCGAAACCCCGATAATGCGCACGACTGGCCCAAAAACACCATCCGGATTGAGGGCAACACGATTCTGGACGACCGGGGCCGCGACAGCAGGCTGCTGCACTACCGGGATTGGGAGGACAGAGGCTTCCCTGCACCGGTTATGACGGGCAACACCGTTGTCGGATTTTCCAGTTCCCAGGTGCCGGCGGGCAACACGTGGCATCCCAATCGGGATGCCGCAGGCTTGCCGCCGTATCCATTTCTGCCGGAGGCTCCAACATCTGACGACGCAGCAGAACCATGAAGCGCATGCGGTTGCAGGATGGCTCCGGGTTATTGTGCCTATGTATCAGTCTGATTTTACAGAGAAGCGGACATCAGGCTCTATCCGCAATGCGCTAAAGATATGTTGGGGACATGGCGCAGGCATCCAAACCTACGGGAGAACCTGCTTGTGTTGAAAAGAATTCGCGAGAGCACAAAGCTAAAAAAAGCAAAGTATGCGTTTGCGCAGTCGGTCAATCGAATTGAATCTTCGGAGAATCTCCTTCTGTTCTGTATGCCACGTGGCGGCAGTACTTGGCTGACCGAAGTCCTTGCGGCGAGCTCGAACCTACCGGTCTTGTGGGAACCACTGCACCTCCGTTACGCCCCAGAGTTCCAGAACATCAATCTGGGTTGGGAGCAGGTCATGTCCAAAGATGGTGAATGGGCCGAACTCAAGGAGAAGTTCGAAAAGCTCTTTCAGGGGAAAATATTGAATGACTGGAATTGCCGGGTTTCGCCGGCAAGATCGTTCGTCTGGTCGACGAAGATGATCGTAAAATTCTGTCGTGCGAACGGCATGCTGCTATGGTTGACGGAGAACTTTTCGTTCAAACACAAACCCGTGCTCCTCCTCCGACACCCGTTCGCGGTTGTCGCATCGCAAATGCGACACATGGGGTTTGACGGTGTTCACGAGACGATCTCGGTTCCGCAAACCCCGCACAACGATTTCTGGCTCTTCAGGAAAATTTGTGGGTAAAAAGCAGCCCAACGAGGGCT
>TARA_R110002110_G_scaffold64205_1_pt1 | contig 20100 bp, 16 predicted proteins | sample TARA_R110002110 | Tara Oceans TARA_R110002110 (sample SAMEA4397330) | marine metagenome | biome: Polar Biome; feature: [SRF] surface water layer (ENVO:00010504); material: water (ENVO:00002006), including particulate matter (ENVO:01000060) such as... | depth 5 m
AATCCTCCTTAGAAGGGGAATTTTAGAACTCTGTGATCCAAGGCTAAGTTATCAGCAAAATTAAGAATTAGTCTCAGTTTCAAATTCTTAATTTTTCATTCTTAATTCTTAATTCTCAAAGAGAGATCTCTTTAATAGAACCCAAGAGTTTCCCTAAGAATTTGTTGCCATAAATACGGTCAACGTGTTGCATATCGGCGATAATAACCAACAATTCCTTGCTTCTGGAAAAAGCTACGTTCAGCAATCTCGGAACACTCAATCCATTTTTTGTTTCATCAAAAGGGCGAACGGAATAATGTCTTAAACTTCCATTTTGGAGTTCCCCACTCATCACCGTATCAAAGATAATCACTTCTTTTTCTCTTCCCTGAAAAGTATGAATTGTGCCCACTTCCACATATCTGTATCCTTCCTCTCGTAAATGATTTCGAACCGCATACACACTACTTCGGAATGGAACAATGACACCAATACTATCATCTGCATGCTTAAGAGAAAGTTTTTTTACGCTTTGTTCGATCAATTTAAGATGAACAACATTGGAAGGATTAAATCCTCTTCCACCTTTTTCCTGCTCGATATAAGGACCATATTTGGAAGAATCCACCAATGCTACTGAGTTTTTATTCACTCCTCGCTCCATGATCTTTTCACCGGATTTTAGCCTTCCATCATAAAAAACAGAACTTATCACTTCGGCAAGATCAGACCGTAAACGATACTGAGTATCAAAGAAGCAGGTAAAATCCGGGTTTTTATCATGCCAGTGGAACAAATCCTCCGTTTTTTCAGCACCTGATACAAACGTGAAAATATCCTGCTCCAAAAATGCTCTTGCTTCCTTGTCATTCGTGATGGCAATGGGAGGAAGTTGCATGGGGTCACCAGCAATTACCAAATGCTTTTTACTTTTTGCGGCCATTAATAATAAATACGGAACTCCCGCCATGGAAGCTTCATCAACTACTACCGCATCATAACTGACGTTCCAGAACAACTCCGAAGTACACACTTTCGCCATCGTTGTAGCAACCAATTGCTTTTTCTTCAACTCATATCGCTCGTTCAAATTCAGCAGTTTATCGATCTTGTCTTCCATTGCCTCAACACCGCCTTCCCTGTCAACTTTCTCTCCCAGTAGTTGACACTCCAAATCCATTTTCTGCGGAATCTCTTCGTCTTCCATCATCATTTTATCGATCTGTGCTTGCAGTTTCTTATAGTTTCCAAGCGAAGTACTTAGTTGTACTGCGTCTGCTTTTCGTCCATCCAGTTTGATCTTAACCTGATTCTCAAATAATATTGAATCCAGTCTGTCATCCTGAAGCGCCGCTTCCCCAAATCTTGTGGTTTGCTGTAAATCAAACATAGGATCAATTTCATACAAAGCTTCCATCACATTTATTAAGCCAACATCCACAGCTCTGTTTGTATTGGATACGAAAAGCACACGCTTTCCTTCCCTCAGTAAATTTGCAACTATAAATCCAAGAGTCGCGGTTTTTCCGGTTCCCGGCGGACCCCAAACATACAGTATGTTATTTTTTACGGCTTTTTCGATCGCCTCTTTTTGAGAATCATTTCGGAGGTCATCCACTTTGATTTCGTACCCTGAGCTGTCTTCTTTAAAATGATTTTCAGGTTCCAACAAAGCTTTAAGCTGATCAACTTCTTTGTACTTCTCTTCCAGCGTGAATAAATGCTCTTTCATCTTTTTGAGCACAAAATCATTCTCCCATTCCAAATATACTTCATCGATAGTTGGACCAAAATCTTCCGGGAATTCCAACCAAACCTTTCCTTCTTTAAAATCTATTTCATGAACTTCCAGGTCTTTATCACGAAGCTTTGCTCTGATCTCTTCAGCAAATCGCAATCCCTGATTGGTCGTCTCGAAAATATAGATGTGATGCGCTGATTGCTTCTGCAAAACTCCATTCGACAAAACATCATTTGATGGCGTCTCCCGAACCGCTTCAATTTCTTTTTCAATCGCCGAAATGGCTTTTTTTATGGTCTTCTTAATATTCAATTATCAATGATTCAATGAAGAATTAAGAATGAAATTCTACATTCTTAATTCTATAATTCTTAATTGTCTTTATTGGTCCCAAAGCTCTGATCGAATCAGCTCCGCACTACGATCTGATAGTTTATAATTTAACTGGATTCTGCTTTTCGCCGGCACTTTTTGCTCTACCAATTTGGCACTTTCCTGTGTGTATAAGATAAGATCTGTTTCCCGAACAAAAAGCGGCAATGATCGCCCGTAAATACTTCCTGCTACAAAAGATCCTTCAAAAGGAATCATGAGTTTTAACTCATTAATGATCTTTGAGATGCTTTCATCATCGGATGTAACCAGTCCAATAGTTTGAATTGCTGCAAGCTCTGTGATTTTATACAGCGTTTCCGGATCAAACATGTGCACGATCGGGATGATCATCATCGACTCGCTCAAGCTTCGGAACTTGTTCATGAATTTTATCGGCACAAATAAAGCATCGTAAGAAGCCGCTTTCTCAATTTCAGTAATATCCAACACACTGCTCTTAACGCCAACTTGTTTCTTAATCGCACTGGAAAGCATGGATGCCATTTCTTTATTTTCACCTACAGTTGCACAAGACTGTATTCGTTCAGGCCACTCCATGAAATCCAATTGCTCCTGGAATAATAACTCAATTTCAGAATCATCGAGCCCATAACCCACCAGTTCCTCAATCAGTGCCTGAACTTTTCCACCGCCGATTTCCAATCGTTCTGCTTTATCGAGCATGGAAGTTTGCTTTATTACCGTAAATCCTCTTCCCTGCTCGCCTTTTATTAAACCCTCATCTTCCAAAAACTGATAAGCTTTCCGTACGGTATGGAAACTTGCTTCCAGTTGTTGTCCCAACTCCCGTGTAGAAGGCAACACTTCCCCAACCTGAAATTGTTTGGTGGAAATCATCAATCGAATCCGATCAGCGATATGTTTAGCGGAGGTTTTCATAATTAGAGATGAGATTTAAGACATAAGATGTAAGATGATTTCTTCCATCAATTCAAGTCCGTCTAACATCCTAAATCCTTCAACTTAAGTCTATTTTTCATTAATATTTTTAGAACTTTTCACCGAAAAGTTTGTAGTCCCCTCTTGAGAGGGGGTTGGGGGTGTGTCTATTCGATTTAACTTTTCAAATACAATGACATATTTTTCAATCGCTCTTAATGCATCTCTATTCTCAGGATAAATCTCAGCATCCTGAAACCTAAGAACGGTAATTCCAATGCTATTCAAAAATTTTTCCTTTTCTTTATCCTTTAACCGAACAGATTCCCGATTATGTGAAACTCCATCCACTTCTATCGCCAACATCAATTCCTGACAAAAGAAATCAACAATATAATTCCCTAAAGGCTTTTGTCGATGAAAATCATAACCAAGACATTGCTTTCCGCTCAAAGAATGCCATAGAACACGTTCCGCTTTTGTTGCGTTATTACGGAGTTTTCTAGCCAGCTCTTTTAAATCTGATCGATATGGAATTATTTGTCTTCTTGGCATTTGATACAACTTATTGCTAATTCTGACACACCCCTAAATCCCCTCTCAAGAGGGGACTTTTATAGTCTCAATTATTCTGTAGAATTCCTTCTTAAAATTTACCTTACATTTTTATAAGCTCTACTTTAATTCCTAGTCCTAAATACTCATAAATTGCAGAAGCTTTTTTTGCTAATCTCTCATCACCTGAGAAGAGAGTGGCACAAAAACAAGCCATGGTTGCATGATTAGTATCACTCATAAAAGAAACAAATTTTTTATTTAAATGAGTTTTTGAGTCTGAATAGTATCCTATTGTATTTAATATATTATATGCAGTTGTTATTTTTTGATGCATAAAGTATTCACGATTCGGATAAATGGGATGCTTTTCTAAACCAAAAAATTTATCAATTGTAAAACCAGTTTCATAAGGTTGTTTATCTTTGTATTGATCCCAAATCTGTTCTAAAATCTTAGGTCCTCTAATGTTATTCAATTGCAGTGGACCCAATTTCATTTCAGTTCGAAAATCTTTCATTGGATTCCAATTTTTCCCTTGACCTGTAAGTGGGTTCTTCAATCTTTCGTTCTCTTTTATGATATCTTCGAATTTGTTTCCCAAAATTCCAATTAAGTCAAAATATTGTTTCAGATCAGCTGATGCTATTCCATTTAAACTTTTAACATCGAGGCGAATTTGTTCAAGAAGCCGATTAAATTCTATTACAAAATTTTCATTAATTTCAGAAAAAGATTTATCCACTTCCCCACCATGATATTTTAAATTACTTTGTAGCATAGCATCCATTATTCCATTATAACCACTTGTATTTGCTAAATATTCATTCATTGCATCATTAACATTACAAGTTCTTAGATAGGCTTTATCTGTTTCAATAAACCCAGGATGTTTAAAAACAATCTGAATATGCTTTGCATTTATATCTTCTAAAACCTTTATGAATTCACTAGCAAATTCACCTGAACGATGAATTTCTTTCAGGTTTTCATCTGAGTAGACAATTTGATAATCTTCTATCAATCTTTTCTTTAAATCTTGAAGATCATTCTTTAGAAAGCGGTCTAAGATATTATGATCTAAATATGCTAATGGCTTTCCCTCGTATTCATCCATAAAAATTTATATGAGAAATCTTTATTCATAGATTTAATTTCTGTTATTAAAACCTTAAAGTCCCTTCTTGAGAGGGGATTTAGGGGTGTGTAATCCTGTATCTATGTTTCCATTCTTACGACGTCTTAAATCTTTCATCTTAAGTCTATTTCTCAACAATTTTCTTCAATTCTGTAATCATCATCAGTGCTTCAATGGGTGTCATTCTATTTGGATCGCTGGCTTCCAGTTTATTCAATACCGTTTCTAATCTCGGATCTACATGAGTGGCGAACAAATTCATTTGATCGATTTCGTCCTGCTTTTCAATTTTTTTGGATAGATTTTTAGCAGCATCTTTTTGGGCGGAGGCTTTCCCTTCCAGTGGCCCATTTTTATTGGTGATGTCCAGACTATGGCGTTCCAGATTCTTCAAAATGTCTTTCGCTCGGTCAATTACAATTTGTGGTAAGCCCGCCATGTTTGCTACCTGAATTCCGTAACTGTGATCAGCGCCGCCACGAACCAGTTTTCTTAGGAATATCACTTTTCCGTCATGTTCTTTTACCTGAACATTGAAATTCTTAGTGCGTTCATACATTTGCTCCAATTCATTCAACTCGTGATAATGTGTAGCAAACAACGTTTTTGCAGCAACAGGAGCATGATTATGCAGATATTCTGCCAACGACCACGCAATACTCAATCCGTCAAATGTGCTGGTTCCGCGACCCACTTCATCCAGCAAAATGAGCGATCTTGGAGTAGCGTTATTCAGGATATTTGCTGCTTCGTTCATTTCTACCAAAAAGGTGCTCTCTCCGGCAGCAAGATTATCAGAAGCGCCCACACGTGTAAAAATCTTGTCAACCATTCCAATTGTAGCTGATTGAGCAGGAACAAAACTTCCCACCTGTGCAAGCAGTACGATCAATCCTGTTTGACGAAGAATGATACTTTTACCTGCCATATTCGGTCCGGTGATAATCATGATCTGTTGATCAGAATTATTCAACTCAATATCGTTCGGAATAAAGGGCTCACCCATCGGCAGAGTCTCTTCCACTACAGGATGGCGTCCTTTTTTTATTGAAATCTCTTCTGTATCACGAACTTCCGGCTTTGCATAATTATTTTTGAATGCCACTTCAGCAAAACACTGCACGCAATCCAATTCAGCTAATGCAAAAGCTATTTGTTGAACATCATCAGCAAATTCAGAAACATATAATCTCACTTCCTCAAAAAGCTCATATTCCAACGTTTTACTTCGCTCTTCGGCTGATAAGATCTTTTCTTCAATTTCCTTCAATTCAGGAGTAATGTACCTCTCAGCATTTACCAAGGTCTGCTTACGAATAAAATGCTCGGGCACTTTGTCTTTATGTGAATTGGTCACTTCGATATAATAACCGAACACCTTGTTGTATCCGATCTTTAGAGAAGCAATCCCGGAATCTTTAGCCAGTTTATCCTTGATCTGAGCGATATACTTCTTTCCATTTCTGGCGATATCCCGAAGTTCATCCAGTTCTTCATTAAATCCTTCACGAATCATATTCCCATCACGAATGCTGGCAGGCGGGTCTTCAGCTAAGGTTTTATTGATATGCTCCTGAAGATCGATCAAAAGTTTCAATCGTTTAGAAATATCCTGCAACAACGGATCATCAAAACTGGTAAACTGACTTTTTATAACGGGTATTTGAGCTAAAGACAATTTCAACTGAACGATATCACGAGCATTTGTTCTTCCAACGCAAATTCTGGATATCAATCGCTCCAGATCACCCACTTGTTCTAATTCTTCCCGAAGCTGATTTCTGGCATCATGATTTGAAAAGAACACTTCAACAGAATCTAATCGCTGTTGAATAGGTTTCAATCTTTTAAGTGGACGCATAATCCAACGCCGAAGTAACCGCCCGCCCATCGCTGTACAGGTTTTATCCATGATGGAAATCAACGTACCATCTACACTTCCTTCCTGAATACTTGCCGTAAGTTCTAAATTTCTTTTCGTCGCAGGATCCAGCGACATATACTCATTGCTTTCATACGCATACAACCTTCGCAAATGTCGTAAATACGCTTTTTGAGTTTCCTGCATATAATGCATCAGCGAACCGGCAGCAACATGAGCCATTTTCAGCTCTTCTACACCAAACCCTTTTAAAGAATGCGTTCCGAAATGCTCTGTTAAAATCTTATATCCATAATCTCCTTCATACACCCAATCTTCTATATAAGTGATGTTGAACTTCAGGAAATCATCATCGAGTTTATTTTTCAGTTTAGAAGAAATGAGCACTTCAGATGGTTGAATAGCCGCAAGTAAACTGTCCAATTCACGCTCGCTAACTTCACTTAAACCAAATTCTCCTGTGGAGATATCTGAAAAGGCGACTCCAATACGATCCTTTCCCCAATGCAGAGAAACAATGTAATTATTCCGTTTATGCTCCAGCAGTTTTTCGGAAAGTGTAACTCCCGGTGTGGTGATCTCTGTAACTTCACGAGTTACAATTTTTCGACCTGCTTTTTTGGCTTCATCCGGACTTTCAGTTTGATCACAAACAGCAACTTTATAACCCTTTTTTACCAATTTAGGCAAGTAGGTATCCAACGAATGGAAAGGAAAACCGGCTAACGGAGTTTGATCTCCTCCATTATTTCTTTTGGTTAAGGTAATGCCTAATTCTTTGCTCACTAAAACAGCATCGTCCGCAAACGTTTCGTAAAAATCCCCAACTCGAAATAAAAGGATAGTACCCGGATGCTCATCTTTGATCTCGAAATACTGCTTCATTAAGGGTGTTTGCTTCTTCGCTGCCATTGAGGTTTAAACTTATTCTTAGCTATCTTTTATAAAATTTCAGGGCATGAAACATACCAATGAATTGACTTAAAAACTATGTACATTCCTCCTTTGAATAAGAAGTGTAACACATATATTTTATTGGTTCAAAGGTAAACCTTTGACTAACGAATTAGTTCAGCTTGCAAACGTTAAAAGATTTTTGGAATAAGATTGTAAAACTGACGGGAAAAAAAGACCTTTTTTTCAGTGCTTCTGCTATTACTTTTAACCTTTTTATTTGCTCTATCCCATTTGTACTTATCCTCATTTCGATCATTGGATACGTTTTAAGTTATGACGAAGCACTCGATCTTATCATTCAATATGGAAGCGAATTCTTACCCACATTTTCCTACGAAGCCAAAACATCCGATGTAATTCAAGGCTCTCAAACAATTGAAAATGTCTTGGATCCTCTAGTTAGTGCTCGCCAGGTTTTTGGAATAGTCGGTACCATCGTTCTTTTATTTTTTACTCAAGGGCTTATGCATGCGGTAAAACATGTTCTTTTTGATGTGTTTGATATTGAAGAGCGTAAGCATCCACTCATGCAGGTTGTATATAATTTTTTCTGGTTTGGAATTTTTGGCGCTTTCATCTTCTTCCTCACTCTCATTATTTCATTTGTCTCATTTATTAATTTAAGTGAGTTTGCTGTTCCTTTTACTGAAATAGTTATTAATCTTCCCTGGATTTATGATTTCTTAAATTTCATCGTTCCGATATTATTCACTTTTATAGTAATATATATGGTATTCAGATATTTGAGTGAGCGAAGAATTGACAGGAATATTTCGCTTATTGGCGCTCTAGCTTATACCCTCTTGTTTGAAATTGCTCGCTTCCTGATCAGTGGTTATTTGGAATATGCGTTCAGTTCTTACCGATATTTTTATCAAGGTTATGCCATCGCAATTGTAATCGGAATTTGGATATTTTACAGTGCTTTTCTTTTTGTCCTCTCAGCAATTATTGCCAAAGCTTACCATGACACATATAAAAGCCATAAACCTTCTATTATTAACAATCCCTATGCTGATTTGGATTAATCATGAACACCATACTAAGCCGGGAATTTTATTCGGGAAAAGATCCCGTTCCAATTGCTAAAGCTTTATTAGGCAAAGTTCTGTGCTCCAATTTTGGCGGAGTGTTTACTTCCGGGATGATTGTTGAAACAGAAGCCTACAACGGTCGCACCGATAAAGCTTGTCACTCTCACATCCATGGAAAAACAGACCGCACAAAGATCATGTTCGGGGAACCGGGAATTGCATATGTATATCTCTGCTATGGAATCCATCATTTATTTAACGTAGTCACAAACTCTACGGGAAATGCAGATGCAGTTCTGATCAGAGGAATTGAACCTTTAGATGGAATCGAAACCATTCTCGAACGTAGAAATAAACCTAAATTAGAACGTTCTGTGGGCGGTGGACCCGGAATCGCTTCTCAGGCGTTGGGAATTACTACTAAAAATTATGGTGAAGATTTGCTCGGTGATGTAATATGGATTGAAGATCGTGGTATTAACGTAGATTCTTCTCAAATTATCGCAGGCTCAAGAGTTGGGGTTGATTATGCCGGTGAAGACGCTAAACTTCCTTGGCGTTTTAGAATTAAAGGGAACAGGTTTACCAGTCCCGCTAAATAAATTTACATGTCAAATATGCTTAACGGAATAAATTCCAATCGGTAACTGTTTCCCTTTAAGCGGTATTTCGCCTTTAAAACTTATTTCTAATTTCTGTCTTGAAGTTAATGCATCATGAAGCTCTTTTGAGACAAGAAGCAACGATTCAAACTCGTTACATTTCTCTTGTATACGTGCAGTTGTGTTAATCACATCACCATGATAAGCAATCTCCTTTTTGATGATTCCTACCTCAGTCACTACTAATTCTCCACCATGAACACCTGCTTTAAATTGCGGAACTACTCCGAAAGCCTCTCTGTATTTATCCTGCTTTTCAGTCAGTACGTTTGCGAATGAAAGAAAACATTCAATACACGTATTATCTTTTATTCCTTGCTGGTAATCCCAACAGATAACCGCTTCGTCACCCACATACTGGTAAATCTCGCCCTTGTATTTTAAAACCACTTCATTGAGATCATAAAAACATTGTTGAATAAGTTGACTATAGGTGAGATACCCAAGTTTTTCGGCAAGTTCTGTGGATGATTTAAGATCAATAAAGAGAAATATCTTATTCTCTATGCGTGGCTTTCGATACTTCCCCAAAATCATTTTCGGAAGGATTCCTTCACCAAATTTCTGGCTAACCAGTTTGATAAATGAAAAAAGAAGACTCCAAAGCAGAAAATAAAGAATGAATGGCCATAAAGCCGGGCTACTCCAAATCTCTAGAAATGAATACGCTATTGAGCTTTCAATTGCAGAACCTTGGATATACAAAGTTATATCAATCAAAAAATTGATTAGCACTAAATAGCTGAATGTTTTAATAGCTAATTGAACACCCAAGGATAGACGTTGAATTACCGAGCGTTCAAAAATGCGTTCTAAAAAATAATAGACAATTCCCGTAAGTCCACCAATAAGGATACTTAAAACAATATTATCAGTAGCACTCAAAGGATCATTGATTTCCATCCCGACTTCTGCCTCTAAACCAACTTTTCGGAAAACAAAGTAGAGGGTAAAGGCAATCATCCAGTAGAGAATCGAAAACAGAATATTACCTAGTTTTCCGGAAAGTGAACCGTACATAAATCAATATTTTATTCTAAAGAGTAAACTGTATAAAACAGGTAGAAAGAATAAGGTGATAACGGTTGCAAAGAGCAATCCGAAAATGATACTCACTGCCATAGGTTCCCACATAATTCCTCCTCCAAACCAAAGTGGTAACAGACCAAAGGCTGTAGTAGCTGTGGTTAACAAAATAGGACGAAATCGATGTAGGGCTGCATTCACAACTGCTTCTGCATGAGATTGATTAGGATTCAAATTTTCGATATTTATCCTGTCGATGAGTACAATCGCATTGTTAATCACTATTCCTGCTAAAGAGATAATCCCCAAGAAAGCAAAAAAACTGAAATAAGAATTAGCCACAATCAAACCAAATACAACTCCAATAATCCCTAGAGGAATCGTACTTAACACAAGGACTGTTTTTCTGATCGAGTTAAATTGAAGGATAAGTAAGAGCAGAATGATAAAACCAGACAAAGGGAGTTTATCAGACACCGCTTTCATTCCCTCCGAACTGCTTTGTGCTTCCCCTCCTAGTTCATAAGAATAGTCGTTATCCCATGTTTTTGAAACTTTTTGTAACCACGGGGTAAGCACATCGGTGATTTGGGTGGCGGTATAATCAGCTTCGAGATAAGCCGAAATGCTAATGGTTCGGTTTAAATCTTTTCGTTTAATTTTAGCAAATTGCCACTCTGATCTAATCTTTGCGACTTGTATGAGAGGTACTTTCTTACCACTATTTTGAGAAAAGATGGTCAAAGTTTGTAGGCTATTGATGGTTTGATCCTGGTTGACTTCATCTCTCATTACAATCGGAATACTGTTGTCCTCTTCCCTGAATTCGCCCACATTAAATCCTGATAAAACCGTTCGCAAAGAGACCGCAATATCTTGGTTTGAAAGCCCAACTTCTCTTGCTTTTATAGGATCAATATCTACCACCAGTTTTATGATTTTTGGGCCCCAATCATCCGATACATTTTTTGCACCTTTAATGGTAATAAGTTTTTCTTTTACTTCTTCTGCAAATCCTGTTAGATAATCTGCGCTTGGCCCGGATATACGAACTTCTACAGGAACTCCACCGCCACCACCGCCTAGTTTTTTTACTTTAACTTCTGCATTAGGCAGATTGTTGAACGCAAACTCATCCAGTTTCGCAATTACGTATTCATTCTCAGCTCCTGAACTTGTATTCAGAAGCATATGAGCGTAACCTGAGTTGGCTTCCCCGGGTTGATAGCCTAAATCGTAGGAAGCAGGTCCTTTCCCTATAAATGATGACCATCCCGTAATTCCTTTCGAACGGCTTTCATCAGTTAATAACTCTTGTTGAATATATTCTTCAATTATTGCGACGGTTTCAGTAGTTCGCTCTATTTTTGTTCCTAAAGGAAGATTAAGATCAAGCGTTACAAGATTTCTTTCACTATCAGGAAAGAAAATGAACGGGATACTTCCGAAGGAGAAAATCGCGGAAAAGAAAAGGCCTATAATGATTAGTAAAAAAAGTAATCTTCTTTTTAGCACCATCAAAAGCCATCCTTTGTAGCGAACACGAAACGCATCAAACATAGATGTTTTTTCTGCTCCTGCTTTTACCTTCTTCACTTTAATAATGGCAACCGCCAATAAAGGGATAAGCGTGAGCGACAAAAGCCAAGAGGATAATAGAGCTATAGTAATTACAGAGAATAATGGACCTACAATTTCACCCATTATGGATTCTGCTAAAAAGAATGCCAGAAAAGCCGCAGAGGTAGTTAAGGATGAAATCAATAGCGGAACCATTAATTCAGAACTTGATTGTATTGCTGAATCAATGGCTGAATTTCCTTCTTCCATTTTAACCATAATGGACTCTGCCATTACAATGGCGTTATCCACGAGCATACCCAGTGCCATTATTAAAGCAGCAAGTGATACCTGGTTTAAGCCGATGGTAAAAACATCCATCAGAAATAAGGTGAGAATAATTGCCATCGGGATAAGACTTGCAACCACAAAACCCGTTCTAAACCCTAAGAAAAGAAACATAACGGCAAGTACGATAGCCACACTTTGGAGCAAATTCGATACAAAATCTCGTACCGATTTATCCACTTCATAATCTTGGGATGAAATTCGGTTTAAAGAGAGCCCAACAGGTAGTGCTTCATTCAATTCGATTACTTTAGCATTCACTAGTTCCCCAAGCTCAATAATATTTGCGCCTTCTTTTAGAGCCACAGAAATAGAAATCCCTCTTTCTCCATTAATTTTTACCAACTGATCAACTGGAGAGACATAATCTTTTCGAATCGAAGTGATATTTCCCAAAGCAATAGTTTGTCCGTCACCAACGGGTACCAGCATGTTTTTGAGATCATTCAGACTTTCAAAATTACCTGTTGGCTCAAGGATAACACGTTTATCATTTAAGCTTACATCCCCACCGGGGAAAATAATATTTGTTGTACCGATGATATCCTGTAGCTGTCCCGAGCTCAAATTATATCGGGCAAGTTCTGAGTTATCAAACTCTATGTACACACGTTCTTCCTGAAGCCCTGCAACATTCACTTGAGACGCCCCATCCAAACGGATAAGCTCATCTTTAATGAAATCTGAATAGTCTTTGAGCTCTCTGTAAGAAAAGCCTTCGTTTTGTAACCCCAACACAATCCCAAATACAACACCCAGATTATCATCATTTACTGTTGGGCCATTGATCCCATCAGGCAAACTGGGCGCAAGGTTTTCAATTTTCCGACGCAAGCGATCCCATATCGGTCGAAGATCTTCTTGTGGGATATCATCCGTAAGAGAAACTGTAACTACGGATAACCCTGTGCGGGATTCACTATTTATCGTTTTAACTTCGGGAATTTCCTGAGCGACTTTCTCAATTTTATCTGAAATCAGAGACTCCACTCTTTCAGGGCCTGCACCCGGGAAAACTGTTACGATGGAAGCAGCTCGAATGGTATAAGGAGGCATACTATTCCGAGAAAGTTTATTGTAGGAAAGAGCTCCCATAATAATAACCACGAGCAGCATCATATAGGCTACTCGATTATAGGTAATAGACGAAGATGTTAAGTTCATAAAGATGTAATTATAAATTCTTGGGGAGGATCGTATTAATTAAGCAGCGTTACTTTTCTTCCATCAAATAGTGAAGGAATTCCTGCTGTAGCAACTAAATCGCCATCTTGTAATCCATATCTGATTTCAAAGCCTTGTCCGGTAATTTCTCCGATACCTACTTCTGTTTTTACAGCTATATAGTCCTCATCCATTTTGGTGAGTAAGTACACAAAATGCCCTGAATTGTCTTCCCCCACAGCTTCAATAGGTGCAATCAGTTTTGACGCTTGATCATCTGCTTTAAAACTAAAAGCTACATCTGCCGTCATACCCGGTCGAATTTGACTGGATGCCTTAAGCACCGAAATTTTTACCGGATACGTATTTGAATTATTCGCTGAAAATGAAACTTCTGTTACTTTACCAATAAATGTTTGCTCCTGAAGAGTGGAAAACTTCACGGATACAGATTGCCCTTCTTTCACTCTGCTTATAAACACTTCCGGGATACCGACTTGCAGTTCAATTTCATCGCCAGAATTAAGGGTAACAATAGGTGATCCTGCCTGAGCAAGCTCGTTTTCTTCTATCGTCACATTAGAGATAATTCCAGCAACAGGTGCTTTAACTGTAAAGTAGCTTAGTTGACTTTGTTGCAAGTCTAGGGTTTTTTGAGCCGATTCAAACTGCGATACCGTACTGGCATATTGAGCTTTGGCTTGTTCATATTCCGCTAAAGAAGCACTTCCTACTTGGTAAAGTTCTCTTACTCTGTTAAGGTTGGATTCCGTATTACTTCGCTGAACACGGGCATTTTCAACCGAGGCTTTTGCTTGCTGTAGAGAAAGTTGAGCATCGCTGTCATCTAGCCTAGCAATAACAGTACCTGCTACTATACGGTCCCCTGCTTTAACATTTACCTGTTTTACAAGACCGTTTGTTCTAAAACTAAGTTTAGCTTGAGCACTTGATTGAGCTGTTCCAGAAAATGTGTACGATTGTGCACCACCCAAATAAGTTACTGTGCCGAATTTTACGGGTTTGATAACTTCTTTAGTTTCAGTTTGAGCCTCGTCTCCACAGGAAGAAAAAAGAAAAAGTGCACTCAATAAAAGAAGCATCGGGGAAAATTTAGACAAGTTGTTCATGATAGTTTATTGTTGAATGAAGTTGAAATAACGAGTTATGAACGCCTGATTTTCCTCATCTGTAGACAGCAAAGTGTAACGTCCGATGATGTTTTCAAGGCGAATAAAAGAAAGCAGATAATTGTAAACAGAATTGGAATAATTCAGATTGGCAGAAAAAGCGGCGTTCTGAGCATCAATAAGTTGGTTGATCGGAACAAGTCCTCTTTTGTAGGAATCTTGCACGATCACAAAATTCTTTTGAGCATTTTCTGCAGAAATCTGACTGTAATTTACGTTCGTAGAAGCTGACACCAGACCAATAAGCTGTGCTCTGATACCAAGTTCTAGCTGTTGATCTATATCACGTCTTTGATAATCAATCTGCTTTTGTTGGATGGTAGTACGCTCCAGATCAAGCTTGCGTTGCCCGCCTGCAAAAATTGGGAGTGAAAGGTTTAACCCAACATTCCAGGTGATATCGTTTTGTTTAGGCACACCTGGTGTTGGTGCAACGTCTGAGCCCGCCCCTCCCGTCCATAGTTTGTTATCAACGCCCGCTTGTAAAGCAAGAGTTGGTGTGAAGAAACTTCTTTTATTAAGTTGAAGCTGACGATCTAAAACCAATACGTTTGCATCAATCTGTTGAATGGCTGGATTTAGGATTTGAGCCTCTTTCACCAAAAAGCTTGTAAATGTTTCAAGCTGTGCAGGAGTTTGGATAAACCGACCTAAGCTGTTTTCAGTATAATTTTCAAATGTTTTATCATCCAAAGATACTTCTGCCAAATCAAATTCCTCATTCAGTTCCATATTCAGAATCCTTCCTAGTTGAAGCTTACTTTGTAAAAAAGCAGATTGTGCTTCAATAACTGCTTGTGTGGCATTTGCAACCTCACTTTCCCATCTGTAGAGATCACTGCGATTACTTGCCCCGATCGAAACCCTAACTTTTGCAAACTCGAGATTCGTTTTGGAACTTTCGAAATTCTCTTGCTGAATTTGCAAACCCGTTTTAGCTTTCAACACATTAAAGTAAGCTTCAAATGTATCTAAGATTACGGATAAGGCCTGTTGATCTAAGGAAGCTTTTTGCGCCATAGCTAAATATTTCTGAATCTGAATATTGGCAATCGCTTGTTCTGAATAAATGAGTTGGGTCAATGAACCGGAACCTGTTAAGGATTGCTCTGCTTGTGCCCCGAAAGAAGCAGTGGCTCTATCTTCATCAATCTGTAAAGCAGAAGCAGAAGCCTCAACCTGAGGTAAGAACTGAGATTTTGCAAAAGAAATATCATTGCTGCTTAGATTCACATCCTCTTCTGAAAGTTTGATATCCAGATTATTTTTTAAGGAAAGGGATACAATTTGGTTTAACGAGTATACAGTTCCTCTATTAACAGCTTCCTGCCCTACTACTTCGGCAGTAAAAAGTGTTTCAAAAGTAGGGGAAAAGTCGATCTTTTGAGCAGTAGCTATATTAAAAAACAGCTTTTCTTTAAAGTTGAGTGCTACGGGTAGTTCGCTATACTTTTTTCCTGCGATAGCATCTTCCACCGTTAAAGCTACTTTTCGTCTTAGTTGCTCTATTCCATTATCATCGGATAAGCTTGAAAGAATTCCCAGATCAACATGCTCTCTCAAAATAGAAAACGATGGAAGTTTAGCTTTAATGAAAGCATCAGCAAGTGACTTTACTTCAGCAGGAGATTTCTCGTAAGTGATAGCCGTAAATACGGCATCTGTTTTTGGATCTAAACTTGATATGGCTTTGTCGGTAGATTTACCAACAGGAACAACTTGAAAAGTTGCATTCAAATCGTTGGTTAATTCTTTTAAGTAGTCATTCTGAGCATAAATATCTGCTGTTCGTTCGTCCATGAAAATGGCAATCTGTTTGAATTGCACCAGATCATGAAAAGCCTTCAATTCCTTTTCCAAAGAGTTTGAGGTAAGGATATAGCTTAAATTTTCTACTCCGGAAGTTCCATTTTCCAAGTAAGGAATGTTTTGAAGTTTTGGATCAAAAACGCCAATTCCTAAAGTAGGTACCGGAAATGAAGTTGATTTAATTACTCCCTTAAAAGAAGCTCCGCCAATCACCAAAATAATATCTGTCCTTTTACTCAATGATTGATACTGAGCAAAGGCTTTGTCAGCATCATAATTGGAAGCAATCATATTCTGATCAGAAAATACTACCGAAGCTGTATTACCTACTGTTTGCTGAATCTCTGTTTTTAACTGATCCACAAAAGAATAAGAAGCAGCTTCGGTCGTAAAATCAGTAATTATTCCAATCCTTACTGTTGGTTTACTTGATTGGGCAAATAGCATGGAACTTATCCCCATTAATAGAAATAGATAAAAAATTAGTTTTTTTAGCACGGACATAATTATTTCGTTTTAGTTGGGAATTTCAGCTTAATACCTGCTTCAAAAAACACGCCATTTGTTCTACTCTTATAAAGCGGATCTTGCTCATTAGAAAATTTAAACCACTTGGCTGATGCATTTTCAACACCTTCGAAGATCTTAACACTTTGCAAAAAGTTATATCCCATCTTAAAACTTAGTGATGAGTAATTATTCATTTTAAGATTAATAAATGAGGAAGCACTAACTGTTCTGTCAACATATACCAAAGATTGGAATTCATCTGACAATCTATAATCTTGAGAGGTAAATAATCCTTCAAATCCGTAAGTAAGTGTACTTGAGTACACATAAGAAATTGAGGGATTCAACGGATTCATCAAATTTAAAGTTACTGTAGGTGATAGAGCTTTTGAAAACCCAAAGAATGGTAAAACAGAATTTCCATAGAAATTTTTGATGTAAGCAACGCCATAAGAATATGAAAAGCTATTTTTCCGGATTTACTGATTAGACCCAATGCAGATGTATTAAAATCTTCTGCTGTAATATCTCTAAAATCTGAATACATCCCCGTATTCATAGATATAAGCATACGAGTAGATGGGTTAAGCGGCTTTATGTAAGAAAGATTAAATGAAAAGGTGCTCAAAGTAAGATCAATTCGACTCATGTCTTGTATATTATCAGGCCGGGTACTGTAAGCAACACCTCCCAAAAGTATACCTCTACTACTAATCAGAATAGGTACGTTAAGCCGGGCATTAAAATCTGCAATCGTATTAGACCCCTGAGAAGGAATGGATCGGTAGGTTGAGCTTAAAAATTCAAAACCTTCTTGTGCATGCGCTATTTTCGAAAATACTCCAATAAATATACATGCCATCGCTATTTTATAAATTAAGGTAATCTTCATCATCATATGGTTTTTGATATATAAAGTCGCATACATAAAGGTTTTGTATCTGCCAAAATGGATCGTATTTTTGCCAATTGTATCCTCATAATATTTGCGAATTGAATTGCATTTTCAGGTACAACGAAAGCTAATTTAATTTGTTTAGTAAATTATGAACAAATTGAATATCATCCAACAATAATTATTTTTTATTTAATCGGAATTGAAATCCTATGAGTGAGCAAATGGATCAGACTAAAGTTGATTTTGTTGAAGAAATGACCCTCAAAATGGAAGAAACAGGGCTCCCTAGAATTGCCTGTCAAATCTTGAGTTGGTTAATGATTTGTAATCCTGTTCATCAATCTTTTTCAGATTTAATTGAGAACCTTAAAATTAGCAAAGCATCCATCAGCAACATGACCAGACTTTTAATTCAGATGGGATTAATAGAAAAAGTGCGCATTCAAGGTGAACGGCAAATTCATTTTCAACTGAAAAACAATGCTTGGGTAGATTTACTTGAAATACAAACACAACAAATTTTCTCTTTAGCTAGAATCTCTAAGAAAGGAATGATCCTTGCTGAAAGTGACGAGAATGTCGACAATGCAAGGCTAGAAGAGATGAATAGATTTTACTCCTTCTTAGCTGATGAGATGCCAAGTTTGATAAATCGATATAAAAAGATGTCCTGAGGTAAACTCCTATAGCAGTCTAAAAGCATCCCTCTATCAACCTCATAGTTACAAGTAATTTCACTGACACCTAAAAATAGTTTAACATTGAATGAATTATTTCAAAAACGTTTTCGTTTAACAACTGAAACTAATATTCATCATTAATTTTCGAACTATGAACAAGTCAATAAAAATTTTATCAATAGCACTCTTAGCAGTAATGTCTATTGCTGCCACAAAGTATGTATTTACAACATGGACTGTTGACAAAGCACATAGCAATATTAACTTTGAAGTCCGACACTTCTTTACTCCGGTAGATGGAACTTTCCACGAATACACTGCGAATGTTATGTTTGATCCTGCAAACCTGAAAGAAAGTATGGTTGATGTAGAAATTATGGTAAACAGTATCGACACGAAAAACGAGAAAAGGAATGCTCACTTGAAAACGGCTGATTTCTTTAATGCAGAAAAATACCCAAAAATTACTTTCAAAAGCACAAAAATTGAATCAAAAGGTGATAATAAATTTGTTGCTCACGGTGATTTAACTATCAAAGACGTCGCCAAGAAAATTGAAATGCCATTTACCCTATTGGGCGTAATGGATAATCCAAAAGGCGGCAAGATTGCCGGTATAACTTCTGAGTTTGAAATAGACCGTAACGTATATGGTGTTGGTACCGGAGATTATTTTTCTGATGCTGTAATTGGAAAAACAGTAACTGCTAAGCTAAATTTAGAACTTAACAGTAAATAATCTTTTTTTGAAAAGAATTGAAAGCATCGTTTCATTGAGACGATGCTTTTTTTTATTTTAAGGAATCACTTAAAAAAATTACATGAAGAAGCGATTACTTATAATTTCCGGTCTTTTACTTTTAGCTGCTATTTCCAGGATGATTCCTCATCCTTATAATTTTGCCCCAATTGGTGCAATGTCTTTATTTGGAGCGGCTTACTTTTCTAATAAGAAACTAGCTTTTGCACTACCTCTGCTTGCATTCTTTATTAGTGATCTTTTGGTTAATAATATTCTTTATGCGGAGTATTACACAGGTTTCGTTCTTATTTCTCCGGGCTTTTATTGGACATACGGAGCTATGATAGCTATAGTTTTTGCCGGAATTTTAATTCTCAAGAAGGTGAATTTTAAAAGAGTAGTTGGTGGGGCACTCTCAGCTTCAGTTATTTTCTTTATTATTTCTAATTTCGGAGTTTGGCTAACAAGCCCAATGTATGATCTTTCCATTCAGGGTTTTATTGCCTGTTATGCAATGGCCATTCCTTTTTTCCACATGACTGTTTTGGGAGACCTTTTTTACTCTGGGGTGCTTTTCGGAGCGTATGAGTTTGCTAAATATAAAGTACCTGAATTAAGAACGGCCTAGTGTAGTGTCATTGCTGAAATGTCGTCAGATAGGGGGCTGAAATTTCACCAATAGATAGGACAGCCTTTGGCCGCTCCATCACCCTGCCTTCGCCGAAACATGGCATCTATAGAGAGTTTTATTAGATAGGCTTCGTGCAGGCAGGCCGGCTTTTTTTTTCAATCAGGCATGGCAGGTCTGTTCCGGCTGAGCCGAAGATGGAGCTGCAATTATAAAGCATCGTTGGCAAAACAATAGGCTATACTCATCGAATCGTCGGACCACTTTCGTCTTGATTCTAACAAATAAATCAGGTTCAGTGGTCAGACGAATTCTACTC
>TARA_R110002110_G_scaffold366393_4_pt1 | contig 20036 bp, 15 predicted proteins | sample TARA_R110002110 | Tara Oceans TARA_R110002110 (sample SAMEA4397330) | marine metagenome | biome: Polar Biome; feature: [SRF] surface water layer (ENVO:00010504); material: water (ENVO:00002006), including particulate matter (ENVO:01000060) such as... | depth 5 m
CGTAATCATAGTTTTAAGATTTATTTCTTACTCTAATCTATTGAAAAACGGACAATTCTGACAATTATTTATTTAGAGAAAGAGTAGGTGTAACTACCCAGTGTATAAACGGTGATTGCGATGTTAATCGTACAAGCGAGACGCTTGCACTAGGTTGGGGTAACTACTCAGTGTATAAACGGTGATTTCGATGTTAATCGTACAAGCGAGACGCTTGCACTAGGTTGGGGAGTCAAGTTGTTAAAATTAAGGTTGTGAACTCTAATCGAGTCAGCTTGAAACGCTTGTTATGGCTCATCTTTCGAAAATTATTTTATAGTCTTTAGCAAGTTCACTTGAATAATCTGAATATAAATCTAACATCTTTTGAGTTTTAGCTGGCTTGATAAAATTAACAACCTCATAGCACTGAATGATATCAATCAATGCTACATTTACCAGATTGGTAAGTAGATAAGCCATTTGAGGGCCAATTTGCCTATTACTCACTTGAATAAAGTTGTCTGTTAGGATTCCAGTTTCAGAATGAATAAAAATACTTGCTGATTTATAAATAGAAAGGTACAGATGCTGATGTTTGATAGAAGAAATCGGATCCTCCTCATTAATCTTTTTGTCTCTATGTAAACACATATCATAGGTATTCAAGTTTGTCCATTTCCTTTTTAGTTTATCATTCTCAAAGTCAAAATCTGGATCAATTGACCTCTCATTTACAAAGGCTTTCTTTTCTGCGTGATCAAGTTTGTCAGGAAATATATTTTCAATAATCCCAAATAATGATGGATCAAGATTTTCAATTGATTTAGCATACCTATGGTCAGACCTATTTATATCTTGAATAAATTCTTCAAATCCATCTTTAGCTTCTGAATGTATTAAATAAGAACAAACAAATAATTGCTCTAGCCTCACTCGTAACAAAGCGAAAGCCTCAAGTGATTGTACGTATGTATTGAGTATTCGTACAGAATAACTTGTGTTCAGTGCATGATAATTGAGTAGAGTTAGAATATTGCCTTCTGGTGTATTCCAGTCTTTGGCCTCATTCCCAGTAATCTCTTGAGCGGTAAGAAAAGCTTGTTCAGAAAACTTAAGGTATTTCTTTAATTCTGATAAATCTGGAATCTGATCAAAAATTGGTCCGTAATTTTGAAGTAGTTTTTCATTCATAAAACTGAATTTGAATTAGCCATAACTGCCTGGCGTTTAAGATGCGAGGTGACCATTTTTCCAAAGCCCCAAACTGCAAACTCGTCCGCTTGATTTGTTTTGTTATGGCTACTGATAGTTTTCCATATAGTCTAAAACATCTTGATACTTAATGTTAAACCTGTCGGAATTATCCGGTGTTTTGTCTTGTAAGAAAATTCTCTTGTACTTATTTACTATTTTTTCTGATGGTTTAATTTCTTCCTCACAAATCTGTGCTAATATTTTTTCATCTAATTGAGGGTATTTTGATTTGGCAATTGATACAAGATTATTGATTCTAATATCTTTTGCTGTGCCTGTACATTGCTCTGCAAAATATCTTGCCATAACTCGAATGAAAATCATTTCACAATGATAAAGGGCGCATTTATCTTTTACTTTATTATAACCACTCATTAAATCACCAGTTTGAAAGAGTTCTTTATAAAATTGTGGAAAGATTTTTTTCACACTGCCTACAGAAATAGGGTTTGGTGGAGCAACTAATGTATAAAAAGGTGTGCATTTTGATGGAAGTATTCCTGGCGTAACCCAATAACCATTACACACAGCCATTACTACTATCAAATTATTATTCATTATTAAGTTTATTTCTCGAAATAAATTTCTTAATACCTTCCATTCAATAAAGCTGCCATCTTTTAGTATTAAACCATCTTTTTCCTCTGACCCATGTATTTCAAAATGTAATATTGGGTAATTAGCACTACTGGAGATCACATCACCATTATTTTCCTTAAGGCTTGTTTTTAATCTGTCAAAAAAAGCAAAAAACTCAGCCTTATTGTTACAGTCAAAGTGAGTTAGAGCAAGGGAGTTTAAAGTGCATTCTAATTCTAATATATCTCGTGATAGTACTAGACCACTCTGGGATTCATCTTCAGGCAAACTTTCAATAATAATGATACTATCAACTAAGTTGGATGATGAGAATTGTCTTTCCATAAATGGTAGAATGTTTAGTAGCCATAACATATTATTATACGAATAGTATTTTTTAGTACGAACGTTAAAAAAACGCTTGCCAGAACGCCTATAAGCACTATTTCGCTTTAATTTGGATTTTATACGAACGCCTGTTCGCTCTAACCGTTCGTCTAATATCCAATTTATTTTGTAAGGAATCGCTCCCTTAACTGCCTTACAATATACTATCTTCATTAATTAAATCAAGTATATCATGGGTAAGTCGAGATTGTTGGAATAAGTTTGAAAAGAATAAAGAAATCGTAGCTCTACCTTTCGATAAAGTAACTATACATACAATTAATAGTTGAACCTAAAAACTCTTAAATCACTGGAAGACTTCCTTCAAACATATTATCAAAATTTACTTCTTTGGGAGTTTCTGTTTCTATCAGCAAACTGATAACATCTCCAACTTTTGAGCAACTTATATGTTTCAAATTATTCAGATCAGAAGTAACTAACCCCTTTTCTATAGATCTTTCCACTGCCCAACGAATTGACTTCGATTCCTGATGAAGATCAAAGCTTTCTAACATCATTGCCGCTGATAAAATCGTGGCAATTGGGTTGGCAATGTCTAATCCTGCGGCTTCGGGATAGCTCCCGTGAATAGGTTCAAAAAGTGAGGTTTGTTCTCCAACAGAAGCAGATGGCAGTAACCCAATAGAACCGGTTATTACGCTCGTTTCATCAGAAATAATATCGCCGAACATATTTTCTGTTAGAATTACATCGAACTGATTTGGGCGCTGAATTACTTGCATTGCTGCATTGTCAACGTACAAATATTCCACTTCCACTTCCGGATAGTTTACAGCTATTATCTGAACCGTTTCACGCCATAATCTTGAGGTTTCCAGAACATTCGCTTTATCAATCAGCGTGAGTTTTTTTCGGCGTCGCATGGCGGCTTCAAAAGCCATTTCAGCAACTCGTTCAATTTCTTCGATGGAATAAGAGCACGTATCGAAAGCAGAATTTCCATTATCGCTTCTACCCTTCTCTCCGAAATAAATTCCACCTGTAAGTTCTCTATACACGATCAAATCTGTGTTTACAATTCGATCTTCTTTCAATGGAGAACGACTTATCAACGAAGGAAATAGCTTAACCGGCCGTATATTTGCATACAATCCCAAACTTTTTCTAAGCTGAAGTAATCCTTGCTCGGGGCGTACTGTTGCTTTTGGGTCGTTATCGTATTTAGGATCACCGATTGCTCCAAAAAGAACCGCATCAGATCTTCTGCAAAGCTCAAGTGTTTTTTCGGGAAGCGGCTCGCCGGTTTGATCGATAGCAACAGCGCCCACTAAACCGACTTCAAACTCAAAATCATGACTGAATTTATGAGCTACGGCTTTTAGTACTTTTTTTGCCTGTTTAATTACTTCGGGGCCAATTCCGTCCCCGGGTAGAACTGCAATTTTCTTATTCATAGCTAAAATTCAATCAGTGTTTGTTCAAACGTTTCTATGGTTTTCTTTTTGCTCAATAAAAAATCTATGTCATCATATCCGTTAAGAAGACACATTTTTTTGTAGGGATTTATCTCGAATGTTTCTTTTGAGTCTGTTTCATCAATACCGATCTCCTGTTTTTGGAGATCAATCTTAATTTCTGTCGATGAATCTTTTTCAATGGTTGCAAATAACTCCTCTAAAAACTCAGGGCTCACTTCAATCGGTAGCAGCCCATTATTCAATGCATTTCCTTTAAAAATATCTGCGAAATAACTTGATACGACTGCTCTGAAACCATAATCATATAACGCCCAGGCAGCATGTTCACGACTGGAACCGCATCCGAAATTCTTACCGGCTACAAGTATATTTCCGTTGTATTTATCCTTGTTTAGTACAAACTCAGGATTTGGATTTCCTTCAGAATTAAATCTCCAATCCCGAAACAAGTTTTCTCCAAAACCTTCCCGGGTTGTAGCTTTCAAAAAACGTGCAGGAATGATCTGATCCGTATCGATATCTTCCACATTAAGGGGAATTGCAGAACTTTTAAGAGTCGTAAACTTTTTCATCAGGCAAGCACCTCTTCGTTTAGGTAATTTCTCACATCAACAATCCTGCCTACTATCGCGATTGCTGCCGCAGTTAATGGGCTCACTAACATCGTACGAGCTCCCGGCCCCTGTCTTCCTTCAAAATTTCTGTTTGATGTAGAAATGCAATATTCTCCGGCCGGAATTTTATCATCATTCATTCCAAGACATGCAGAGCAACCGGGTTCCCGAAGCTCAAATCCTGCTTCTTCAAAAATTCTATGAATTCCTTCTTCTTGGGCTTGTTTTTCAACCTGCTTCGATCCGGGCACGATCATAACTTCTACATTTGAAGCTTTCTTTTTTCCTCTTACAAAATCAGCGACTATCCTAAGATCTTCGATTCGGCTGTTAGTACAACTTCCTATAAAAACATGATCAATTTGCTTACCCAATAATTCCTGACCCGATTCTAATCCCATGTATTTCAATGAATTTTTAAATGAATCACTGCTATCGCTTCCCCCAGGAATATGCTGAGTAATCCCAATTCCCATTCCGGGATTTGTTCCGTAAGTGATCATCGGCTCAATATTTTCCGCTTTGAACGTGTATTCTTTGTCAAATTGAGCATCTTCATCAGAATAAAGTGTTTTCCAATACTCGACGGCAGTTTCAAATTCTTCACCTTTGGGAGCAAAATCTCTGCCTTTTATATATTCAAAAGTGACTTCGTCCGGAGCGATCATCCCTCCTCTTGCTCCCATTTCAATACTCATATTACAAATGGTCATTCTCGCTTCCATCGACAGTGATCTGATTGCAGAACCGGCGTATTCTACAAAATGTCCTGTCCCACCCGATGTTGAAAGCTTTGAAATGATATATAAAATAATGTCTTTAGAAAGCACTCCTTTACTCAAAGTTCCTTCAACATTGATTCTCATCGTCTTTGGGCGTTGCAAAAGCAGACATTGCGTTGCCATCACTTGCTCTACCTGAGATGTTCCGATTCCAAAAGCTATTGCACCGAATGCTCCGTGAGTTGACGTGTGGCTGTCTCCACAAACAATAGTCATACCCGGTTTTGTAACTCCAAGCTCAGGTCCAATTACATGTACAATTCCTTGATTCGGATGTCCTAATCCAAATAATTCAATTCCAAAGTTCTTGCAGTTTTCGATGAGTGTATCCACCTGAAATTTTGAAAGCACATCTTTAATTGGAAGATGCTGATCTTTGGTCGGTACATTATGATCTGCCGTTGCAACGATCTTTTCTTTTCTGAATAGCTGAATACCTCGTTGCCTTAATCCTTCAAAAGCTTGTGGACTGGTAACTTCGTGAATAAAATGCCGATCGATGTATAATATTTCCTGATCACCTTCTACCTTTTCAACGATATGGCGATCCCAAACTTTTTCAAACAGCGTCTTTCCCATAAATTATATCAAGCAGTTAGAGATGATGAAGTTTGCGAGAAAAGTTGTATCAAGTCCTGATCTTCAACGATTTTCTTTGAATCAGCTACATGTAAGAATTCTTCGTATCTGTTTTGAAGTTCTTCTGTGCTGACTTTGAATCCTAGTCGCTCTCCTCTGAATCTAAGCGCAGCTCTACCACTTCTTGCTGTTAAAACAATCGAAGATTCGCCAACACCAACTTCTTCGGGATCAATAATTTCATACGTTTCTCGATTTTTTATAACCCCATCTTGATGAATTCCCGAAGAGTGTGCAAATGCATTCGCTCCAACAATAGCTTTATTCGGTTGTACAGGCATTCGCATTTTTTCAGAGACTAACTCACTTACAGATTTCAACAATCGAGTATTGATACCTGTATCAAAGTTTAGTTTTTTTTGTTGACGTAAAATCATCACCACTTCTTCAAGGGATGCATTTCCGGCTCGTTCTCCGATTCCGTTCATTGTACACTCAATTTGTGTAGCTCCATGAACAACACCCGATATTGAATTTGCTGTTGCCATTCCTAAATCATTATGGCAGTGTGTAGAGATCGTGACATGTTCGATTCCTTTCACATTTTCGTAGAGATATTTAATCTTTTCTCCATAATCACATGGCATACAGTAACCGGTAGTATCAGGGATATTAACTACGGTAGCACCGGCTTTAATTACGTTTTCCATTACTTTTGCAAGAAACTCATTGTCTGTTCTACCGGCATCTTCAGCATAAAATTCCACATCTTCGACAAATGTTTTAGCGTATTTTACAGCCGCAACTCCTCGTTCAATTACGTCTTCTCTGGTGGTTTTTAGCTTGTCAAATACGTGGCTGTCTGATGTTCCTATTCCGGTATGTATTCTTGGCAGCTTAGCATCTTTGATAGCTTCAGCTGCTACTTTTATATCTTTTTCCACAGCTCTTGATAATGCGCAAACTGTAGATTTTGTAATGATCTTTGCAATTTGCTGAACCGACTCGAAATCTCCCGGGCTTGAAATGGGAAATCCAACTTCCATTACATCCACTCCAAGCGCTTCTAATGCTTTGGCAATTTCAATTTTTTCGTTGGTATTAAGTTGACAGCCCGGTACTTGTTCTCCGTCTCTTAATGTTGTGTCAAAAATTTGAATTCGTTTGTTTGCCATTACGCTTACGATTACTAATTTAGAATCAGATTAGCTTCTTTATTTATAAAGACTCTTTTATTTCAGATAAAAGTATTGTCATCACTGACCTTTTAGAAACTAAATTATGGTTTGGTTACGATATCCAATCACATTGTTGACAGATCTAAAAACATAATAAACAATTCATTAAGTATTTTTAAAGCGTTCATTCACTACTATGTCTAACCAGCCAAATGATCACTTATATCAGTTGATAAAATCGCTTACTAAAGCTGAAAAACGAGGATTTAAGATCTATGCTACTCGAACGAGTAATGAAGATGCGAAGTTTATTCAGCTTTTTGATGCGCTGGATAAAGCGACTGGCTACGATGAAGACCAAATTATCAAAAAAGTTAAAGGCATAAAAAAACGCCAACTTTCAAATCTAAAAGCTCATTTGTATAAACAGATCCTTGTGAGCTTACGCTTGATTACCATCAATCACAGTATTGATATCCAATTAAGAGAACAGATCGATTATGCTCGTATTCTTTATAATAAAGGGTTGTACAAACAGAGCCTTAAAATTCTCGAAAAGACTAAAGAAACAGCCATTCAAAATCACCGCTCAAATATTAAATATGATGTACTTGTTTTTGAAAAAATTATTGAATCGCAGTATATCACAAGAAGTTTACGCAACCGTGCCGATCAGCTTATTGAACAAGCTGATGAAACGTTAGAATCACTTGATAGCTACAACAAGCTTTCTAATCTTGCTTTGCGATTATATGGAATCTATATAAAAGCAGGTCATGTCAGAGACCAAAAAGATTATGAAAATATCTCATCGTTCTTTCAAAAATCACTTTCCCCCATTGATACTTATAATCTGGACTTTTTTGGAAAGCATTATCTCAATGTTTCGTATGCATGGTATAGTTTAATCACTCAGGATTTTTTACTTCAATATCGATATGCATATAAATGGGTGCATTTGTTCAGAGATAATCCCGAAATGTTTAAATTAGAACCTATTTGGTATTTAAAGGGAATGCATGTACTGCTGGAAGCTCTCTTCATATTAGGTCATCACAAAAAGCATGAAGAAGAAATTAAAGAGTTGGATGAGTTTTTGAAAAATCCTCCTTCCAAATCGAATGAGAATCTTCAGATTTTAGGATTCATGTATTCCTATACTTCTAAAATAAATGCTCATTATTTAAATGGATCTTTTACTGAAGGGCTCAAACTAATTCCTCCTCTCAATAAAGAGTTAGAGAAATACTCCGGACAAGTAGATCCTCACCGTGTTCTTATATTCTATTATAAAATTGCTTGTTTATATTTTGGCGCCGGTGAGTTTGAGCATTGTATTGATTATTTAAATAAGATCATTAACTATCCTGATCCTCGCCTTCGCGAAGACATTCACTGTTTTGCGAGAATACTCAACCTTATTGCTCATTATGAACTTGGCAACCAAACCCATGTTGAGTATCAGGTTCGTTCTGTGTATAGATTCATCAGAAAGATGAACGATCTGAATTTAGTCCAGGAAGAAATTCTAAAATTTATCCGCAATATAGGCGGATATAAACAAGGCGAAGTTAAATTCGCTTTCAAAAAATTACGAGATCGGCTTCTTGAAATAAGTGAAATGCCTTATCAAAAACGTCCATTTTTATACTTGGACATCGTATCATGGTTAGAATCTAAAATCGATGAAAAACCTGTTCAGGAGGTCATTAAATATAAATTTCAGCAAAACATTCGTAGCTAAGAAAGCTTTGAACATCCCACTTTGTTGAATTCTTTGTACCTCAAATCTTTGAAATTTGATCGAAATAGGCATTTCTTTAGCAAAAGAAATAAATTAAAATGATCTCTACATCTACAATTATAATTCCAGTCATTATTGTGAACATTGGTTCAAATAGCCAAACGGGAATGTGATATAGATTTAATACTCTACTTAAAGCCTTCCCTAAAACGGAAGGCTTTTTTTTTGCTACTTATAAATGAAAGAACTTAACAAACACAGTAAATTAATTACCCAAGACGGATCTCAACCCGCAGCCCAAGCCATGTTACATGCCATCGGCTTAAGTAACGAAGATCTTAAAAAACCAATGATCGGAATTGCGAGTACGGGTTTTGAAGGCAATCCTTGTAATATGCATCTCAACGATCTGGCGGTTCATATTAAAAGAGGAATTGAAGCAAAAGATCTAACCGGATTAATATTTAATACGATTGGAATTAGTGACGGAATTTCGATGGGAACACCGGGAATGCGCTACTCACTCCCCTCTCGTGATCTTATTGCTGATTCTATGGAATCTGTAGTAAAAGGAATGAGCTATGACGGCTTTGTAGCTATTGTAGGTTGTGATAAAAATATGCCGGGAGCAATCATGGCGATGCTTCGGGTAAATCGTCCTTCAATAATGGTTTATGGTGGAACTATTGCCCCGGGACATCACGCAGGAAAAAAGCTTGACGTTGTTTCTGCTTTTGAAGCGTGGGGACAAAAAGTTGCCGGAGCCATCGATGAACAAGAATTCAAAGATATAGTTGAAAACGCATGTCCCGGTGCGGGAGCTTGTGGAGGAATGTACACCGCAAACACGATGGCATCAGCTGTAGAAGCTATGGGACTTAGTATTCCGTTCAATGCTTCAAATCCTGCAACAAACAGCAAAAAGGTAATTGAATGTGAAGAAATAGGAGTGCATTTAAAAAATTTACTCGAGTTGGATCTGAAACCCAAAGATATTCTTACCAAAAGATCCCTCGAAAATGCTTTTAGAGTTGTTACTGTATTGGGAGGTTCAACTAATGCGGTTCTTCATTTATTGGCAATTGCACGAGCAGCCAACATTGATTTTACACTAAAAGATTTTCAAAAAATAAGTGATGAAACTCCATATTTGGGAAATCTAAAACCAAGCGGAGTTCATGTTATGGAAGATCTTCATGAAATTGGAGGTATTCCCGCTGTAATGAAATACATGCTTCAAAAAGATCTGCTTTACGGCGATTGCATGACAGTTACAGGAAAAACTATTGCAGAAAATCTTGAAAGTGTGAAAGGATTTACTGACGAACAATCGGTTGTTCAACCTGTTGAAAAACCCATCAAAGAAAAAGGTCATATTCAGATTTTATTTGGAAATATTGCACCTGAAGGCTCCGTAGCCAAGATCACAGGAAAAGAAGGATTGTCTTTTTCGGGAACTGCAAGAGTTTTTGATAGCGAAGAAGAAGCAAATGAAGGAATCAGTAAAGAATTAATTCAAAAAGGTGATGTAGTTGTGATTCGATATGTTGGCCCAAAAGGCGGCCCCGGAATGCCCGAAATGTTGAAACCAACTTCCGCAATTATGGGTGCCGGACTTGGAAAAGAGGTGGCGCTAATAACTGATGGAAGATTTTCAGGTGGCTCGCACGGATTTGTTGTAGGGCATGTAACACCGGAAGCTCAAACAGGTGGAAATATTGCTTTGATCAAGAATGGCGACACTATCCACATTGATGCAGAAAAAAGAACAATAGAAGTCGATCTCACTGATGAAGAATTAACCTCAAGAAAAAAAGAATGGAAAACTCCTCCACTCAAGGAAAAATCAGGACAACTTTATAAATATGCCCGAACAGTTTCATCAGCTTCAAAAGGCTGCGTAACTGACGAATTTTAACGAATCTCATTCACTCATCGAAGTAATATTATGGAAACAGAATCCATTACAAAACCAAAATCAAATAAAGAAAAGCTACATATTTCCGGGGCTGAAGCAGTCGTTAAAATCCTGCTTCAGGAACAAATTAATGTTGTATTTGGCTATCCCGGTGGTGCTATTATGCCGGTTTATGATTCTTTATATGATGAGCAGGAAAGCATACATCATGTGCTGGCTCGTCATGAACAAGGCGCCATCCATGCTGCTCAAGGTTACGCTCGTGTATCAGGAAAACCCGGAGTTTGTTTAGCTACATCCGGACCGGGAGCTACTAACTTAATTACCGGAATTGCAGACGCACAAATTGATTCTACGCCTTTGGTATGTATTACCGGACAAGTTCCTTCTTCCTTGTTAGGAAGTGATGCTTTCCAAGAGACAGATATTATCGGAATATCAATGCCGGTTACGAAATGGAATTATCAGGTAACTGAAGCTTCCGAAATTCCCGGAGCATTGGCTAAAGCATTTTATATAGCTAAATCCGGCAGACCCGGCCCTGTTCTTATCGACATTACAAAAGATGCTCAATTTCAAATGCTGGATTTTGAGTATGAAAAGTGCACTCAGGTTCGGAGCTATAAACCAAAACCTGAATTAGATCTTTCGAATATTGAGAAAGCTGCGGAACTGATCAATCAAGCTGAAAGACCTTTTGTACTTTTTGGTCAAGGTGTGATTTTGGCTAATGCCGAGCAAGAGTTCAAAACTTTCATTGAAAAAACAGGAATCCCATCTGCCTGGACAATTCTGGGGCTATCTGCTCTGGAAACAGATCATCCGTTAAATGTTGGAATGCTAGGCATGCACGGCAATTACGGGCCTAATTTGTTAACCAACGAATGTGATGTTTTAATTGCTGTTGGAATGCGTTTTGATGACCGCGTTACCGGAAATTTAGATAAATATGCTAAACAGGCTAAAGTCATTCATTTAGAAATTGATCCCGCCGAAATTGATAAAAATGTGAAAGCAGCTATTCCGGTCTTAGGGGATGTAAAAACTACTCTTCCCCTACTTACGGAAAAAGTGAAAGCAAACAGCCATGAACAATGGCTGCATCGATTTAACGAATGCACAGAAATTGAACATGAAAAAGTTATTGATGAAGAACTAAATCCTGGTTCTGAAGTTTTAACTATGGGTGAAGTCATCCACATCATTAATAAATATACCGGCGGTGATGCTGTCATTGTTACGGATGTTGGTCAACATCAAATGGTGGCTTGCAGATATGCTAAGTTTTCAAAATCTAAAAGTAATATCACATCCGGTGGGCTTGGAACAATGGGATTTGGTTTGCCAGCAGCCATCGGAGCAAAACTTGGTGCTCTGGACAGAACCGTAATTGCAGTTATTGGCGATGGTGGATTTCAGATGACCATACAGGAATTAGCAACTATTTATCAAACCAAAGCGAAAGTAAAAGTGCTGTTACTTAATAACGAATTTTTGGGAATGGTTCGCCAATGGCAGCAATTGTTTTTCGACAAACGGTATTCAGCCACAGAAATGATTAATCCTGATTTTCAGACTATTGTAAGAGGATTTCATATTCCAACGGAGAAAGTAAGTGAAAGATCGTTGCTGGAACCTGCCATCAAAGAGTTCTTAGAATATGATGGCGCTTATTTTCTGGAAGTAATGGTTGGAAAAGAGAACAATGTATTCCCAATGGTTCCAAGTGGAGCCGGAGTTTCTGAAATTAGATTGGAGTGATAGATATGGAAAAACAAGAATTTACAATCACTGTTTACACTGAAAACCATGTAGGGTTACTACATCGTATAAGCATTATTTTTACAAAGCGAAAAGTAAATATTGAAAGCATTACAGCTTCTGACAGCGAAAGAGACGGTATTCATAGATATACTATTGCCATCACCGAAACGGAAGAAATAGTTGCTAAAATTGTGAAACAAATTGAAAAACAGGTAGAGGTTTTAAAAGCAGTTTATTACAAAAACAAAGAAGTGGTTCAACAAGAATTAGCTTTGTATAAAATCCCTACCGAATCTTTAACTGACGGACTTGAAATAGAACGTATTGTACGCCAGCATAATGCACGGTTCCTCACTATCGAAAAAAACTTTGTTGTGATCGAGAAATCCGGCTTTCGCCGAGAAACAAAAGCTCTTTTTGACGATCTGGAACCCTTTGGAATAAATGAATTTGTGCGTTCCGGTCGTATTGCTGTTTCCAGAGAGGAATTTGGAATTGGTGAAGAAGTAAAGAAAATGACTACCTAAGATTTTTCAAAAAAATAAATCATAAATATAATTACACATAATGGCTGTTTTAAATTTTGGTGGAGTAGAAGAAGAAGTAATAACAAGGGACGAATTCCCTCTAAAAAAGGCGTTAAAAGTTCTTGAGAAGGAAACTATTGCTGTTTTAGGATATGGAGTTCAAGGCCCGGGACAAGCTCTGAATCTTAAAGATAATGGGTTCAATGTTATTGTTGGTCAACGTAAAAATTCTAAATCCTGGGATAAAGCTGTTGAAGACGGATGGGTTCCCGGATCAACGTTATTTGAACTAGAAGAAGCCTGTGAAAAAGGAACAATTCTGCAATATCTGCTTTCGGATGCGGGACAAATAGCAGTGTGGCCAACCGTGAAAAAATATCTCACAAAAGGCAAAGCACTTTATTTTTCGCACGGTTTTGGAATCACCTACAAAGAACGAACAAACATTATTCCTCCCGAAGATGTGGATGTAATTCTTGTTGCCCCAAAGGGTTCCGGGACTTCTTTACGCAGAATGTTTCTGGAAGGCCGTGGATTAAATTCGAGCTACGCCATCTTTCAGGATGCCACCGGAAAAGCTAAAGAACGAGTTTCAGCACTCGGGATTGGAGTTGGTTCAGGCTATCTCTTCAAAACTGATTTCCGAAAAGAAGTATTCAGTGATTTAACCGGAGAGCGTGGAACTTTGATGGGAGCCATTCAAGGAATTTTTGCAGCTCAATATGAAGTGTTGCGTTCTAATGGCCACTCCCCTTCCGAGGCGTTCAATGAAACAGTCGAGGAACTCACACAATCTCTAATGCCACTTGTTGCTGAAAATGGAATGGATTGGATGTATGCCAATTGTTCTACAACAGCACAACGTGGAGCACTCGATTGGTGGAAAAAATTCCGTGATGCTTCTAAACCTGTTTTTGAAGAACTCTATTCTGAAGTTGCTGCCGGACGTGAAGCTCAACGTTCTATCGACTCGAACAGTAAATCGGATTACCGAGCTAAGCTTGAAGTAGAACTTGCTGAGCTCCGTGAATCAGAAATGTGGAAAGCCGGAGCAACTGTTCGGACTTTACGCCCCGAGAATAGCTGATATGGAATTGAAAACTTCCTACAAACCTCGCTTGCAAGATATTCAACATGCAAAGGAAGTTCTGCGCGGAGTTATTTATGATACTCCACTTCAAAGAAGTTTCTCGCTTTCTGATAGATATAAATCCAATATTTATCTAAAAAGAGAAGACACTCAGATTGTACGTTCTTACAAAATTCGGGGAGCCTACAATAAAATTCAGTCCATAAAACCTCAGAAGTTAAAACATGGTGTTGTTTGTGCAAGTGCTGGTAATCATGCTCAAGGTGTAGCTCTTTCATGTTATAAACTTGGAGTGCATGGCGTAATTTTTATGCCTGCAACAACTCCCAAGCAAAAAATAGAACAGGTTAAAATGTTTGGCAAAGATATGGTAGAGGTAATCATCAAAGGAGATACTTTTGATGATTCTTCTCATCTTGCTCAACAATATTGTATTAAAAAAAACGCCTCATTTGTGCATCCTTTTGACGATAAAAAAGTGATTGAAGGACAAGCGACCTTAGGTCTTGAACTTTATGAACAAGCTGATTTCGATATCGATTATCTATTTTTACCGGTTGGCGGAGGCGGCTTAGCATCCGGAGTATCAACGATCATTAAAGCACTAAGTCCCAAAACCAACATTATTGGCGTAGAACCGGCTGGTGCCCCTGCTATGTACGAATCAATTCATCAAAAAAAGAGAATTGAATTGGACTCAATAGACAAATTTGTGGATGGAGCTGCAGTTCAACAAGTTGGAGAATTGAATTTTGAAATATGTTCTGAACTTCTTGATGAGATGGCCTTGGTTGATGAAGGGAAATTGTGCTCCACGATTATAAGTATGTATAATGAAAACGGAATTGTTCTTGAACCGGCAGGTGCTTTATCTGTTGCCGTATTGGATGAATACAAAGAACAGATCAAAGGAAAAAATGTAGTTTGTGTACTATCAGGCAGTAATAATGATATTACAAGAACAGAAGAAATACGTGAGCGATCTTTGTTGTATGAAGGATTAATGCACTATTTCATAGTTCGCTTCCCTCAACGTGCAGGAGCTTTAAAAGAATTTGTAGCTGAAGTACTTGGCGAAAATGATGACATCGTTCATTTTGAATACACTAAAAAAACTTCGCGCGAAAAAGGTCCGGCTTTGGTGGGTATTGAATTAAAAACCGAAAAAGATCTGATTCCCTTAATTAAGAAGATGAAAAAGCATAATTTCTATGGTGAATATTTAAATGAAAAGCCTGATTTATTTAGTTACCTCATTTAAACTTATTTAAAAATGACAGTTACACAGAGAAAAAATTCAGAATGAAAATAGTAAAGTTTGGCGGCACATCGGTTGGTAGCGAAGATGCAATTCGTAAAGTAGCTAAGATTGTTGGAAGTGAAGAAACAAAGCAAGTGGTGATGGTTACTTCTGCAGTTGGTGGGGTTACCGATCAATTGGTTAAAATTGGAGAACTGGCAGCACATGCTGATGACCGCTATTTGAAATTATTTACCAACTTAGTTACTCAGCACGAAAATCTTTACAAAAATCTTACTAAGAAAAATCCGTCCAAAAACTTTTATAAAATCATCAAAGAGCTTGAGGATATTTGTAAAGGTGTAGAACTTATAAAAGAACTTACTCCGAGGAGTTTTGACTATATATTAAGTATTGGAGAACGCCTTTCTTCTCTTATTATTCACGACTTTTTTAAAGCTCAAAAACTGGATATAAGCCTGATAGATAGTCGTTCTATCATCATTACAGACGACAATTTTGGATACGCTAATGTTGATTTTAAAGAGACGAATAAGCGTATTAAAAAAGCAAAGAAATCATTTTCTAACGTAAATCTCTTTCCCGGTTTTGTTGCTTCCAATAAAGAGCAAGTTACTACAACCTTGGGAAGAGGCGGATCAGATTACACCGCTGCTATTCTCGCTGCCGCTTTAGATGTGGAAGAATTTGAAATTTGGACAGATGTGGACGGTTTGATGACCGCCGATCCAAGAATTGTAAAAAATTCAAGATTCATTGATCATGTTTCATACGAAGAAGCACTTGAGCTTTCTCATTTTGGGGCAAAGGTTATTTATCCACCAAGTATCCAACCTGCTTTAAGTAAAGGAATTCCTATCAGGATCAAGAATACATTCAATCCTGAACATAACGGAACTTTAATTACCAAAGAATGGGACGAAAACAAGGAACTTATTCGCGGTATTTCCAGCATCAAAGCTGTTTCTTTGGTTACACTTAGTGGAAGCAGCATGGTGGGAATTCCAAGATTCTCCTCTCGTTTGTTCAAAGCTCTTTCATCAGCAAAAATTAATGTCATTTTAATTACGCAATCGAGTTCCGAACATTCTATAAGTGTAGGAATTGATTCTAAAGATGCAAAAAAAGCATCGACTGTACTCGCCGTTGAATTTGATGAGCAGATTAAAGCTAATAAAATTGATCCTATTGAAGTTGAAAATCACCTCTCTATTATTGCTCTGGTTGGTTCAAATATGAAAAATCAAGTGGGCGTAAGTGGTCAAATGTTCAATGTATTAGGGAAAAATGGAGTAAGCTTAAAAGCTATTGCTCAGGGTTCTTCGGAAAGAAATATCTCTGCTGTAATTTTAAGAGAAGATCTGGACAAAGCACTTAATGTTCTGCATGAAAGTTTTTTCCACTCCGTTACCAGACGAGTCAATTTATATATCATCGGTACCGGTAATGTCGGGAAAGCATTTATCAAGCAATTAATTCAACAATTCTCATTTCTAAAAAAGCACCATCAACTCAATATCAAAATTATCGGTATTGCAAACTCCCGACAAATGCAGTTCCACAAAGATGGGATCAGATTATCTAAATGGGAAAGCGCTTTAGCTAAAGGTGCAAAGTTTTCTAAAGAAGAGTTTTTGAAAAAAATGTACTCTATGAACCTGCGGAATAGTATTTTTATCGATATTACTGCTTCCGAACAAATAGCTTCCGTTTATGATAACATTTTGCAGAAAAGTATCTCGGTAGTAACTCCAAATAAAATTGCTGCTACAGCACCTTATCCTGATTATATAAACTTAAAAGCCTCCAGCAAAAAATTTGGAAGTAAGTTCCTTTTTGAAACCAATGTTTGTGCCGGATTACCAGTAATCTCTACACTTAATGATCTTATTCGCAGCGGTGACCAAGTCAATCAAATTGAAGCGGTTTTGTCAGGAACATTGGTTTTTCTATTCAACGAATATGACGGAACAACTAAATTTGTGGATGTAATCAAAAAAGCAAAAGAATTAGGCTATACCGAACCTGATCCCCGATTGGATCTTTTTGGTTCTGATGTGAAGCGTAAAATTCTTATCCTGATTCGGGAAAGTGGTTATCAGTTTGAGTATGATGACATTCAGCTTGAATCATTTATCCCGCAAAGTTGTCTGGATGCTTCTTCTTTAGAAGATTTCTATGATAAAGTTGAACAAGAAGAAAATCATTTTAAAAGCTTGTATGAAAATGCTCAGAAAAACAATGCACGATTGAAAGTTGTAGCCACTTTTAAAGATGGAAAAGGATCTGTAAAATTAGAAGAAATTGATTCCACTCATCCTTTTTACAATTTGGAAGGAAAAGATAATATCGTTCTGTTTTACACCAACAGATATAAAGAACAGCCAATGGTTATTAAAGGCGCCGGAGCAGGTGCTGAAGTTACAGCATCGGGAATTTTTGCTGATGTACTTAGAATTGCTCAATCTGATTTATAATGGATACTGTAAAAGTTTTTGCACCAGCTTCTGTCGCAAATGTTGGCCCGGGTTACGATACTTTTGGTTTTGCGATTGAAGAACTTGGCGATATAATTACTCTAACCAAAAGAGCTGATAATAAACTAAATATCCTTCCTACAATTGGTGCAGAGATATCAACCAATCCAACAGAAAATGTTGCAGGGATTGCCATCCAATCTTTGCTAGATAGCTTAAATTCAGCTCAGGGATTTGACATTCAAATTGAGAAAATGTTCCAACCCGGAAGTGGATTGGGCAGTAGTGCTTCAAGCGCTGCGGGAGCTGTTTTCGGGGTAAATGAATTACTTAATAACCCATTTTCAAAAACAGAGCTTCTCCCCTTTGCCCTTGATGGAGAAGCATTTGCTTCTAAATGTTATCATGCGGATAATGTTGCACCTTCTTTGTTAGGAGGCTTTCAAGCCGTAAGAAGCTATGATCCGTTTGAGTTATTCAGCATTAAAAATCTGGATGAATTTTATGTCTTAATCATCTTTCCAGATATTCAAATTAAAACGGCTGAAGCTAAAGGAATACTCCCTAAAACACTTTCGGTAACTGATGCGCGGGAGCAATGGGGAAATGTCGCTGCATTGATACATGCATTACATTGCAAAGACTATGATCTTCTATCCCGATCCATAACTGATAGAATTGCTGAACCTGTTCGGAAGAAATTAATCCCTGAATATGATAAAGTGAAAGAGATCGTCATGCAGAATCAATGTGTTGGATTTAATATTTCAGGCTCCGGTCCTTCCATGTTTGCTTTATTTACAGATCAAAAAGAAGCTCAATCATGCTCTGCAAAAATTAAAACTCTCTGTGATTCTATCGATCTTTCAGTGATGCTTCATCTTTCAAAAATTAATTCTGAAGGCTGCAAAATTATATGAAATTCTTTTCAACAAACAGAAAAGTAGAAGTCGTCTCATTTAGAGATGCAGTCATTCATAGTTTACCTGCCGATAAAGGACTTTATTTCCCTGAAAAAATTCCTTCTTTAGGAGAAGAATTTTTTACTAATCTTGAAAGCTATTCCCTGTCTGAGATTGGACATCATGTATTAGCACCTTTTACCAAAGAAAGCATTCCTGACTCTAAACTGGAGGAAATAGTTTTGGAAGCTTTTAACTTTGAGATTCCTTTAAAAAAGCTTGAAAATAGCATGTACAGTCTTGAGTTATTTCATGGTCCTACTTATGCATTTAAAGATGTTGGAGCTCGATTTTTGGCTCGATGTCTGGCTTTTTTTAATGAAAATAATGATCAAGAGGTTACCATACTTGTAGCTACTTCAGGTGACACCGGTGGAGCTGTAGCTTCCGGATTTTACAACGTCTCCGGAGTTAATGTTGTCATTTTGTATCCAAGCGGAAAAGTTAGCGAGCTACAGGAAAAACAGCTGACTACTTTTGGTGGAAACATCAGAGCTTTGGAAGTGAATGGCACCTTTGACGATTGCCAAAATATGGTAAAGCAAGCTTTTCTGGATTCGGAAATCAATGATACATTGAATCTAAGTTCAGCTAATTCGATTAATATCGCCCGATGGTTGCCACAGTCAATTTATTATTTTGAAGCGTTTAAACAACTTGAGAATAAAAAAGAACTGGTATTCTCTGTACCATCAGGAAACTACGGTAATTTAACGGCCGGAATTCTTGCTTACAAAATGGGACTTCCCATCAAAAGATTTATTGCTGCTTCTAATCAAAATGACGCAATTCCAAGATTCTTAGTTGATCAGAACTATGATCCAAAGAAAACAGTATCCACTCTTTCTAATGCGATGGATGTGAGTGACCCCAGCAATTACCCAAGACTTTTAGCACTGGTTAATAAAAACTTCCAAGCTCTTACCGATATTCTTTCAGGTTTTTCTTTGGATGACAATGAAACGTTAAAAAGTATCAGAACTTGTTATCAACAAAACGGATATATCACCGATCCTCATGGGGCTATTGGATTTGATGCTTTAAAAAAACTTCTGAAACCCACAGAACAAGGAGTGTTTTTAGAAACAGCGCACTACTGTAAATTTATTTCAACGGTTGAGAAAGCGTTAGATCAATCAATCAATCATCCTGATTTTGTTTCAGAGCTTATGAACAAGCCTAAAGAAAGTATTGCTCTCAATAATAATTACGGTGATTTTAAGAGTTTTTTGATGAACTAAGATAAGTTTCTAGTGGTGTTACCATAATGAAAGTATAGCAATAATATGGTAATTAGCTTTACATATAACTCATTTTAAGTTATTGGTTAATTGTTAAGTTGAGTCAAATTATCATCATTTGACCCAAATAACGACTATACCAATTAACCATAAACGACACTAGTGTAGCGTCAGTCATGAATTGTCGTAGCTCTGTTAACCTGAATTAGAAAAGCTGTGTCAAATTTATTGGAAGGAGGAACAGATCGATGAACT